>Ga0065711_1009957_pt1 | contig 14854 bp, 9 predicted proteins | sample Hoacrofraction12_FD_59098 | JGI IMG/M metagenome (GOLD analysis project Ga0065711, IMG submission 59098) | Hoatzin crop microbial communities from Cojedes, Venezuela - Epithelial fraction 12 v2 (version 2) | ecosystem: Host-associated > Birds > Digestive system > Esophagus > Crop | place... | reverse complement strand
CAGGTGTAGGACCTTGCACTTGGCCTTGTTGAACCTCATGAGGTTCACACAGGCTCACCTCTCCAGCTTGTCCAGGTCCCTCTGGATGGCATCCCGTCCTTCTGGTGTATAAACCAAACGATTCCCATATTCATTCAAGACTCCATGAGATTTTGACATTGGAGAGTAAAGGGGTGACACACAGGCAGAGCAATTCAAGATGTGACATGGACCAACCTTCCTGGTAAGCAACTTTAAATACAAATAGATGTGCGCGCCCACACACAGAAACAGTAAATCTTTGGAGTATTAATATAACATCAAGTATAGGTGGGTTCTGTTTGGATTCACATGTATTAAAAAGCCAGCAGTAGGTATACATTTTAAAAATACAATATCATTTCATCGCATTGATAGGTACAGAACTTGCACATTTATTCTACATACACACACAAACACAAACTTCAAGAAGAAAGTCAGCTAAGCAGTCTCATCAGTTAATCTGATATTTTCTTTCAGGAACAACACAAAAGATGAGAGATACTTTCTTAGCATCAAAGGAAATCTGTCCTTTTTTCGTTTACTTATCTCTTCTCCTTGCTTTCTAAGTCACAGGCTTTATTCACTTACTTTATCCTTGACTCATAATTTATTGTAGACAATCCAAGCCTTGCTTCAAACACAGAAATACTCCTTTTGATGGGTCTATGGCACATGTGTAGTAAATATTTTTATATCTGCAAAACTGTTACACTTACCCTCGCAGTACTGTACAAGAATGATTACCCTCATTTGCCATATCAAAATCTAATGCAAAAGACTTAGAATTGTTTAAAATATTAAATATTTTAGGGATCTCTGAAACCTCTGGAATTTGAATTTCTGCAGTGGTTAGCACTTCTAAAGTGTTGTCAGCACATCCTACTGACACAGCTACACTTCTAGAAATGAAGAAATCACTAGCTCGATCCACGTTCTGAATAGAGGCACTCTCCTACAAACTGGAGACCCTCCTCCATTCTGTCGCACAGAACGTGTCCCCTGCCTAATGGTCTCCAGCTCTTGCTGTGGTTTACATCCATCACTTACGCTACATCTATTTATCCAGTTGCCAATCCCACATCGGGGTGTAGGTGCCACTTATCTTTACCTCAGTTTTCATCTAGCACTGATTTCCTGGTCCTTCTCACTTCATTTCTTTGCACTTAGCAATTTCACTGTCTTTTTATCTACCTTCCCGCTGCACTCCAGTTTGATGGGGAGGTCTCGTCTCTGTTACACATCGTGACGGTTACTGGGAAAGCACAGAGGGTACCAGATGTTCAACAACATTCAGCATGGGACAACACAGCAGTCCCTTGATAATCAGAAAGGCTGAGACCTATGCAGCACTACCAGACCAAACTCACCAGTTCCGCAGTGCAAACAGAGTATTTTCAGAATTCACAGTAAGTTCTCAAGAAACTTCTCTACGTAACTTGCATAAATTTGGGCAAGTTTCGTGAGAGGAGTAACAGGTGCGTCCTTAGTTGCTGTAAGAACCCAGAAATATACCAAATTTTATTAATAAATTACTTCAGTAATAAATCCACAAATATCTGGATTTAAAAGATCTACAAGTAAAGCAGGAACATTTAAGTTAAAGGACAAAAAAATGAGACATTAAACATGTACTTCTGTAATCAATGAACTTCAAAGAGCACTTTAAAGTAGAAAATCTGATAAGAAAAAGATTCATGAACTCTCCTCATTTCCACATTAATTATCTCCGGGAAGCAATAAATGATATATCTTTCCAAAACTTCACTGCTAATAACTCATACCTAAAGTCACTGTTGTACAGAGCATGACAATTAACGTGGCACCTATTTAAACACAATAGCTGAAGTGCGCAAAATAGATAGAATAATTATTCATATGACACTTGATGGTATTTTGATTGAGAAAGTGATCAGATGATTTACTCTACAGTTATTTGAAGCGTTAAGGCACAGAAGGCCAATTCTGAAATTTGAAACAATGAAGCCTGAGAAGCATTAAATATTATGGAAAAACCTGTGAGCTTATTTTTAATATAGAAGAACTATCCTGTCATACAATACCAGGTTTAGTAGGCACTTCATACCAAGTACAAAGTGATCTCATTCAATATGAATAATACTGTGAAATAAATCTACTGGCAAATATACTTATTTTTATTAAATATACTTATTTTCACTAGAAAATATAAACTTCCTTACCTTTGCTGAAGTAATACTTTGCCAGCATAAAAATCAAACTTTTTTCTCCACTGTCTTTCTACCTGTGAAATAGTCTCACTAGTCTGCTAATTTTTCTTGCTTTCCTGCTTGTAAAACATAAGTGTAAATCCAGAATCATCCCATCATTGCAGCTACAAATTTCAGCTTTCCCCTCAGTTTAGGGAACGTCGGCTCTGTTGCGAAACCAGGTGTCAATAAATCTCGTTCAACAGCTAAGCAGTGAGGCAAAATAGGAAACGCAGCTAGAAAGCAGATGAAACAACAGCTTCAACATTTGCATCCTCAGCAAGTCAGAGGAGAAAGCTTTCATTCAGTGCCTTCAAATTAGAAAGAGAAAATTCTCAAAGCAGACAGGCTGTGTTTCCACACATAACTGAGAACAGAACACGGCACTATGGATATACACCTCGCATACACGTTCACGATGCCTGCAACGCCATGTAAAGTGGAGAAGACTTTACCTGAGGAGAAAGATGATGAACAAATATTCTCGCAAAGAGGCAGGAGACAATATCAGATGTCTTGCATAGTCTTCACAGACCCATTAATCACTACATTTACTTTCACTAAGCACAACGACTCTCTTTGCATTGCACAGCAGCCTTTTCCAGATAGCACCAGCATCATCAGTTTGGGACTGAGAAGTCACATGTTACTGTTTTCCGTTACTCTTTGTCAAACCTCTGCTGTCCATAACACGCAAAGTTCCACAAAAAAGCCAATCAGACCAAACAGGGATATTATTCTTAGAATCTTGCCAGTACGGGACATGTGAGCTGAGAAGGCCCTGAAAACCATGCAGAATTCCTTAAATCTTGACCCACAAAAATTTTACAGGAAAGACTATAGATCTAGATATACAAATATTAAAAAAAAAAATTAGTACAGTCTCAATGCAGGCAGCACTGTTTTATTTACTTGAAAAGTGTGACGGAACTGGAGTCAGCCTCTGGGTCCTGCAGCAGTTCTGAACGGTTTTACCCTCTTTGGCTCTTCCTACACCTACCCACACATTTCTGCTGTCACGTTTCCACCTCTAACCCCATTTTCCTTTTGCTATTATTTGTATACTCATTCTCTGCCTTTATTCAGAATTTAACTCAGTCCTGGAGCTTCCCTTGATCTGATAATATTTACCCTTTCTACTACCATCTCCAAAGCAGACCCAACGCCAGTCATCCACAGATGCAGAAGAGAAGTCTGGTCCAACACGACGTGAGATGAACCACCCGCACTACACTTCCACTTTCAGCCCCAGACACAGTAGGACTGAGCAGCTCCTGACTGTGCATGATAAATGCTTGTACTGCAACATTATTTATTAATCAATGGGAAAAGGACACCTGTCTGTAATTCTAATTTTAACAAACACCTGAAGTCAGAATGAAAGAGAAAAAAACATTTTCAGATACTGTCTGCAACTTTTTTTCCACTTTCTAAAGAACAGTCCTCAACTGTAAGACAAGGAAAAATCATAATATAAGAGTGGCAATGAAATTAACAGTTCAGCAGTTAGCTGTTAGGAAAGTTGCTTAAGCAAAACTGTAGCTATTTTTGGAACAGAAGCTGCAGCACTTTGCCTGCAGCTGAAGTGACTAGTATCAAGTGTGTTTGAAAAACGCTTTTTCCGTATCTTTTATTAACACAGTTTATAATTGAAGTTGAATGTTAATGTTTTTAAGATGCTTGGCTCCATAATAATTTTAATTTTCCTTGTCTGGACTTCATTCTTGACATGCCAGCCGAACCTGATGCTACCAATCAATAAATCCCAGATCTTGGTCACAGAACTAAACTGCCAGATTGATCTGACTTCATATTACTTAGAACTATGTAGCTAGATTTTTCAAGGACTCTAGGGCAGAAGATGACTTCTTTCTACCACAGCTGCTGTATATGAGCACAAATAACTCCTTATAATTGAAGTCCATTAGTGGCAAACAACTATTCCTCACTGAATACAACACAAATCAATGTCTGCACTTTGCCTCTGCAGTCTGAGGAAATGGACCTGAATGAAACGGGAAATTTGAGTCCTGTTCAAGACTCACTTAGTTAAATGAACTGCAGATTTCACAGAGAAACATTTCATTTTCCATACTCTTCTGATACTTACATCAAATTCATTTAGGGCAGCAGCAAGCTCTCCTATGCCAGTGTGCCCTTTGTTCTCATCAGTGGGTGAGGTGGCCTGGGCAGCATTGGAGATACCAGCAATTGCTTCTTGTACTTGCTTGAAGACGTAGTCTCTGTTGGCTCTAGTGGCCGCAACGTCAGGGTGACGGAGGAACGCTTGGGATGCAGTATACAACATCGTGGCATTCTTCTTCAGAGCACCTCGAGCTGCAGCCATTTCATCCCTGCAGTGAGGATCTTTCAGTTCCTATACAAAAACATGCAATTTTTGTAGTTGTAAATGAGTTTTTATGTTGGAATGTATTGTCCATACAGCTTAAGTGTCTCTGCATAAATACTGCCCAGTGATTCTGCAGAGATGGAATCAAGGACAGAAATCTACCACAAACCACAGAGCAAAAATCTCCCTTCTGCCCGGGAAAGTCCATTCCTTCTGTGTAGCTACAGCTGGTACATTCTGTTCACAATCTCCTCTTATCTAAGAGTCTATATGCTCCCCTTATTCAAAGACCAGCAAAAAACGTATATAAAACATTCAAAATTACTCTTCCCGATTGACTGGATTCAGTCTGCTGATTCCATAAAGGCAACGCGAGCACAACAACCCTGTTGCAGCAAGTGCTGTATTTTTGTAAGTACTATACCTATGTCCTTTATAAAATCATCATAAGCTAGACCTTTAAAAAAAAAATCAAGATAAAAATATTACATAGATGAATATGGTTTTAGTTCTTAAAGGCCTAATAAATATCTCTCTCATTATTTTTAGCATTTGCTTCATATTTTATTCTATTTCTCATGTCATTTAGTGTTTCTTTTAATGACATACACTTTCTTGTTTCCCCCAACAGCAAGCATCAGATATCATGCAATCTGTTACCAGAGTAAGATGACGTTGTATTATTGTAATTTAATCCATGAATGTATTAATTCACAGGATATATCACAATGTCCATGAAAGCCTTTCAAACATTAGGTAAAGTAATAATATGCATAAAGAGTAAGAAAATTTTACTTCTATTTTAAAACTATCAACAAAGAAGTTTAGAGAGCTGAACGGTTTTCTTACACATGACACTTCCTATGGCAAAAATTACAAAAGAAACCAGATATCCTGATTTTAAAGCTGTTACCCATTGACCAATTTCCACCACACATGACTGACAGATGACAGTTTTCAGAGAGAATTAAGTTTCTAAAAACCTTCTCAGGCTACAAACCAGCAGAGATGAAAAGCAAACCTATGAACATCCAAGCAGTAACTCTTCATGCTGTCAAGATTATCTGCAACTACACGGAACGCCTTACCAACATTGTAAAAATGAGCCCTAAGAAGAAAATTTTAAGTGGTTTATCCTATGATTGTCTATTCTTTTTTCGTATCTCCAATAAGAACTTCAGACGTATAACTTCATTATCTTTCACGGTTTTTTTCTTTTTTCCCCATATCTGTAGCTATACTTCCACAAGGGAAGTGTCTGAACATACAGAATGGTACTGTTCATCTAGTGACTAGATTTTACAGTTTTCATTTATTCAAATTCACTGTAACTCTGAACATGTTATATTTCATAAAAAAATAGAATAGCGATAAATAATTAAATTGTCGTTACTGTAACGCAGAAAATAACGCAAATATATGGATGAATACGGAAAGCCAGCTTTCTAACTCTGGTGTGCTATGCAATGCACAGACTACACACCCCTGAATGATGGGTGGCATTCAAACACAAGTGAAGCTGGAGAGACCTTCTACAACTCCACAGTGACAGCACTGGCTGGACTCTTAAAAAGAACAGTGTTCAGGAAAAAAGTTATCTTTATTGCAAAGTTCTATAACTGCAGGCATTGAATATGTGTTATCATGAGTTTCCGGACTTTTATCCATCTGCCTTAGTAATGAATGAACCACCTACTTGTTTTTTTAAGTATCTGAAAATTAATAATGATGTTTTTAAACGCTAAGTAGATTTCTTTTCCTTCTGAATTTGAATTATACTAGACTACCAAAGAGTTTGTGCTTTACCAGCTGTCAGAGTGACCTCAAATCAGCATAGGTTAGGGTTAAATGGGAATAATCATCAAATGAAAACTATTCTTAACTGCCTGAATCACTTGCCTTTTCACCCTTCATTCTGCTACTAACTGAAGCCAGCTGGAAAATATTCTTAAAGAAACTGCATTTTTTAAAAACTTCATCACATTCAAAAAAATCAAAGTGATTAAGTTACGTCTTAAACCAGACTTGGACACAAAATACAAGAACTTTCGAACCAGGACTAGCTTGCTGAACCACTGCTTTAAAATGTACTCACCTGTTGTCGTCTAGCAGCTACGTAGTTCAGTTTTACCATCTCTTTTCCAAACTCTTTAAAGCGATTCGCTAAATCTTGCTCATTTGTTGCGTTTTTCACTGCTTCTAGTGCTTCCTCTACCTAGAATATAACACATCAACTGTGTTAGCATTTTCATCTGGGTGCACTCTTTGACAAAGACTGCAACTATTCTACCCAACGCTCTCTATTATATGGATCCAATTTAGCTTCTCTGTCCGTCACCATACAGTGGCTTTATGATAGTCCCACTAACTTTAATTAGGTTTCTTAATAGAGAAGCCGTCTGATTGTCATTCTGCTTTATTTTCCATTTACTGTACCTTGGTATCACGTAAAACTAATGTAAAAGACATAACTATATCAATTTCCCCACTCACACTTATCTGATTAAATGGTTAATATCTGTGAGGTTTGAAATAAAACAGATGAATGTACTCTTAATCTGTGGTGCAGGCTTTATCTGAAAACAAAGGGAAGTTATTAATTATGGACAAGAAATAAAGTTTAAAAACCTTCAAATTTAGCATTAATATTTAAATTTACCCTGACACATCCAAAATACTGAATCTTTGTGAAATAAATTAAAGTACTATAGATTCAACCCTGAATATATTTATTATTTCCTTTTTTTCAGCTCTCAGCTTTCCTCTTTCAGTTACTTGAAAACTGAGAAAATAATCTACCAAAGAAAACATACCTGCAGTTACTCAGTCACGCTATAGCTAACAGGCAAAGATATAAAACCCCACTTACACCTACAAGTTAATACACCAAATCTACCATGAAACTTTACCTGACATACAGCAAGAAAAAATATCTGAAGGGATAAAATGCTTTTTTCATACAACGAATAAAGGAAATTTTCCTGTGACTAGAGGAAAATACAAAGTTGTATTTCTCTCCCTCACCAGATAAATATGTAATTCCAAGCAAGAAGATTGAGAACTGAAAAGCTTCTATTCATCCTTCGTTCTAAAACCTGTTACTTCAATTCATACGAACGTGTATAAGCTTCCAACAACAGACAGATTTTCTCCTCGAACAGGAGCAGCAAATTGTGACGGGGACAGGCTCCTATACAGCTCACTCCCCCAGCGCCGCTGGGAACCCATAAATTCAGCATCTAGTGGATTTAGAAAGGCACAATTGAGTGCAGAAGCTGCCTTTGTATCATTTCTGTTGCTCTCACTGTTTTCCCACCGGCGAGAGAGGATACTTTTCTTGTGAGATTTTAGCTACTTACTGTGGATTTAGGAACATCCACATATGACAGGGCAGCAGAGCAGCAAACACATACATTTCTATAGGCAGATGTACAATTCTAGTACATAAATCGATAGCTGTTACACGTTGGAAACTTTATACTAAGTCTGAGAGTTGCAAGCTGCACCTTATTCAGAATCCAACCACCTCTTCTTTTACTCTTAAAAAGAGCAGCAGTTTTTAAAGCTGAACTACCTAACGGCCTTTACCATTAATAAAAATTATCGAAGTATCTTTGTATTAACTATTTTATTCTTGCATGATTCCTTGCAAAATATGAACATCCACCTTTCAGATCAAGAAGCAATTATATTAAACTACCTAAAACTTTCACCTCTAACACATTTTTAATGACAAGCACAGGCATGACTGACAGACATTTTTGTAAGCCCTCCCAGTTCCCTATGAAATCTAGATAATTTGTTGCAGATTCCACTCCGATAATCAGATTTCAAACGATGTTAATCATACTCCATCATGGGAGTCTGGGCTCCAGCCCATGAAATTCCAAAATGAAGAATCATAGAATCATAGGTGGAAAAAGACCTCTAAGATCATCAAGTCCAACCATCAACCCAACACCAACCTGCCTATTAAACCATGTCCCGAAGTGCCACATCTACATGTTTTTTTAACACCTCCAGCAAAGGGGACTCCACCACTGCCCTGAGCAGCCTGTTCCAATGCCCGACCACTCTTTCAGGAAAGAAATTTTTCCTAATATCCAATCTAAACCTCCCCTGATGCAACTTGAGGCCATTGCCTCTCGTCCTATCGCTGGTTACTTGGGAGAAGAGACCAACACCCGCCTCACCACAACCTCCTTTCAGGTAGCTGTAGAGAGCAACAAGGTCCCCCCTCAGCCTCCTCTTCTCCAGACTGAACAGTCCCAGCTCCCTCAGCCGCTCCTCATGGGACTTGTTCTCCAGACCCCTTCCCAGCCTCGCTGCCCTTCTCTGGACACGCTCCAGCCCCTCGATGTCCTGCTTGTAGTGAGGGGCCCAAAACTGAACACAGCACTCAAGGTGCAGCCTCACCAGTGCCGAGTACAGGGGCCCGATCCCCTCCCTGCTCCTGCTGGCCACACCATTCCTGACACAAGCCAGGATGCCACTGGCCTGCTTGGCCACCTGGGCACACTGCTGGCTCACGTTCAGCCGGCTGTCAGCCAGCACCCCCAGGTCATTTTCCACCAGGCAGCTCTCCAGCCACTCCTGCCCAAGCCTGCAGCGTTGTGTGGGGTTGTTGTGACCCAAGTGCAGAACCTGGCATTTGGCCTTGTTGAACCTCATCCAGTTGGCCTGGGCCCATTGATCCAGTCTGTCCAGATCCCTCTGCAGACACTTCCTACCCTAGGAAACTGGTTATGAGACTTCTTCCAGTTAGTTATGTGACTTCTTCCTAAGAAACTGGTTATGAGAAGCATTAAAAAGACATGAGTACAAACCCCTTTTTTATTGTAATTTCTTTTACAAGTTCATGTTGGAGGAACCTCTTTATCCTCAAAACACACAACTTCACCCAACTGTATAGATGTGTTCCCCTGATTAACTAGCATGCAATTAATTACAATAGACTCTTAATTATGTATGTGCATGATCACATACTATATTAGTAGATGTTATTTTATAAGTGTCATACAAGGTGCACTGCAATAAGCACGAATACTAATTTCAGTAATGCAAAAGATAATATGAAAGAAATGACGAAGTGCCTTTCCAGAAAGTGTCTGCATATATCCACTCTAAAACATTAATTAAAATGCACTATTTACCATGAAGTCTGAAGTATAACTCACTCTTCTGACATGCTTTCAGTGAAAACTGATTACAGTACACTACAGTGTAAATCAGGTTTCATTACTTTGACATGCAGAATGATTTTAGTTTATTAATTTTATGGTTTACTTATACCAGTCTGTGAATGTCACCTTGGAGTCAACACAAGAGCCGTTCCTTCAACAGCTTTGCAAAATATACACACTTTTTTTCATAGTAATTTAATTTTTATTCATCTAAAACTAGTTTGCATTATGAAATCATAAGATTAAAATATTTACACTGTCAGTCCTCAGAAAGAACTTACCCTTTTTAACTTGAAAAAAAAAAAAAAAATCAAATTTGAGGTCCTTAAGTTGGATTTTCGTAAAAAAACCCAGAGATGCCTGGCTTCCTGGAAACAGAATTCAGAATAGCATCTGACAAATGCCGAGATTACAAACCATATTGCCATACACTGCCCTTGCAAATCTAGGGTGCAAACTGTGTAAGTAAATACACCCACTTACAAAACAGTATTGAATATTTGTGTTTTAAATAACATGGTACGCTGCTGTAACAGACGGAAAAATTCTCAGGTGTGAGAACAATATTTCTCATCGCTTATGAAAGAGCTTGAATCTGAATTTTAATCATAATGTTTAGAAAAAAAATGATGTTTATAAACATTAAAGTGTTAACCTTACTGGCAAAAGGCTATCTGAATTACTGTTACATGGAGTATTATAGTGGGAAAAATTAAAAGCATATTCGAGAGAGACAATGCTCACACTGCACAAAATCGGAGCGACCTGCTGACATCTACAAGCGCAGCATTCTGGGTTCTGTACATGAGAGCAGAGCTCGTCAGAATCTGCGCAGAAAAAGCTGCCTTTTTCACTATGAAAACTGTTTTCAAACTAATTAGCTTGTCTGAACAGTTTGCAAGTTGAAGGGTTCTCACCATTTTTCCAGAACATAGTACCATTGTACAGTTACACTGTTTGAAAGAAAAATAAAAAATACAAAACACTTTTGGGACATTTACTAAAAAGAAGTAACTCTCCTCTGCTAAACTCACAAATCCACTCTGCAGGCTTTAAATATTCTGTATATAAATTTCTGCAAAATTTTGTTTTTTTTCAGAGGTTTCTGTTTACGCAATAAAAGTGAAATAGTCCAATAGCTAGTAAAAAAAAATAAATTACATTTTCCAGTTTCAACTGCAAAGTCTTCTAATATTCCTGTATAAAAACGTGAATGGTGGCAGTCAAAAGCGAATATGAGCCCGTACCAATTTTTAACTCCTCTTTAACTTATTTTTCCTCTTTGGTGATTGATTAGAAACTTGTACTACTCTGTCACTCCAAATTAAAGACTTAGTCTTTATACATATACAGAATGTGTGCAGAGAAAAGAAAAAAAAGCAGAACAACTGTAGTACTTCAACTCTGCCACAAGATGGCAGCACTCTACAAGCACTGAGTGAGTAAACCCTCGAGAGCAGCTGCCAGGCGAGTTCAATGCGTCTGTCCAGTTCAGAGAGCTGCTCAGCAGCAGTACTTGTCCAGTCATTGAAGGTATCTGACACTTTTTACTTTAATTCTCAAAAATTTAATTTCTGCAAAATTAGAAAGTGATTAAGATTAATGTATAGATGTGTCATGTCATCTCCTGCTTCTTGTTCAGCACTTGAAGAATAAATACAGTGAAGCAGAGGAAGAAATGCAAACAGTGACATCCATCATGGATTTGTTCCCTGTTTTTCCTACACACAAAACATGCTAAACCAACACATAACGCTAAAAACGCATACAATTTTCAGATGTGACAGCAGCCGCATGACGTCAGCCATATCAGCCAGGATGAGCAAGCGAGTGACAGCGGAGAGCAAGGCGCGAGCAGCCCGCACCATGGTGCCCCGCTTCACCGAGGAGCACGGGTCGTCAGCAAACTCTGAAGAGGCGATTCGCATGGTTTCTCCTGGAATTGGAAAAAGAAAATGGTAATTGGAGATAAGTTTTACATTTGTACTTTTTTTTCCAGAAAGTATAAACAGCTCACTAAAACAAACTAAGTGCTGTTAGGAAAAAAATAATGGCTTGTTTACTGACTATTGAATTGCTCTGGAGAAATATTTTTTTAAACATGTGCGGCAACTGCCGTGACACACTCTGCCTTTTTTTCTGTATTCCCAAACTGTTCTTCTTCTAGAGTGGTCAACCGTAACAGCAAAAACGGAAACTAAAACACCAAGAGAGACTGCTGAGTGCAACCAGCACAACATATGAACACAGCAGCGTGTGCTACAGAAATACAGAATCCACCTACGTGGACAGAGAGGAGAGGACAAAGCACCCCAACAACACCACCTCGATTGCATCTCTCTACAATTCTGACTTCCAACAACGTCCTTCTCCTTCACTCCCCAGTCACAGAATTATAGAATGCTTTGGGTTGGAATGGACCTTTAAAGGCCATCTAGCCCAACCCCCTCCAGTGAGCAGGGACATCTTCAACTGGATCAGGTTGCTCAGAGCCCCGTCCAACCTGGCCTGGAATGTTTCCAGGGATGGGGCATCAACCACCTCTCAGTCCTTGCCTTCTTCCTCAGATACATACTCCACTCTACTCCACCTAGAAGAACTATTACTGCTATTAAAGATATTTTTTTTTTCTTCCCCTTCCACTCATAATTTCCTTTGTGACCATCACTGCTGTGATTTTACTGCCCGGTCTTCTCTACTCACTCTACATGTTCACCACTCCAGACTGCCCGGGTGCCGACTGCTGCCTCTCCCCAGACAAAGAAAAACACTCTCTTGTACAACGAATGAAACAAGCTGGTGCCTGGACACTTTATTCCTGCTTAATTCCAGCAACAAGCATCTTATTCAAGATGGTACTTCCTAATCAAATCAAGAGTTTTAAGGATGAACTTTACTACTTCTTTTAAGCAGACGGAAATGTTAAGAACGAATAAACAGTACTTAATGCTCCCACCACTGCAAGGGCTCGAGTTCTTTCTGCAAAGCTGAGATCTAATAGCTTTCAACTACTAAAGGAAATAATGCTTTTAAAGGAGTAAGACCAAGAGTGGAATATGGCATCAAAAGGTGGGCAAGTAGAAGCTGAAGGAAATTTAGAATCATAGGTTGGAAAAGACCTGTAAGATCATCAAGTCCAACCACCCACCCAACACCACCGTTCCTACTAAACAGTGAGCCAGGGACAGCACAACGCATTCAGAGAAACAGGCAAGATAGCAGTGCCAAAGACCTCAAAATCAGAAAGTGGGAACCTTTCTCCCTAGGTATTTACAGTGAGGAATAAGGTGCCTAACTGGACATAAAAGATTTTTTAAAATCAGAACCATCTTTCATAGATTTGATAATCTAGTTTAAGCCAACATAGAACATGAAGCTCAATCAAAAAGGTAAATGTTACATGAAATTACAGAGAAATGTGGTTAACATCACAAGGAAATCAGGTAAATTCTGATATTCAAGAAACACTTCATGAACGAAAAACAAAGAGCACACCACAGAAAGGGAAATAAACTAATAGTTTAATGCAGTGGTAACTGGAAATTAATGGCATGTATCTTTTCCTTTCTGATATGATTCTCAGAAAACAGTGAAGGGACTTGTGCCATAGGACGCTTCTTTGTAACCACCAGAAAAGCAAGAACATAGCACACAGACCATACAGAAATGTGGAACGTCTATTAGTCCATAATTTTCCAAAACAATTCCAGACACATAAAAAAATATTTTATTCACTAATCATTGGAAAAACAGAATGATGCATTTGTATTTCAAAAGTTACTTGCAAAATGATATGGTTCTGGATGCAGGAAAAGAACCTGGAGCTGTCATTAAAACTAAAATCTAAATGTTTATAGTAATAGCTATATGGTAAGCAATGTTGTAACATCTGAAGCGAAAGCCGACTGATTGCTATTTGTGATGAGAACATCAAGGAGGAATAGACTAGAATATAGAAGTAAACTTAATATTAAATGCTGAGGCCCCCAGAAAAACTGACTAATGCAAAAAGGTTATTAGAATGTTTTCACCTAAGCTGCAATCTTAATAATAGCTAGGATCTAATAAAATGTTATTCTAGGCAACAGGGAAAACATGCATCACTGCTACCACTTTCATCCTTGTAGGAAATGGATGATTACACCACCTTACTTCTTAACACTGCCAGCCAAAAAATAATGAAGTGAAAATGTATCATCTTCCTTCATAACTCCAGAAATGGGAGAAAAATTATGCATTAAAACCAGAATGATGACACTATTAATCCAACCTATGAGAAAAACACTTGTGTATTCTAAAGGACTTACGGAAGACAACCCAGTACAGAACCCCCCACACCCAAATCCCAGGCGCTCGCTCTCCCATGCTCAGAAGCGGCTCAGTATCCGCACGCTGCCGCGCACCAGCTGACGAGCCCTGCTCAGAGCCAGTTCTAATGAGGTTAGGCTGTCCCACACTGATGGCTCAAGATCCCAGCTAGCAAAGCTCCACAGGGCTGCCCTGCAGCTTTACTTACTTCAGATCAGTTTGGCTGTTTCCAAAATGTGTTGCATTCTGCTGCATCTACTTGTTAAAAGCATTTAAAATAAGCCAGCCCAGCTACAGAATACAATCCCATCGCTACATCACCTGGAATTATGTTGCAGCTATGCCAAGCAAAAACTGATGTTCCACCTGAAGATGAGGAAGAACTTCTTCCCTCTGAGGGTGACGGAGCCCTGGAACAGGCTGCCCAGGGAGGTTGTGGAGTCTCCTTCTCTGGAGATATTCCAGACCCCCCTGGACACGGTGCTATGCAGTCTGCTCTGGGTGACCCTGCTTGGGCAGGGGGTTGGACTGGGTGACCCCCAGAGGTCCCTTCCAACCCCTACCATTCTGTGATTCTGTGATTTTTAAGACAATCAAATTTCTTAGTTTTCTTCATACTTTTACCCTTTGCTGAAAGAAACCTCCATATGCAAGCTGCTTTTTTAAAAATTCAGCATTTTTAAACGCATCATAAACTTTCAGCAGTTTCTGTATTTCAGTTTGTTATGACCTTCTTTTCAAACCACAATTTTCTTCATTCATATAAT
>Ga0065711_1043219_pt1 | contig 14855 bp, 9 predicted proteins | sample Hoacrofraction12_FD_59098 | JGI IMG/M metagenome (GOLD analysis project Ga0065711, IMG submission 59098) | Hoatzin crop microbial communities from Cojedes, Venezuela - Epithelial fraction 12 v2 (version 2) | ecosystem: Host-associated > Birds > Digestive system > Esophagus > Crop | place... | reverse complement strand
TGGAAGTGTTCAAGGCCAAGTTGGATGGAGCTCTGAGCAACCTGTTCTAGTGGAAGGTGTCCCTGCTCATGGCAGGGGGGTTGGAACCAGATGACCTTTAAGGTCCTTTCCAACCCTTACCATTTTATGATTCTATGATATTTTCAGAATTTTCTACAATTGATCAGAGGTCATAACAAGGGAAATATTACAAAGAAATTTAAAGGAGGTAGGTTAGAAATAGGATAGGAAAACAGGTAAGAAAGAAAAAGGTTAAAATCTTTCACTCAGCTGTAAGCAAATTATTTTTTTTTTAAATTTACAAACTCTGACTCTTTGTAGTATAAGTTATTTACAGAAACCTTAGAGTTCAGGACAATTTGACATGTAAAGAGGACATGAGCTATTAGTTTTGAAGGACAACACCAAATCCAACAGGCAACGTGGTCCATCATGAGGCAGTTACATGAGAATCATTTTACAGATTTGAAGTGGTGAACACTGGTACACACAGCAGCACCCTTTTGTTTTAAATCATTATACGAAACTTTCTGGCTCTTTTACAAAACAGATAGCTGAAGCAATACTAGCCCCCAGCCTCGCCACATGTCATCTTCCATTTCCTGCAGAGATAAAGAGTAATATTAACTATGCAACTTTAGGCTAAGAAAGGAAACAATCCCTCAAGCTTCCCCAGCAGGTGGGTAGATATCGTACCAGCCTCCCCCAAGATGACAGCTATCAGCAGCCACATCTTTCCCCAGGACAGCACGCAGAAAAATCAATCTGTTTCCCAATCAGAGTATTTATCACCGCAGTAAAAAGATAAAGAGATTTTGTTAGAAGAATTGTTACCCTCCTCACTGAAAAAGGATTTACAAGACTGAACTATAGCTGTTTCATAAATATTAACACTCGTTCCTTACAATTGTAGTGCCAGTGTCTAGATTACTTAAATGAAAACATTTCTTTCCCCTTAGGTGCAACCGGTCCATTTTTTTTCTCTATTGAGGCGGCAGCCTGACAGTATTGAGGTGACATGGTCACCAGAAAAGAGAGACCCTAGCCTCTCTTTCCCTTCCTTGGCCCTTATTTCCAGCTCCACACTACCGCAGGCTTTGCAAGTGCGAACAGCACTTCTTTTCCCAAAGTATCAGCTCTTGAATCCAATTTGCTGAGGAGCCTCAGCAGGTCAGAGGGTGTAGAGCTAAGGTGACTGGCAGGAAGGGGAGGGAGGCGGTCAGGCAGGGTGAGCCTCTCCGGCAGCCGTGGTGGGTCAAATGCCCACAAACTACAGCTGCTCACCCAAACACCTCCGCTCCATTTGATGACACTATCCCATACGAGGCCAAAATAACCAGACACCTGAGGTTTGCAGTTGCATACACAAATTGCCTTGTAAAAATACAGGTAGCAAAAGCTGTCACAACAGTTCATGTAAAGTTTATTAGTTTTATGACTCAAATTTCATTGAAAGAGCAGACACTGGGAAAAACTATTAACAAAACTACACCTATAGCTTTACTAAACAAACGTACATATCTACTGCAGCTACGTATCTATTGTTTACTAAAACTGTCATGGTACTGTTATGTTGTCTCTTATATTGAAAAAAATTATCTGCACTGCTAGCTCTTGTGTTTATCTTAATAGATGTATAAACACCTAGATACAATTTGTCCATTAAATCACCAACAAAAAGACAGAAAGCTTCTGCTATTAAGCTTTACCCCTATTAAGTTTTGCTGGATTGCTGTACTCTTCATTACTGTTGTCTCTCAAAATATCATCTTCACTTCAGCTGTAAATAGCCCAGGAAAACAGTTCAAACCTTAAAGGGAAACTTCCAAAGAAAAGATTTTTTTTCCCCTCATAGCCGAGACCTTTCCCAAGGGAACAGGCCACTTTTGGAGGTGTTAGTGCTTCATGTTTGTAGCAATGGAAAAAAGTATATAGAAATAATGGGTTGGCTGAGTATATTATGAAAGGATTGCTCCTGTTAGGGGATTCAGGGCAAATAAGAGTCAAGATAAAACAAAGTTATGGTGGAAAGCTTGTAGAATTTGTACTAGTTTCAATATCTTTGCTTCCATCTTCTAAATTGCCAATTGTCAAATGTCATTACTGGTCAGGCTGTTAGCTGCTTATTTGATTACAGTGTAGTCCCCTTTCTGGAGCGTGAATGTGTCCGTGTGTAAAATCATAAAACGTGCTCATGTAGGTGCAAAAGCGCAGGAAAGCACAAAGATTGTAATTAAAGATATTTTGTTGCCTTTTTAATACATAGGTACATTTTCAACAAAACACAGAAATACTAAGCTGTTTGCTTCTATTTGTCCATAAAGAGTATGTGGCTTCATGTACTTCAGTAGTTGCCAAGAGTTCTTGCACAGTTTTAATACTAATTTATGATGAAGCATACCAAATGAACCACAAGTTATTTAAGAAAATGAAATAAGGAAACTTTTGAGGTTTTAGCAGGAAAACAGACTGGAGTGCGAGTAGTCTGATGTAAATGAATAGACGGCTTCAATGAAAATGAAAGAGAAGAAAACTCCCTCCTGGGGTTCATTATGCCTCTTGAGCTGTTGGTAGTAAAGTTAATTTTTAAATGCTTTGAGGTGATTAAGAACTCAGGCATCACTCTAAATGTAAATAAGTCCTGTTTCATTTCCTTGCAGTTAACTGATTGTAGCAGTCATCAGCTACTTAGCTTGCTGATGTATTTGAGATGTGTAGTCTAGTTCATAATTAACCCTCTTCATATGAAGTGAAAATGCTAGCAAGCCTGGGTTTGAATGTATATAACCAGGGCGTGACATACTCACTCACTAGAGAAAAAGAATGTTTATATTTGTAAATAATGAGGGCAGTATTTGAAGAAAAATATCACAGAACAAAAATCAACATATAAATGAAAAGTTTGCTCCTACTCACATTGAATGCAGCTTAAAAAATCAACCAAAATATATGCAGTTTACAAACTTCAGCCTAAATAGATGAATTATTTATACTAAAATTTGGAAAACCATTAGAGTTGTACCTCTTTCTCCCCATCAGGTCTAGGCAACAGAAAATTTCAACAATCTGTATATGAGTATCACATACAAATGAAAAATCTCAGATGATAATCCATTCTTGTAATGCATATATGCAAGCAATTAAGATTTAACAGCAATAATCTTGTTCAAGGCAGTGACTGGGACGTCTGAAATCTGTATTCTCATTCCAAATCTGTCTCAAGATTGTTGCATGGCTATACAAATGTTTCAGAAGTGACTAATGTTGTGCGCCGGTTTGTAATTACCTAACTCAGGACATGCTAAGCTGTAAGAAATAAAAATATCTCTACTGGATACTGAAATATTTAGGCAACCAACGCTCAACTCTTAAAATGCCAGCCTTCAATTCCGTACACTTACAAGACAAGAACTACACCTCTCCTCAGAAAACTGAGGCTAAATTCTTTCATAATTCTGAAATTATTTAGTAATCCATTTTTAGTAGACATTCTTCATATCTATCCTACTTCAACCTTGATAATTCTTGTGATATAAGACAAAAAAGGCATGCCAATAAGAGCTGAATTCAGGACTTCTACACTCCCAGACTTACAAATGAAATGAAATGACAGTTAAACGGCACTTTTATTCCCTCATACCTGTCTGTCTGCCAGGGATTCCCCACATCTCGCCAGGTAGGTGGAGGCTGCCATTTGGTCCAAGGATCAGCTTTTTCATTTTCAGACCAAGGGTGGTTGGTACTAAAACCAAGAAGCTCCCAAGGATGACACACTCAAGAATGACATCCTCCCTATTAAGAATCCCAAAGGTACCTGGTTACATCCCCCAGTCTTCGCAGTTCTCATATGATGGCAGGAGAAGATGCAGTTTCTCAAGAAATTAGGTTTAAATTATTCAGAGAATTGTGAACCCACGTGTGTGTTTCCAGCTCCTCCAAGGAAACAACAGACAGCTAATGCTACAGACGGAAAACCTGTGCATCCTGCAGTCCTGTAGCTTTTCCTAGCTAATAGCAACCTCCACATTCCACATCAGTCATTTTGAGCCTATTTAAGATGATATCCCATATATACTTCACTGCAATGGTAGTATATTTAGACTGGGTATTAGGAAAAAGTTCTTCACTGAAAAGGTGGTCAAGCACTGGAACAAGTTCCCCAGTGAAGTGGTCATGGCCCCAAGCCTGTTGCTATTCAAGAATTGTTTGGACAACCCTCTTAGATATATGGTTTAACTTTCAGGTTGCCCTGTGTGGAGTCAGGAGTTGGACATGATGAGCCTCACAGGTCCCTTCAAACTCAGGATATTCTATGATTCTAAAAAGAGCAAAAGTACAGGCTTTATTAACAATACAGGTATCCAAGACAAAAGGTGCAACATTCCCATTGTTAAAGTGGTATTCTAAAGCCCAGGAACCTTGGGTTCAGCTGCTAGCCTCAAAATCTTGTAGTGAAACATTTTTCTCATCTGCTGTCAAGTTTCTTTATGACACACAAAGGCATCTGACATTTGTCCAAACATACTATAAATACTGCGAATGTTTCAAGGCAAGAGGCAACCTGCATAGAAGTCCATTTTCACATCTACCTGCAAAGTCAGTCATTTCCCATGTTTAGTCAAACCAGATTTAAACTGACTTTTTGTTGCTGTTGTTTGGCATTTTTTTTACTTCATTTCCTTTTATTCACTTGAATACCAGAGGGATTGCAGGAGGAAAATATATGTAAAATAGGCATGGATTTTTCACAGGGCCCTTCTAAACCAAAAAGCCAAAAACCTCTTGCAGCTGTCGGGTACACCTCTGTCTTGCAGAGAAAGAGGTCACGCACCTAGCCATGGCAGATCTAGAAGGAGCAAAGAAGGAAAGTGAGATTCATCAGCCAGTGAGCTAGAAAGAAACTGATAATTTCCAAATGAATAACAAAATGCTAAAGTCATTATAAATAAACAAAAATGCAGTTGCTTTTTTCCCAGCACTGATATTTAACCCCAAGTGACTAAAGTGGAAGAAACAGAAATGTTCTAAACTGATCGAGACAAAAACTTCCTAAAACAGCTGGCAGTCTGAGATTAGGCCAGCTAGATTCCGGTTTCTGCTCCCAGATAGTCACAACCTATTAATAAATTTGCTGAAATAAAATTGACTCCACCCATTTTGGAAACAAGGTCTTTTCAGTGACCAACTTTTGCTCCCAATTTCCATTCTCACACTGAAAAAAATTTTACTCCATGTTGTTTTCAGATCAAATATTTCATCACAGTTTTATCTTACAAACATCTTGAATATAAATGAACAGCTGGATTGCTAATGCTTTCCTTCCAGAAAAGACAGTACGATATAGTAATATCTGGCTAATGAGTAAGTCTTTCACTACATTTTAACTCTTAGCTTTTACAGAAGTTAACAGAAGAGTTTCTCTTCTCCCCTGGTCTTCTCCAACTTTTAAATCAAATTACAGCAAGTATTACTCATGTCTCACTTTCTGTACTTCACACTTGTAGCTGGAAAAAGATAGGGAGGTGAGAGAGGTTGATCTAGTCATTTATTAATGTCAGGGAGCTTCAGGCTAGATCTGTTCGGTGGGGGAGCAGCATTGTTACTGCCCTCAGTAAATTGAGGCAGGTCCCGTCACTCTTGGAAACAAAAATTCTCCAGTTGTTCACATTTGCTAAATAAAGGTTCTCTGGTCAGCTGCCTGCTGACAGCCACTGAAAGACAGCAGCAAGAAACATTGTACACCTCTCGGACACCCACAGGGAAAGCAGTGTTGCCCTGTAAGAAGGCTCACAGAATTTCTGAGTAGCAAACAAAAAGGCACAGAGAAATCACTAGAAAGCACATATTGAAACAGGTGTCTGATTGTACAGTTATATACATATTTTATTTATAAGGAGGAGCTGGCTGTAACATCTCCTGCAGGCGAGGTCTTTTTATTTTTATTTTTTTTTCCGTATTCTAAAAGAGGTTGACTATGGCAAGCTTTGGAAGTTAGGCTTTAATATTCCTGCACACGGACATGTGCATTCAATGATTGTGAAGATGCAAATTAATCTATGATTATAACTAGAAATTAGTCTTTGAAAATAACTCTCAAAGCAAGGTAATACCTGCCAGACAGTACATTTCAATATTCACTTTTGCAAGCACAGCAGCTACCTACTTCTATGTTTGGAACTTGGCTCCTCTGCCCAGTACTTTAACCACCACTGAAGAATTCTACATCAGTGCCCTTATTTGCATCGCAGACACATTATTAGAAGTTCTCTCAAAGGCCACAGCCATAACAAGCCCATCACATTACGAAGTAATAAATGTGTTTACCAGGGAGCTGATAAAAACTGTCAGCAACTGTAGCACCCCATGAGAAGGTATGCAAGCAAAAAGCGGGTTATTTTTTTCCTTTTGCTCTTAATCTTTCATTGTGCTTCACTTTTTTGTGCTAAATGAGGACAGATTCTTTGCATGGAAGTTCCTCACCCCTCACGTCTCCTCTGCCCACTATGACACCCATCCCCACAGACAGGTCACCTTCCCTGGTCTCCTTCCTTCTGGGGCCACCTATTCACAGGGAAGCTAAAAGAATTCTCATCTCACTGACTGGCCACGGCAAATGTATCAGAAATCCTGGCATGTCTTTCTACCCACCCTGATGGTCAGCCAGAGCAGAAGCAGCCGGGAAGCCACAGGGCAGGTGGATGGGCGCAAGGAGAGCGGGGTCCTCTGCATGCGGTGGAGCAGGTAGCTGCAGTCCTGCAGCGTGTGCACTGCCCGGCTCTTTAAGCTGAATGCCCTGCAAGACACGGCCACCGCCCCACTAGGCGCAGGGGACTCTCCCCTCACTACTTGCTAAAAGCAAACGGTCATCCAAAAACAATACATTTATTTTAAGCCTTTAGATTTTAAAAATAATCTCATCGTCTTCCATAGAGGTGAAAAAGAGGTCTAACCAGTTTTGAATGTTCACAAATGGCACCCAGTATGAAGTGTATAAAACCACAGTAAGTGTTGGCTCCTTGGTTGGTGTAGCTGAATGAGAGGTTCTTTCACAATACTTAGGAATGGATTACAGTTTTCTTCGTTGTACCGCTTCATTAATGCAAACATTCCCATGCCTCACGAGTCTGGGATAATAACAAGTGCTACTTCTTCAGAGGAGTACTGCAGAAATTAATATTGAAATGTATATGGCATCACCAACAGTAAGTGTAACGTCCCATTAGCAGGACAGAAGGGCACAGTCTGGATGCGGTGGCCAAGCCTGGCTTCCCCAAGTGAAACTCTGGAGGAGGCTCAGCCTCAGACACCCTGAAGCGCAGAGCATTAGCCCCAGCCCACACTGACAGTCTGAATGAAGATTTTCACATCTTATTCTCAAAACTTTTCAAACCCTGATCCTAACAGAGGTCCTAGGAGACTTCTTAATTTTCATACTTCACAAACTTGATTTAATTTAGTTGTCCCTCTCCCTCAAATAAAGTCAGACTTAGAAGGATTTGAGGAGAAATACAATCTTCTTTCATTAAAAGCAGGGTCTTAACACAGATTTTGGTGACTTGTATTGTCCTGGCAATAGGGGAGATCATGTAACAGGGAGTGTTTATTTTCTATGAGGCAATTAAGGGTGAGAGATATGATTGTAATTCTATGTGCTTACTTGCAAAACTGTGTACTCACTTACACCTGGGCTGGGCCTGGTCACTCTGGCACCAGTTGCCAAAGTTATTTCTGTGTGCACATATCAAGGGCTTTGTGAGGTCAAAGAGAGACCATTCAACTGAGGCTTGAAAACCCTTGCCAGCATGAACAAAATTCCTATCAATTTGAGAGAAATATTGGGGTTTATATCACATTTCTCTTTTCCCAGTCTACAAAGAGGTAGCACAAAAAACTCACGATTACAACTGAATAGCTCATCTCCACAATTTAGAAAGATGTCCTCTTGTAAGTTTTTTTCTCCTGTCAAATAATTATTCACCTGAATTCATATCCCTTTTTATCTTTGACCTTGCTGATCTCCCAGTTCTGAACACCCGAACAAATCCAGATTGGGTTGGAACTGGAACTTACTGGGCATACTTTTTTCCATAGGTTAAGGAAATGCACCTCTCTTTCGGGACAGAGAGAAGGCTGCCTGGACAAGGCTATGACTTGCCAAGTAAGGGCAGACACAACTGCTAATTACAAAAATGTAGTTTTCCATTGCGACTGGGGACAAGCCCTTCCAGTAAAATATCATGTCAATTACCATTTACTGAAGATCAAAAAGGCTGGTTCTTAGCCTTCTCTGACACTAGAAAGAGCAGATGATGCCCAAGTTAGTCATATGATATATGGGTACTCAGTTAATCATCTAGCACCACCAGCCCCCTCAGGTAATCACTCAAGAACTGCTAATTATGAAAAGAATATGATGCAAAAAAACATATTTTAAAATTTCTCTCCTTGGCAAGGTGATTTCTTCTCTTTTCTTCTCCCTCAAGCAATGACTGAATGTAATAAACATCAGTATTTTCTTCCACCAGCTTGCTATTCTCAGCTACATCTAATCTCTCACACCTGTTCAGACTCATTAACCCTTAAAGTTAAAAATCCTGGGGAATGATATCTCTCTTAGTTAAGTTCACTGCTTACTTAAATTCACCAAAATCATAAAACTAGGAAGAAATTGGTATGAAAGTTGGTTCTTCATCACTTTCATTTATACTCCTTGAAATCTGATCCAGATTGTCCCATTTCTTTCCCAGTCAGTGGCCAGTTACTGCTTACCTGGGTATGGCTGATATCTAGAATATTGATTAAAACTTCTGGATAAAGATTATGGCCAAAACTGTCACTCACCTGGCACATTGGGACTTCCACTATAAGGGTAAATATTGAGGGCTAACACAAGACTGCAAGGTACAACTCTCACAAGCCTGACTACCTCGTGCTACCTTGTGTTTTTACACAGTAACATATGTGTATATGTGTAGGGATGCTCATATACCCCTAAAAAAGAATTTCAAAACACTTTATTGCATAAACTTACCCCACTTTGGAAAAAAATTAATCCAGATGAAGCAGCTGTTAGGTATTTTGGTTAATGTGGCTCCGGAAGGCACGATGCTGTGTGATATAAGAACCCATAGGATGTAAAGACTAAATGGAAATGAGATTAGCAGAGTTTGTCTCTAGAGACAAAGTGATTATTCAGTCAAAATGATTATTCAGAAAGAGCAGTCTCTGACAAGGGAAAAAAAGATAGAATGAGGGTCACAGGGACACAACGTGCATTGTTCAAATATTGATAAACAAGCAGCACGGCAGGGGGTAGAGCATAAGGTACCAGTCACAGCAACTGAAATTACCTGTTTACCAGATGCTGAGAATTACTGAGGTGAAAATCTGCTGGGAATGGACAGGACGTAAGAATGCAGAAAGACAAACAGACCCATGTAGAAAACTCAGGAACCTCCTGACAGGTTTGGAGCAATAATGGCCTTCTCCAGACTTGCGGGCAGTAGGGATGGAGCAGCACTGATCAGTCAGAACCCCTTTTTACTGATCAAATTAAGGTTTAAAAGACTAGGCAGTGGGGGCTTTAAAATGAAAAGGAATTGCATAAGAATTGCTGTTCACTTCTTAAAATTACAGTTGAGTTTCCATTACTATTACTGTGTCGTAAGTTTTCCAGCACATTGTTATCTACAACTACTGGTGTGTTTCACTAAGTGGCTCAGCCACAGGAAGCCACGACTAAACATTCCTTCTAAATTAGCCTCTTGTGTATTAATCACCCTTTTCACACAGGAAAAATGGAGCTTGACTCTTCTCTCCTGTTTACACCCATTTCAAAGTGATATGATTCTAGCATCTCACTGCATCTACTTGTGATCTACCTTTGCAAGTGGGAGAAGACTCCGATCTGATGTTTCAATTAACTATTCAAGATACATATTTTCCTCCAAATATCAATGATACACAGGACCCAAAAAATTAGTAAGTGATATTTATAATGCTATATTTCAAAACAATGAATGATTTAACTAATGTGAGCATAAGAATAAACTTTGCCTGTTTATCATTATACAGTAAATGAATGCAAGAGTATGAGGGAGCTTTCATGTATATTTTGTTTGTAATGCCGTATTTCAGAAGAGTGAATGATTTAACTAATTTAAGCATAAGAATAAACTTTGCCTGTTCACCATTGTGCACTAAATGAATGCAGGAGTACAAGGGAACTTTTGTGTATATTTTTATGTACATAGCATTACAGGTGTGCACTGACCTTGACATTTCTGTAAATAATAAAACTTCTCTTATGACCACAGAGAAGAAAGAAACAAAAAAGAAGGTCAGTAAAATATTTTTCCTCCCTCACCAGCTCAATCCAGTCCCAACAAAGAGAGTAAGAGGGGATGGGTGGAGAACCTTATTCAGGTAGGTTGGGATATGTACTTTTTTTAATATGGTTGACTCTTACTATAGAATTTCCATAAAACTTGTCAGCTGCCTATATACTAGCAATGAAAAGTTCCTCTTTATAATGACATCATGAATTTTATTTGGAGGAATCTTGCTGACCTTGCCTTGTATGAGAATTTTCCCTCTTGCATAGGAGTAGATGGAAGTGAACGGTACATACAGGAGAAGACAGACAGTTGTGTTATTTTCTGCCTGCACAGCACAGCACTTCACAAAATGTCAGCAGCCTGCAAGAGATTTCTCTTTCCCCTCAAAGTAAAATGATATCAGATTTGCACCACCAGATAACATCTTTGCATTGGAGTAGACATTGAAATTTTTATTCAGCTATTATCTTTTACATATTCAAGATATTAAGCGGTAAGGCTGACTGGAAAAAAATTAATGCCATAGGACTTTTTTTAATGACAGCAGGGCAGACTGAACTGTCATTATGACACTGCAGTATTAGGATACTTTAAAAACTGCTTATGTTAATCAGTTGTGTCAGTGAAGGAGGAAAAATATGTAAAGGCTTATTAACTAAAATCACCTGCAAAGGGGTTATATTCACAGCTGATACTGTTCCCAAATGAAACTCTGAGCTAAGGGTCACCCCTTACTGATATTCACCACCTAAGGCCTCCCTCTCTTTTCATAGGGAGACAATCATTTCCAGTGCTCCCCCTCTTCTAGCATCACTGGTATTTCACTTTATCCTATTTCAGAATAAATGAAGTTCACTAACTTAACATCCTGTGCTGTGACTTCAGATTAAAAAAGCACCCAGAAAAGCACTGTAGCTTAAACAGAAAGATAAATAGGACTTGAAAAATAATACTTCCTCCTGACTGCTCTCTCTTCCTTTCTAATACAGCAATTCTGTCTGAGGAAAAAAGTTACCTATTTGAATAAATGAATACAGGAGAGGGACAGTTGGCCTTCTGTGCATATAAGTTGACTAGTTGAGCAAGAAATGTTTAAAAGACCTTGAGTGCAAGTCTTTGTTTATTGAGAATAAGCCATCAATCAGTCAGAGCACACAACAAGACCTTGTTCAAACAATGGATAATGATGAGTGCCTCAGTCACACAGCTGAGATTGGACAAGTAAACCTGACATTACCAGCAAAAAAGGCAAAGTCAACAGCATAAAAGCCACAGAATAAGAGAGTTCAGGGAGGTCTCAAGCACAGGAATGTTAGCATTACGTTCAAATGGACAGAGGGCTTTCTTGAGATTTCTCTTAAACAAAATGTTTATTATTTAAAGCTATCAAAACTCGCTTTGGAAACTAGATGAAATAAATCCCCCACATCTGAAAACTCTGTGACTTAAGGCCCACTTCTGTTAAATTAATTTTCATGAGATTAATAGTATCAAGATTATTTTTTCTTCCTGTATGTATTTGTATATGATTTCCAGATTTCATTTACAGCAATCATCCCTGTTTATAGGCTTCACTGAAAGCAGGCCAATTGTGAACAACAGCACAGAAGAGAAACAGTCCACATCATTAAGAAAAAACTAATGGAAAATCTGGTGTAAAACAAGAACTAATTATTCTGTGAAATAAATATTTTTCTCTTTCCAGTAGTTTCTCAAATACATCTTTCCATATTTCAAATGAAATTGTGAGAACTCCCAAATTTTGCAGCCAGCAGATCCTGACAGTCTTCTGATTATCTGGTGATGGATGAACTTGCACTATTTACACAAGAATGGGGGGGTGTCTGGTGAGAGAAGAGAGACCAGATATGCAGAATGATTTCACATCCTTGGGTTAATGAACAGTAACAAGATGAGAATTTCATTTGCTTCTTCAGCCTGCAAAATATATTTGAAAACAGAACTTGGTTCGACATAAAATTTATGGGTCTGCTTTACTTGCTGATAACTGCAAATCCTAGCACATGCAGTCTTCATTCTCCCACGTTTTCCAGGAAGGTAGTGGAAATCTTCAGATTAGCAAAGCGATTTGTGTGAGAGAGTTTACAAGACCATACGACCATGTCAGCTGTGGTGTAAAACATCGACTGAGAATCCAGGCTGTTACTGCTAACCATTTCTGCGTTGCATTCCAACAGTGCACTCCTCAAACATTTAGCTGGTCTGATTTTTCTAGACTGATTTTTCCAAACTGATTTTTCTTGAGCCCTAGTAGAACTTTTCTGTTCAAAATTTCTCTGTCATGCAGCTGCTGAAATTCGTGCATTTATTTATATAAAAAAAAGTCAACCAAAAACTTAGTTGTTGCCAATGGAAATTTTTTGAAGAGAATCTAGTATGTCTTTCACTTTTGATAAACTGAGCATTCCTATGGCCACAGAAACAGAGGGCATTACATCTCCATAAATAAGTATTTCTCTTATCTCATGTATTTCCACATGCACAGGAGAGACAAATGCTGGAAATGGAAGTCTGAGGTATATCTCACAGTGGACAGAACCAGGATGTACTTCCCTGCCCTGTGCTGTGCTTGGACAAGGGCCCTCCAAGCCCTCAGCCTCTGTTGTGGCTAAGAAACATTCATTTCGCACAGGCAGAAAGGAACTACATTACACACTGACCACTGTATTCAACTGCTGCTTTTGCCCAACAGGGAAAACTGTGTGCTGAATTTTAAATGAAGTGAATTTGGTAGACTTTCAGAGTATGAACTGTTTGATGCCCTCTGCACCCCAGCGGCTGCAGAAAGGCAACAGGTTTTTGGCTGTTTGAGATTTCAGAGGGTGAAGGGCAAAAGCAATGAAAACTGAGTTTGCTTTGCTAGTTCTCCTGCATTTAGAAAAAAATATATACACATAAGGAAGTTACTGGTTATGATGCAGTCTAGGAAATTTCTTGTTAAATGTATACTGACCTTTAGTTATTCTAAAGCTTTCTGTAGACCGAGAGACAGAAATATACACATGCTAAAGATTCGCATTCACTCAAGCACTAAGGATATGCATATTTTCCTAAGATACTTTTTTTTAAGGGGACTTCTTTAAGCTTTTATTATTATTATAATTCTAAGCTATTAGACTAATTATGGTGATATACGATTAACCTGATCCATTATTTACTGTCCAGAAATTTTCAACACTGATGGAGGAAAACTTTCGTTAAACTATTTTCAGTTTCAGCCTTCTTTTTCTCTAGCTGGTTATATGGCTTCCCCAAAGGATTAGCATGACACAGGTGGGTGACCTACAATGCATTAGATGAAAACTTCGCTAGACTCAGAGGGTAGTGGTCAATAGTTCAAAGCCTAAGTGGGGGCTAGTTGGGGGTGGTGGTCCTGAGGAGCCAATATGGGAGCTGACACTATTTAATATCTGCATCAGTGAGCACGGACGAAGAAATGGGAAGCCTCGTGGCTGATGCCAAGCGAAGGGGAAGAGCTTCTACCCTGGGGAGCTGCATTGCTGTGCAGAGGGACTTCAAAAAGCCGGAGGGATAGACAGACAGAAAACACATGAAGTTCAGCAAAGACAAATGCCAAGTCCTGCCCTGGAGATAGGAATGCCTCTAGCAGCAGTAAAATCTGGGGACGGACTGCCGGGCTCGTGGCTCTGCAAGAGGGGTCGGGGCAAGGAGTGCAGGATGATGGCGTACACTGCTGCATTAGCAGAAGAGCATAGCCAAAAAGACAAGGGGAATACCGCTCCTACTCAGCACTTGTGAAACTGCATCTGTGTCCAGTTTGGGGCTTACCAATAGACGAGACATGTTTGAAAACTGGAAAAAGTTCAGAGAAAGGTCATTTAGCCGAGGGCTGGAGCAGATGAAATCCAAGTAGAGGATGGTGGAATATGTTTGTTCAGCCTGGAGAAGAGTATGGGGGAAGCTAATTGCAGTCTTCTGCTACAGAAAGCGAAGTTCTCGTGAGGGTGGACCCAAACTCTTCTCTGAGGTGCTCAGCAAGAAGCAACAGTGACAACACGTTGCAGCAAGACAAGTTCTAATTGGACATAAAAGGAACAAATTCAGACTGAGAGTGATTAAGCACTGAAAGAGGTTGTCTGAGGACATGGTGATATCTCTGTCTTGCGAGATTTTCAAAACTTCACTGGACATTCCTGCTTTGTGTTGGATAGATGATGTCTAGAGGCTTCTTCCAACCTGTCTCTTTGACCCAAACTCATCCTTACAGGCACAGCCATCTCAAAAGGAGAGAGATGGAGTGTAGTCCCTCTGTCATGTCAAATGAAAGCACCAGAGCTGCTTGCTTGCAGAAGACCAGGTGCAGCAGCCGCAGCATGCAGCAACACTTTTGGAGGATCAGCTGGGCTAGTGCATTTCACAGAATCACAGAATCACAGAATAGTAGGCGTTGGAAGGGACCTCTGTGGGTCATCTAGTCCAACCCCCCCGCCGAAGCAGGGTCACCTACAGCAGGCTGCACAGGACCTTGTCCAGGCG
>Ga0065711_1010753_pt1 | contig 14855 bp, 3 predicted proteins | sample Hoacrofraction12_FD_59098 | JGI IMG/M metagenome (GOLD analysis project Ga0065711, IMG submission 59098) | Hoatzin crop microbial communities from Cojedes, Venezuela - Epithelial fraction 12 v2 (version 2) | ecosystem: Host-associated > Birds > Digestive system > Esophagus > Crop | place... | reverse complement strand
AACAGTTCCATGTCCTTCTTGTGCTGAGGGCTCCAGAGCTGAACGCAGTACTCCAGGTGAGGTCTCACCAGAGCAGAGTAGAGGGGCAGAATCACCTCTCTCAACCTGCTGGCCACGCTTCTCCTGATGCGGCCCAGGACACGGTTGGCCCTCTGGGCTGCCAGTGCACGTTGCCGGCTCATGTCCAGCCTTTCGCTGGAAAAAGAATCTCTGTTTCTTTTTCACTTTGCTATGCAGTTTCATTGCCATAGACGATACAACACCATCAAGTTACCCTTGGTCTTAATACTGTAGCCCAGATTCCTCCTCTATAGGTGTGCAGCTTTTCTTGAAACTCATCAACCTGTAGCATGAAGAAAATAATTTGTTGGCGTGGAAGGCATGTATCCTGCGACTGCGCGGGAGGTGCATATTTGGGTTTGGCTGCAGTCAGGTGGGGTGTATCTGAACGGTGGTTGGAGGTCCCCTAGACTGCCTGTGCCCACACCCTCTGGGTCTTATTTCCGTTTGGAAGAGTCCTGACGCTGCTCTGACAGACCCTATACAGTCAGACTTTCCAGAGCTACCTCTTAGAAAAACTGGTTAACAAGTAACTCAGCGTGGACTACCAAACATCTCAAAATTTCTAAACCAAGATTTAATTTTGTAAACCAAGATTGAAGTCTGCTGATTTAGGTGACACCACAGCCTACTGAGAGCCTCCTGTAAGCCTCCTTGGCTTAGATAAATTTGGGGAAGAGATTAAGTAGTGGTTGTATTAAGCCATATACATATTCATGCAAGATTTGTTATTTGTATACTCATTATTTTTTCTGTCATAAGTATTTAAAAAGCAATACCTTTTGTATGCAAATTTCTGCTTAATAATACTTGCCAGCCTTCAAATTAATGAATTGCAAGCATAAATTTGCTCATGACTTTGAATCACAGAACGAATTAAGATTCAGTCAGAAAAGATGCCATTTATCTTTAATTTTGCAGTAGATGATTCTTAGTGGCCTGTGCGGCAGCGTGTAAATATTCAGGCTGGAGATGCACAGGCTTGTACAAACAAATTAGTGAAAGCTTAACCTACAGATAGCGCTTATTTTCTTGTGTTCTTATATGCTTTCAGTAACTGCCAAGTGCACTGAGTATTTTCAACCGATGAGTGTGCATATATATACACTGCATTTACAGCATATGGTGTTAACACTATGAACAATATGTAAAATTCCTCCTCCTCATGGATACATAAGGGTTGTATAAAGATTTGTGTGAATTAGTTGTACTACCTAGAAATATTGTCCAAATCATAGCAAAATCTAAACCTTACACTTTCTAATATAATAAGCAAAATATGAAAGTTCATGACAAAATTCTCAGTAACTTAGTCCCCTCTAGCCTAGCCAGCAGATCTTTTCCATAGAATTACGTAGAACCTGTTTCTTATTGTCTAATTGCCAGTTAATACATCCATCAAATAACCTCGGGGCTTGATGCTAATGTAAGTGACGACAGAGGCACAAGGGAGCCTGGGCAAGGCATCCTGGATGCTGTGAGAGCGATGCGTCTGTGCGTGCCAGGCAGGCATCGCAGCTCAGTGTTGTGGTTGAATGAGGGATCCCTCAACCAGGAGAAATGATGTTTAAAAATGTAACGAAGTAGATGTGTATTACTGAAAGTTACACATTCCTAAATGAAACAATGCTAGTATCCAGGGCAGCTCATTTCGTTTCGTACTTGAGGGTGGGTTTCGGGCAGGTCATTATTTCAGTTTCATCAGCTTTAGTTACTGCTTGGTTGGTAAAGAGGAACAAAACTTAATCAAGCTGCGCTACCATTAATCAGTGATATGATATGGCATGAGCAGTTATTACTCATAGTGAAAAGCAATTTACCAATTCATCCCAAAATAGCATAGGAAAAATCTTATCTGTAAAAATGATCATCTTGCATTATTTCCATTTATGCATTAGCTCACTACAGCTACTTCTTTATTAACTCTGGGAACTGTTAAGCATTTCGCTAATGTGCATATCTCAGTAGGATTTTCCACCATTTGTGTTTCCAGTCGGTATAATGGTGTTTCTGAGGAGATGGTTCTTGCTTGCGACCCATTACATTTTCCTGCTTTTTCAGTTTCAAACATCTGCTTTACAAACCTTTTTGAAATAATGCAGATCCTCTTACGTTTTTGGTGTGTGGGTTTTTTTCCAAATATCTGTGTTTTCAGCAAAGGTGCTCAAATCAGAACCACGGAGACAAAGATTCCAGAATGTTTTTTCCTTGACCTGCAGGAGATTTAAGAATTTGGTCCCATCCTCATTTCTCAGAGCAGCTTGCTAGGTGGAGGCAGGACGTTGTGATATTTTCCTACAAACAAGGGCTTTTATTGTGCTACTGTAGTGTTCTTGTCCTGCTGCCACAGTAATAAGCTTCAGTAATCTTTCCTCTCTGTTGTTATTTGAATAGTCGATAGCAGCACCACTGAGTGACCCCAGTAACAGACCAGTGCCAACTGTTGGAGGTTGGTACCAAACCTGCACTTAATGCCATGGCTGTGAGCAACTTACTTCCTATTATAGCTTTGAGGCTGAAGAAACATCGTAGTAGAGAGTTTATCGGAAAAACACTTTGCGTTTGCCTAGTTGCTGTTGTGCTTGGCACAGAACTGTCATGGTCATGGTCTGGTTTCCGCCCAGTTAGACTGTATTTGGTGTCAGCTAAACTGTTCTGCTGCTCCGTCTTGTTGCGGAGCAGTCTGTAGAGCGTGTGAGGCATGGCAAGACGGTAGTCGAGTCCTGTGTGTTTCCTGGCACAGACAAGATCTACTCATACCTTGTCATTCTAGTTGTTTGCCTTTTTTTCCTTCATGCTAAGGTCAGAAAGACCTGCTTAAGGTTAATGAGCCAATTGTTGTTGTGAAAAACACTAGTCACAATGACTGTTATCCTGCTTCTTATTATGTACATAAATTGATACTGGAGATGGAGAAGTATTGTAGTGTTGCAGTATTGTTCTGTATACAAGCAGAAAAAAATTGCTTGCTGGAGATAATTATCCACTCATGTGCAATTCAGGAAAACAAATGGCTCTTTCATTAAGTTTGTGATTGAATACACACATTTTCTTGCCCTTGGCTCTTAAGCATAGCACATAGAAGATGTATTTTTAAGTTTTGAACCAGAATTGGGGTAAATTATAGTAATGTGAATTCTGTTAAGTTCCCCAGAACTTGCTGGTCTGTCCACTTAGTCATATACAGGTGAAAACCGGAGTCTCTTAATGTAGCATACATGTTGAGGCACAGAAAGAAATTAGAAGTTGTGGTAGGAAATTACCCTTTTAGATGATGTAGTTGTATAGTGAAATACTGGTTTTCTTCAAACGTTTTTCTTGCCTATAACCAGTAAATCTGCAATGGATTTTTTACTTAAGTTTCCAAATTACAACTTTATTGTTTCCTAAGCTACAGATGTGAAAGCTCTTCTAAAAACATTTTCTGTTTTGGTGGGTAAGTCTCCCATCCACAGCCGAGGAGAGCATTTTCAGCAGAGTCCCCATCCTAACATCTCTATTTCCATGTAACCCCTACTGAGATACTTTCAGTTGCCTACAAACAGAGTCTACAGTAGACTAAGTTTTTGTTTTATTTTGTTTTCTTCAGAACTGTTTCATTTAGTGGACAACAGAACTATCCTGGTGTCATCTGTGGACTGTCTTTTGTGTGATTCTGAACATCACTTTGGTTAAGTGACTCTTTTCTGATGCAACAGCATTGCTACTTCTCTTTGTGTACTTTTTTATTTATTTTGGCTTTGCCTCGTGAGCTACACCATCTGTGGTACCAGTTCTCCATCCCTTAGCTACAAGGTGCATCAGTGAATGGACTTAAGCTGGCCCACAGTCGAAGAAGCTGATTGCTGATGAGCTCCCTCGGCAAGCAGCAATTAATAATAACTGTGACCTTACGGGGTGGTTTGAGTTAGTGCGAGCAACCACCTTCTGGCTGCAAGCAAGCAGGGAAAGGAGTGCGATATATAAACAAGTTGAAATGGAGAAGATGGTAGTGGTGGTGCGATGACGCCTGCTACATGCAGCTCACTTTCTTTTGAATGTCCAGTACTCCTTGCAGGGACAAAGAAACCCCACTGAAGCAGAGAGAATGAAAAAGATCAGCTGCTCAGATAAGTTAACCTTTGTTTATCATTTCCCTCTTCTCACATTCGAGTTTTGACCCAAAATTTTTTTTCAATTCACTTCTTGCTTCCCAATTAATCCAAACCCATATTGCACTCACTTCCCTGTTTGTCAACTTGTTCTGACCAGTTTGGGGAAAATGTTGTGTATGGTAGAATTTTATTCCGTGAGGATGATTGTGGGAACTTTCCATGCATATCCAAAATCATTACTTTTCAGCACACCTTCTGAGCTCCTTCGTTCATTCTCCAACAATTTTTACCTTTTCATGATCACCTGCTGAAGTTTTCACTAGCACAGGTACAGCTCTGCCATTTTGTAATATCCTTGCACCTTCAGTCATCTGCTTTGCCGTCTGCAGTAACAGTTTGCTAAGTACAAAGCAGTTTTCACTTACTTACAATAAATGATTTAAATGTGATAAAAATAAGGAAACTGACACTAATGAGGGAGATTTTTATAGCATTGAGAAAGCTGGGATTGCCACTTGTGATTGATATGCATAGAGTTTCACACCACACACGTTCTGCTTTCTTCAATCACCATGCCAATTATTACACTAAAATGTTAATGAGACAGCGAGTCATATACAGTTGCTGATTTATCAAGTTAGCAGAGAAAATGCAGGTAATTCAAAAAGAAGACAATTTTGGAAAGTTAGTTTCTCACTGCCTCTTGAGAAAAAACAGTGAAACCCCTCAGAGTAGTGGAAATAGGTTAATTTTGTAATAGCTACAGATGTTCATTGCAATTTGTATTTTAAGAATTTTGTTCAAAATCTGTTAGTATCACAACTAAAAGATTGTTATGAGAATGTTATAAGAATTATTCTATTTTCTGTTCTTTTTAATCTTTGTAGCAGTTATGAGTCATCACAGAATTTCAGTCTTCAGTATATTGCCACTTTCACAATCATGTCAAAATGCACAACAAAAAGAGAAACTGTGCAAGATGAATCCATTTTTGTGAAAATTTTAAAGAGGATAAATGATCTGCTTATGATAAATGGTGTTTCTAGGGCTCTTCCTGATGCAGCATTTTCTAATCATAGCTGTAAGGTAGATTGCCACAGAATTCCAGACAGAAGATGTGTGAAATATCATTAAGAGTTTATAATGTGTATAATAAGTCATATCATCCATTAAATGTATGCTTCTTAAAGTATCGTGATGGATAAATTACCACCTTATTCACGGTAACTGAAATCATACGTACAGCTTCAGTAACACTAAAGGTTCTGTTTCTGGCCTGTAAGGGGCAAAATGACACAAATAATCAACCGTACATGCTTCTGTTGGGCACAGAGGACCTGGTGATGTGTGAAGAGTCCGTATAAATCCCAGGTCAGCTATCCCCAAGGCATCAAACTACCCACTGGCAAAACTAGGCCAATCTTATTCCAGATTGCCACACTAATGCCTGATCTAGCTTGACTGAAGTGTGTGTGGTTACACGTGAGACAAAGTTGTCCCCAACAGGACAAATCACATCTGCTCACTAGTACAGTCATGCACTTGGCAAGACACGGTGTCCATTTCCCTGCCAGAGCAACGATGATTAATTTTTACTCTTGCTAAATTGTGTTGACCTCAAAGTGGTGACGTTCAATATGTGTAATTGTATTTGTCTCTTGGAGGATGGGCTAATGGAAAACATTCCTATGATAAATACGTTCAGTCCAATTTGCCATTATCAGATGATGTGGCGACTGTCAACTTTGCAAAGGAAGCATAAAATGATGCCAACTCAGAGCAGGATGTGAACTCACTTTCCACAGGCTTAGGTGGTAACTCAAGACGCAAAGCAATGTGAGTTAGGATCAGTATGCTCCTAGGGATGTGCGTCTTAGTTGTTGGTGGTGTTTCTCTTGTTTTATATTTTGCACAGCACAGAATCCATTATTTAACTTCATAAATCATTAGAACACTCTACCAAGTTGTAAAGATCACGCAAATTTTTCAGTTCTGTAATGAACTAATTTTGTCGTTAATTTTAATTCTTAATTTAAAAGGACAACAGGTTCTTAGAGGTGTTTTAGCATTAACTTTATTTTATTTTAAATGTGCCCTAAATGAGGCTTAGTCATTCTTGTCTGAGAATGCTCTCTCTGAATTTGAGCATCAGGAAGAATCACTTTTCTTGGGTGGCTTCTGCAAGCCACATAAGCAAGAGTGAGAAATGGTGTGGAGGTCACCTTAGGAAGCACAGCAGCATCTGGATCTGAACTTCTCCAACATTTTGAGGCTTGTGGTCAGGAGCAACCTGAGTCTTTCCTTTGATGTTCTCTTCAGTATGGATTCAGCTGGGAAACTACTGAGCTCATTGCCTAGACACATAAGAGCACTCAGAATTTCTGACAGCAGTGTTCTTCATTCTTGAGACGAGGAGATTTAGGCCAAGGAATTTTAGGAAATTTAGCCTGTACTTGAAAGCCTTACCAGCTCATTCTATGCCATCTACGCATACTGCTTGCTGTATTCTGTAGTTGAAGATCCCTGGTTTTACCAGTGAAAGTTGTATTAATGTCAGTATTTTTAAGAGGCTCATTCAGTCCACATCAAATGCTGTCTTCCTCTCAGTCATTATAGTGTGTGCTGGTTTGTCACCAAGAGCTTTCCTATGCCATTTCTCTATTGCCAGTTGGTGACGCTTGCCTGCTTTGTGTAATGATGTACTGAAGTCTTCAGGTGCAGTAGTAATTTTCTATACTATTGTATTAAATTCTTTTCTGTTATAGATACTAGCTACTATCTTGGAAATACTTTTTTATCTCCACGTTTAGAAGGTGAAAGCGTAATAGGAGTTGCAGAGCAGTAATCCACGGGATTTTTTTAGAATTGCGTTTACCCTGCTCATCTCTTCCATCACATAAACACTTTCACACTTCCCTGAGTGGTTACGGCCTAAGTTGAAGGCAAAAATCCACATTCCATCACCACTAATAAGAACTGCCATCATTTTCTGATAGCACCCAAAGACTTAGCTGAAGACTGGAGCCTGATGTAGCCAGGCTTTTAGTACAGATACACAAGAAGACACAGACCTTACTTCATCATGCAGATTTAGCTAGTGTTACTCATACTGAAAAATCAGGAAATTACCTGCAGAGGAGAGGATTTCACAGCACTAATGAAACTGTAAGCAGATCCTCTCTTCTGTCCTTTAAAATTTCAAAAAAGGACACCCCAAGTGATACTGTGTCATACTATCAGGGCTGATTATTTTGGGGTAGTGTAAGCTAATGCATGAAGAGAGCTGCAGCTTTCATATTGTTAAAGTGTTAATGGATACCTTTATTTAATTTCCTTGATGATAGAAAGAAATCCAGCCTCATAAAAATATAAGGCAAAATTTACTACCCATATTAACATGAATTTAAGGCCACTGCTAACAGCTACTGCAGGGTATATAAAGAAAAGCGAAGATGTTTTATTCAGTGCTGGCACAGCTTATAAACAGCATGTGTCTGCACTAGCAAGGGGAGCCTGCTGTACTCCATCAAGGGCTGGTACAGTCTACAAAAACGTTCAAGGAACTGGGAGAAACAGCGGACTCTGTTCCAGCAAAGAGAGACGGCAGCTGTGTGCCAGTGTGTCGTACTTCCTCCTGTAACAAGTAACAATAGCGAGCATAAATTCAGGAGGTGGAATGGGAAGTGATGGAGAAAGAGCAACTAAAACAACTTGGAGACAGTAATTTACAAATTGTGTAACTGTTTGGCACATCCCGGTGCCAGCAGGGCTGGATCCAGCCTTGAATATCCCTCCCTGAAGATTGCCGTTGCTCTACTGTAGCTCTGGAGGAGGAGAAGGTGACAGGCAAATAGGACTGGGAGGCTGAGCCTGTATAAAAATGGACACAGAAAAGATACCTCATGCAGGACACTACTAGGTTCAGGAACTGGTAGTAGTTTCTGGATAGCCCTCTCTTCACTTGAGCCGTGGACTGAGACCAAAGATTCATTTCACATAGGTCAGCTGAGAGCCAGCAGATAGAGGTGACCTTCAGGTACTCTCAATTTGGTGTGTCCCTGTGGGCTGGAACTGGACAGCCTTACATCATGCTGCCAGATCTCTGACTCACACAGCTCTCTGTTGGCCTTTTTTTGTTTTCAAGACCTTGTGCTTTGATTCTGGAAAATCTCTGCAGTGGCGTCTGGAGGAAAAAAAAATCAGCTTCAAGCCTAATTTATGTTTTTAGATATACGTATTCAGAGCTCGGAAGGGGAGCAATTCTTCCTAAAGTATCTGTACCTTTCAGTTAGCAATGAAGCCTCCAGGGAACAACTGAATCTTGAACAGTAGGCAGTGATGCTGAGAAAGAAATGTAGCCATGGGGTGTCACCACGTAGATTTACAGGTCCCCCAGAAGTTTCACCCTGTCGGAGTACTCCAGAGCTGCTATTCAAAGTTACCCTGCCTAACATGGTTATGCCCACCTAGATGAAAACAGGGCAAACAGCAGCTGTCCTCTGCAGAGAGAAATCTCCTTTCCAGATGTGTTGGGATTTCTGCCTTCCTGAACTTGCCAAGAGTGACATATATAAAATAAATGTTTCTCAGCGTACGGAGGAAGCAAGAAGGCCCATCACTCCAGACCCAGCTCTGGGGGTACTCATGCTGACTGCTATGGCCTCCTGCAAAATGCCACAGACCTCAGAGTCTCCCTCCCAAAGGATCTGTGTTCCCAAGCGTCAGCATTTGTTTCCAGGATCGCTTCTGGTTTGCCAGGTGACATTTCAGTTCCTTTAATTTCCTCCCCTTGTCTTCACAGCATTTTTATGGCTACCTACAGATACATTCATCCAGGCTTCAGTACAGCAATCTGTCAGCCTTGCAGAGAATATTTTGATGTATTTGGCCTCCCACAGTTGTACAAAATTCCCTAGCAAATCCCCTACTCTTTTAGAAGAAGGTATAATTGCGCTATGTCTCTTTTTTTGTTTTCCAAAGCTGAGTGGGATTTACAATAATACAAGTAGAGCATCAAAGGAAATAAAACCTATTTGTCAGTTTTTAGCTAGCAAAAGAGAAGCACCAGCCCACCTTATCCATGTGGGTGTTCTTGGTCTGTTCCAACAAGGTGAATGCTTTAAAACAGGATTGGGACAATAAAGCTTGGAAATCATTGAGCTGAAATCACCAGCCTGCATACACTTGGCAGATTCAAACTCTGGAAAATTTCAGGCTGACATTTAGAATGGAGTGAAATTGTTTAAACTACATTTAACAGTAACTTTTCCATAGCCCGCATCTCTTCATCTTCCTAGCACGAAGCCAATGGGCAATTGGCTTGGCAGTCTGCAATATGTCTGGCTGAGGCGGTGCCAGTCCAAATCAATAATATACACTGCAGATATACTGTGGTGATTCAGTGGGCTGCTCTGAGACACCTGATAGAAACTTTGCAGACATGAGGCAGTTTAACCTTTTAAAACCCTATCTGGAATGTATTTTGCATTATCCTATGCTCACTGCTGGACAACCACCTCAGGTGCCTGACTGACCGACCTCTGTGTTAAGCCCAGCTTAACATGATGGTGCTGCACAGAAAACTGCGCGGTTAGGCTGTGCTTAGTAGGAAGTTTGGCTAAGGCTCAGGAAGAAAGTATTGAATCATTAGGAAAACTACGAATCATCTCTTCAGGTTTTCAAAGTGGGTGTATCACACAAGTTGTGGCTTTTGGCGTGGGGCTGCAAAGCAGCCATGAACGCTGAGAACTTGTTTTCCATGATTCCGCAGTACTTTGTGCAGTAGCAGCAGTTTGCCTAGCTCTGCATTTTCTTTCTTCCCCTGTTTTATGCTTATGTCCAAACTTTATTGTTTCAGTGACATTTGCCACTTGGAAAGTGGTAGTATAAGGTTCCTTTTCTCATCTTGGCAATAGGTTTCCATCCCCATCTTGAACTGTAGCTTCTATGGTTGAAAGGTACTCCCTTAATTTCCTAACATAATGCTTCTTCTTTTTTTAGGTTGTGTTGATACCTTGTACTGTGGTTTTGATTAAGGCACTTATTTTGCAAAAATTATATAGTTAATTGTAAACATCGTACAATGTCTTCATAGCCCATAGAAACCATAAAAATAAATCTGGAAGGGACCTCTGAAAACTATTCCAACCTCCTATTCAAAGCAGGGTTAATTTCAAAGTTAGATCAGGTTACTTAGGGCTTTGTCTATTCAAAGTTTTGAAAATCTTTAAGGATGGAGATGTATATAATGTGATATTATGGTCTTCCGTCATTCCTTCTTATTCCTGTGGACATTCATTTGACAGACAATCGAGGAATATACTAATTTAGCCAAATCAAGCTACAAGAGCTGCTGATTCTTTTGTACAGTTGGAGAAGGGTATGGCAACTCATTTCACCTGTGAAACAAAAATTTTCATTTAGTTGTTACAGATTTACTTTTTTAACAGATGGAAACTTTGTCTCTCAGTTCTACCTCTTAAAGAAGCCGACCTCCATTTTCATGCTTCATACAGAACACACCATCTTATACCAAGTGGCTATGTTAATCCCTACTCCAGACCAGCTAAGAATTGTTCACTTCCTGTTGTTTTACCCTAACTCTAACTCAGTACTTTGGCCTCTGCTTTTGTTGTATCGAGCATTGATACTCAAGGTTGCTAGGCCACTTAGATTTTCAGACAAGGAGAGCCTTAAGGAGGCTAATTTATTATGTGTTTGTATGATACCCAGCCAAGAGGGCAGTGCCTTCCTTATGGACTGTAAACATGACCGAAGAACAAATGTTAGTAATAAAAATCCATTACACTCTGAAAAGCAACTATGTAAAAAGTAGTATTTCTTCAGCTGTTCTGCTCACCTCTTTGTGTATTCAAGTGATTTTCAAGTGCATGGAGAAGGGTCTCTGTGGGAGATGTCTGTCTAACACTCCCAGTTAGCTATCTAGGGAAGGCAGGGATTGCCGTCTGCAGAGTCTGTTCTCCATTCCTTGACTAGGTATGTAGAAAGATGCTTAACTTGGAAGTGAGTAATGCTGGTTGAGGTATATTGCAATGAGAGTGGGAGCAAATGTGGGGATCAGTTTACAAAGAATAGCCTTAGCAATATGTGGGGAATATTGGTATTGAATTGCTTGCTCGTTTTGCAGTATCCTACAGGCACTCGCTGAAGTTGGAACTAGCCTAGAACTAGCCTAGCTGCTTCATACAGCAGTAGTTCTCACATAAGGATTCTGTGCCATGCAAGTGTTTTCATTTCTGCGGTGGGCAGAACTGCGAGATTGGGTGGGAGGTGAATACCACCTGGCATTTCATAGCACAGTTGTCACAAGAATGGCAAAACCTACTCAAAGGATGCTGTAGAATTAGCATCCTCCTCCCAGCCACAAACAGAATTTCCAAGAGCTGAAAGCAGCTCATAGCCTGAGCGTGCATGAATGTAGAGCTGTGACATTTGGGCTGGTCGTGTTCTCTGTCACCTTACTCGTGCAACGGCAGTGGACTTGGGCTATGTCTAAAAGTGGGGATACTGGGTAAAGAGCCCTGGCAGCTGGGTGCGCCACAAAATGTCCCTGCCACGGAGTGGAAACAGCCTTACCAACTGAAGAAGGATTTAGTGATTTGTGTGAGGTTATCAGGCAGGCTTGCTCTCCTATTAGATACTCACTATGTGCATCTAACAGGGCAACTCACCCTCCAGGCTTCATAGCCACGTTAGTTTGCCATTAGAAAAAGGAGGCTTTTAGCCATCAAACAGCACCGCTCCTGTGTCATATTCAAAGACATTTCAGTGGATTTCAGTGTTTAACCATATGTCACATGTAACTTCTGTTCACCTCGTGAACAATATTGACTTGATTCCACTAAATGGAATGAAGTGAAATCTCAGCTATTAATTGTAATGAGCTGGAGTTTATTTTTAGGAGCTTAGAGTACTTAGTGTAGGAGAGCTCTGTTGTTCTAGCAACTGCATGTGTTCCTGTCCTTAACAGTAAATCATTGTATTCAAACTCTTCAAGTATCAATAATTCATTTTATTTCCTGCTATCATAATATGCATAAAATAGTACTTATCTACTTTTGGAAATACAGCTATATAATCCTTCATTTACTTTTTGTTCTTAGTAGGCAGACTTTTAGTGAGTATCTGTAACTACAGGCATTTTTGCAGCTCAGAGAAAATGTCAGATAAATAAGGGCATAGCTCACACTCCACTAAACCTGTGGAAAGACTCCTATTGACTTCAGTAGGAATTCTACATGGGTTTCAATGTTTCATCATCTTTTACTCCCTTGTTGCTTGTACTGTTATATGTAATCTCCTCTATAGAATACAGTTCACCTCGTACATGATAGTGATAATGAATCCCCAAATAAGGGTGAGAAGACTCTATTAACGGATAGAAACTAGTTGATGACAGAAGCCTGTTATATGAAAATCAGTAGATACTCCTCAGAAAGGAGAGTTTTGCGAGGAGATTTTTCTTCCACTTAAGCCAGAATACTGAATTCCTTAAAGATAGGAGAAACATTAGGAAACCTCCTGGGCATTGCCTCTGTCAGGGACTTTATCAGGCACAAGTTAAGTGAATTTGTTTCTTGAAAAGCTTACTGGGTTGGGTTTTTCTCCCTCTCTTATGCTTTTTTAAAATTACACAGAGAAATGCTCAGAGGATCTTTGGAACCTTTGTTCACGTGAGATAGAAGAAGCATCACACTAGGTATGAGCTGGAATGCATGCCTGAACAATATCTAATATTCACTTGAGAGCATAGTTCAATTTTAAGGCGTTTTCAGATAGAAAAGAGCTGCCTCTTTCCTTAGCAGACTGTGCATAGCGAAAGTAGAAAACCTTCAACATGTCTTAACTTTAGAAATGGGAATCTGGTACTTTTCTCTGATTATTTCCATCTTCTCTTATTTTATTTTTCTCTCTTAACTATCTGCAGCCCCACTGACATCTTTGCTTTCTGAAGGGTGGTAAATTCATACTTGATACAAATGCATGTAGGCTGTGCACCAAAGCTGCAGTGGTGGTCTTTGCTTTGCTTTCTCTGGCAACAAAGCCACATTAAAGAAGTCTCATGCTGTTCTGTCCTCTGTTCCATCCCGCTTCTTGCTTTTCCACGTCTTCTAGGTTACTGTCCCATCAGATGTGATGATTCATCTGTTTGTAGGGCCTTGCCTGTAAGACTTAAAAATGAGGATTAAGAAGAAAATATTGCAGGATTTTGGGGAGTTCGCCACAGTCTGGGTCAGGGATCTAGTTTACAGCTTGTTCCCTCAAAGCTAAAATAGTCCTGCTTAGAGCTTAACCCCACTACGAGTTGCATCAGCCCAGCAAAGGGGAGCAGTAAAGGACAGTAGTGAGCAGCAGTGGCCGAGGGAGGCCGAATGCTTCACACGCTGGCCTTTGCGATGAGCAAAATTATGATGTTGTGATACTACGATTAAGAGCATGGGTCCAAAGACAATTAACAGCTAAGTTAGGTGTGACCTTGCAGTCTGCAAGCTGTCCCACAGGACCCACTGAAGGGTGTGTCCCGTGCTATAGCAAATGCAAGCGGGTTCACCCCATTTCTTTAGGAGTGATGTCACGCTGCAGTGCTTAGTCCTATGTAAGGGCAGATGTACCTTACCATGGGCTAACTTGCATGCTATAAATCAGAAGTTATGCTGTCCTGGTCATCTGCCATATCCTAAGTTCTGTTTAAATCATTGTAAAAACTGATAAGGATCCAGCCATTCCTTTTTCAACTTAAATTATTTTTGTTTTTTAAATAAAGATTTTCTGTGTCCTATTTAAAATCCTCCATGTGCTTTCCCCAGCTCTCCATATAGTAAAGACTTATCTGCTACACACATTCTCCAGTGATTGAAAATGCTGTGCTTTTCACTCCCAATGCAACCAAGTCAAGCTGATAACCACGCTTCCCCTTCTCCTGCGTGTCAGTTTGCAGCGTGCTGAACTTACATTTTCATTAACTTGACTTTATAAAAACTTTTCACAGTCCTCCAGGGACAACCGCTCCCTGCTGTAACTGCTCAGAGCTCCACTGAAGTCAGACAACTTATGACAATTTCTACCAGCTGAGGTCCGGCCGGAATACGCTGGGTTGTGTCTGATGCCTGATTCCTCATGAAGCTGGATTTATTCTGCACTCCTCTGCTTGCAGCGGGCAGCTTTCTGCATGAGGAGGATTGCATTGCCTCACCAAATATAAGCGGACGAGAGCGTTTCTCAGCAGAAGTTTCTGCAGAAAGTTCTTTGAAAGTGGTTTTCATCGAGAGGGGAAAGGGAAAGACAACCTCCTTGTTTTGAAATGAAATTTTCTTGCTGAATTATTTATTGCCCCTTCTGCTTCTGTTGCCTCAGGTGTTCTTTCAGGTGAAATGCCCTTAAAGCTGATCACATCAATGCCACTCTGTCTCTTCCCTCTCACCCTTCCGTAGTACTACGTTTCCTTTTGTCTTGCATCTCTAAAGAGAGCTATGGCATATCAATTGCAGAGCCTGCAGCTTCACAAAGATGCCATGCTAGACAGCTTTGACTTTCTGGGATGTGTCAAAGTTCTTTTCCTTCATTTTTGTCCTTCCACAGCACAGAATGCTCGCAAAGATGCCATGGTTGTTTTTCCTTTTAGTTACATTACACGATTCTGATTATCAGATAAATTTGTAACCTCATTACACCCCCCCCCCC
>Ga0065711_1007641_pt1 | contig 14855 bp, 14 predicted proteins | sample Hoacrofraction12_FD_59098 | JGI IMG/M metagenome (GOLD analysis project Ga0065711, IMG submission 59098) | Hoatzin crop microbial communities from Cojedes, Venezuela - Epithelial fraction 12 v2 (version 2) | ecosystem: Host-associated > Birds > Digestive system > Esophagus > Crop | place... | reverse complement strand
CCTGGACAAGGTCCTCTACAACCTACTGTAGGTGACCCTGCTTTGGCAGGAGGGTTGGACTAGATGACCCACAGAGGTCCCTTCCAACCCCTACCATTCTGTGATTCTGTGATTGTGTGTGATTTCAGCCATAGAAATGACAAGGAGCTGTGCAATTCCAGATACATTTCAACATGTTAGTTAATTATACTGGCTTGTGAGGAAAATAAGATGCAGATGACTCACCTTCGCTCTTTGTGCAGACTGTAACCTGGACTTTGTTATGCTCCTCAACGAGGTCGTGCAGCTTGGTAGACTGCTGTTGATGGGAAAGAAATTGCAGTGTTGAAACACCAATACTCAGGTGAAGCAGCAGGTTCCAGCCCAGTGATCATGCTAACGTCACACTGAAACTAAACTCTGCTGAGTCATCCAGTGGAGGTTTCATATTGAAGTCAGGATGCGAGTTCATCAGGTTAGCCTAGAACAAGCTGCCATGGGAACATGGACCTAGTTTTCTGTTTGCTTCCGATTCATGCCACTGTATCTCCCTTGACCTTCAAGCGGCTATTCCTGCTTCGTACCAGTGTAAGCCTCCTGAGCTGCAACGTTGCTATCTGCAGTCACTCAGTAGAGCGTTTCTTTGTGCTCAACAGTTTTATCCTTGCTAGGAGGCTACCAACAGGACCACAAAGTTGTAAAGACTATCGTTACAAAACTGCCACTGCAAGAAGAAAACCAGAAATTCTAATTTAGATGGCTGCAAAAACTGACAAATCATAGACAATCTAATTCAGACAATTATGCATCCTGAGACAATGATGAAGTCAACTGTCATTGCGAAGCCATTAGAGAGAATGCTATATCTTGATTTAAAAGTCACAGTTGCAAAAACCTAATGCCCGAGTGTGGATTTCTTCATTAGCATTGTTCATGTGAACATGTCAAGCCAGTTTGAAGAATATCCGGAGGCCTCAAACATTGTAATTCTTCCTGCCAAAATTATCAGTCAGAGAATAAAGCTGGCCTTGCCAAAGAAAGCTGAATGGACCATATCTGTTCTTTGTGCTCGGCAATACCAGGACGGACACCAACACTTACAGTACAAAGGTGCGCTCAAAGAGATGCGAGTGCTTGTTCAACACGGGAGTGCTCGTCATCCTGCTGATATTAGTCAGCGATACGAAAATGCGATACGCAGCCAACACACCTGTGCTGGCAGAAGCCCCGGCTATTCACAAGGCCCTGGCTGAGATCGGTGTGAGCAGCGATAAAAGCGTGCCCTTGGCAGGGCAGGAGTGCCTCGCCTTGCCAGCACAGCACGTCACCGAGCACATCGTGCCCCAAAGCCCCGCAGGCCCAAAACCTACACAGGCAACGTGCTGTGTGCCTCTAGCAGCCCACGGAAAAGCAATTCAAACAAAAGCCAGCTCCTGGAAGGGCAAATTATTGCCTCCTCCTGGGCAGCGCTCCACAGAGAAGTTTGCTATACCACCTTCCCATGGAACCTTTCAAAGGGCTGAATCTTGCCCCTCCCCAGTAATTCAGTGCAGGAACAATGATTTTACCAGTGAATTTCGAGGCAATATGAGCCATGGCTGGCTCTGAAGCAGCATGAGTGTGACAGTCAGGTCACTGCACCTCAGCGCTGCTGTCCCTTCACCTGCCACCACCTCTAATCCCATCACGCTGTCTGCAGGGACTGGATTTCTCAATGATGTCCTCTAACCCTTATCTTTTTCCTGAAGACTAACAAAACATTTATCAGGACTCAGGAATCCTCAGTTCATTTTTGCTTTTAAAACTTAACGACAGAGGAATGCAATACCTAATATCCAGACCTGAGAGACTAGAACACTGCCTGCCAGACTCCTGTTCCTATCACTCTTTCCCATCCATACTTTCATTCAGGTAGTTTCTCTTTTTTCCTTATTATACCTTTTCTTCATGTGATTTTTGCCTTCCCTGTGTATTTAAAGTGGGTTCAGAAATCAAGGAAATATTTTCCAAATTCCCAGTGAGAGCATTCTGCGATTCCCACAGGAAGCACCAGAAACCTCACCTGGCTCCACGAAGATACAATGATTTAAGGCCAGCACTTCACAGACATAATACTGACTGAAAAGCAATGGCACAAAGATCAGCCCTGGTCTGAACATCTCCCTCTAAGTGGTTGTGTTCAGCTTTATTTGCTTAGTGTCCATAAAACTCTGTGACCAAGAAAACCTATCCAAGGCTTTTACATCACCCTAGAAATTGTCCATCTCAACATCTTTGGGAGGCAAAAAAGAGTTATAGCTGGGTGAGACTCAGCACGATCTGTCTGTCTTCGCCATAGAGACTGAAGGTTTCAGGTTTACCACAGGCAAGTGCAAAAACTGAATAAGCTGAGACTACTAGAAAATACATTCCAGCAGATGACAGAATTCAACCATGACAGAAGTATTGAACAAATCTGAGAAATAAAGTCATGTTTTCTTTTGCTATTAAGACTTGTTATTTAGCAAAATTTAAGAGGAGTGAATCCCCCTGAAATTACAGTAGGAACCAGACTCATGGATAGAGTCCACCTTCATAAAGTCTTACAATGCCCAGCTATCAGACTTCAATTTTCTTTAATTCTTGGAAAGTTCAAGACCCCCAGGTACGACCCTTTTAACTCTTCTATAAAAATAAATCTGTAGTAATACAGCAGAATAGACAGCGATAAAAATTAGCCAGAAAGAGCATATAAATAGCTGCTTGTGTCTGTGGTAGATGAAATTGCCAGCAAAGCGCAGGATGGAGGGCTGGCAGGCTGTGCCGCGGACTCACCTGTCTGAGGTCGTACACAGTTAAGCAAATAGAAATGATTGACAGGATTATGATGGCCACTGAATATTCAGTGTAGCCTTGGCTCAGCCACAGCACGAGGGTGAAGGCTTGGAACACATAGAAGGGGTTTAAAATCTGCAAACACAAATTTAACACATGTCAGGGGATGGTCATAACACATGTCAGGAGAGATCGAGTGTGGGAAGAGGTGAGAACAATTCATTACAGCATCCAGGAGTGTTAAACACTGAGTTAGAGGGTTGTTTTAACATCCTAAGGCAGCTTTCTTTCATGGCTATTTTAGAGCATGAATAGCCTCCAGCTCTGAACTTACCAGCTTACATGTGGTTTGTGCTGTTTGTAATTAAAAGTGGTTACTAACCAGTCACAAAGCAGCAGCAACTATGCTGGCAAATTACAGTCAGACTAAGTCGGTTGGTTTCCCACTGTAGACGTCTAACAAAGGTGACATTTCTGATGCTAAGTAACTGCTACACAGGAGACCCTACCCAAACTGGGGGGGGAAGACTGAATTACCATAATTACCATAACAGTATTTTAATACTGTGTGATTGAAGAAAGTTAGAGTGAATATGATATTTATTTGGAAAAAGAAAAATGGTAATGGTCTGTGGGGCCATCAGTAAGCAGTCTGAGGCTACAGCTAAAATGGAGGCTTGATTTCCTCGTACTTCCGTACTTTTAGCTACTCTGCATTGTGTCAGCTTTACAATACCAGTCATCATTCATTTTAATATGTTCTGCTAAAACAGGCCACAAGACCCACTGAAGGCTGAGAATATAATTTTGGTTATTGTGGTATCTAGCTAACAACAAAAGAAGAATTAAATGATGTTTTTCAGAGATTTGCCCACCACTTGGCTTGTCTGCAGGAGTGACAGACTTTTCTGTAGAACTGGTGTAACTAAAATAGCCACTGAAAGAGCTTTCTGCATAAAGACTGGAACTGAAATGAATTATTCATCTGACAAATTTGGTCCCTCAATGAAAATTTAATACTTTCTTCGACATTCACTAGGACAAAGAGACAGACACTAAATCAGGGTGCCAGCCTCCGGACACTGAAGCTGCATCTGGACTGAAATACCACAAGCTTATGAGGACCAGTCTGCCTTCAGGCACCACCATTAATATTTCAAACATGAAGCTTCAGCCTTGGATGGAAGTGCAAAGTTCAAATTAAATAAACTTTTTAGAGTGCTACACTGGAGTTCTCTTCAAAACCATCTCCAGGGGACACTGAAAGGTTGGTAACATCAAATTCAACCAATTTCAGGAGCCCTGGAGCTTTTCATGTATTTTGTAGGGTTTCAAACAAACTGCACTTAAAGTTCAGACACGTACTAGCTTGGATTCCCAGCATCCATAGCTCTTTTCCATTTTAAAGACATTCGTGTAGAATCCATAGTCCACTAAAGTGAACACAGACAACACAGTAAGAATCCTATATGCAAAGCCTCTGCTTACAGGCTGGCAAAAATATATGTCCAGCATTTCTATATGCAAACTCAGCAAATAACCATCCATATGTGTCTCTCCTCTTATCCACAAGATGTTTTTGGTTTGCCCTCTGTAGAGGAAGAACAGTGTTGGAGTGTGTCCTTTTATGTGCAGGAAAAAAATTGTCTCGCATCTATGTCATAGGAGAAATAGGTGAACAATGCAGTTACAAAATAGGAATTTTGCAAATATTTTCCTCCATTCTAAAGCACACTCCTGATTTACACTGCTGTTGAGGCCACAAGCAAGCTTGTACAATGCTTTGTACTACCTTCAGACTACCAAAACAGGGCTATTAAAGAGGAACAAGCGTGCCTAAGGTCCACCAAAAAAGTGTTCACTGCAGACCATTATCAAGAGCCTACATGAAATGACAGAGTTACTGATGTGGCTATGGTCAGTCCTAGCAGTTGCAGAAAGCCTGAGCATTCCAGGTGCATGCCACTGCTCAGTCATGAGGCAAGACGTCCAGATCACGGGAGATGCTCAGTCAGGAGCAAGGGCCTACAGCAGAGGAGGAGGACATCAGTCCTCCCACACTACTGCTCTCCAAGAAGGGGCACAGTCATCACAAGGGAAACATTTAGCTATTACAAAGATGCAGCACCAGGTATCATCTTAGCTTTATACTGTTCCCTGTAACCTCCTGCCAGGAATGTGTGCTAATAGCAGTAAAGGAGATTCACCAACCTCACTCCATGAGCATTGATCAACCCCATCCCAGTGTGCCCAGGTAAAGCCTCCAAAACACTTCAAACGTGTCCCACCAAGTGCTAGTCTGACTTACTGACCTCTTTAAAAAGTAACTTCCAAATAGGACGAATTTCAACTTCAATGGCATTAGGCCCACACACCAGCTGCCTGTAGGAAGGTAGAGAAGAGTTCCCCACGTTATAGCTTAGTCATGTAGGGTAAGACTTCATGTGGAAAACTGTTCACACAAATAACATTAACACTCCTCTAAAAAAGTAAGTCCTGAGGTCACCATGTGGCTGAACAGGACAAATAAACCTGTCAGGAAGCTATTATATCCAAGAGGACTTTACACAGAGGAAGAATTTTACTGTTTCCTTGCTGAAAAGGCCATTGGTTTGCCACTAAACCCTGTGATGAGCTTTCCAGAGGGCTTTTAAGGAGAAAATGGCAAAGGAAGCCAGTCACAGCTTGCTGTGCCCTGAACCCCAGGGGGAACCAGGGGCGTTTTCCCCAGACTTAGCCTGACATCACTGAGAAGATAATGAGATGAATAAACTGTAATGGAAAATGATTTTGCACCTTTCCAACTGTCACCCACACAGTTTGCAGTGCCTTACTGCTAAGGTGAGTAGCAAGAATCTCACATGAATTTGAAAGGAAGAATTAATAGGTCACACTGCCACAATTAGCTCATACTACTACTCATATGTAGATCATACCTGATCTTCTGTTCTTTCCTTGTGAGGCCAGCTCCAAACTTGTGGTGTATGCTGTGACATGTGTTGCTGTCTTCTAATGATCTAGGATAACAGGAGTAAGCTCAGACAAGGAAGTCCCCTGCCACAAAGGGTTTTGTAACAGGCTTTTGACACTCACCCAACTTTCTTGAATTCTCTTACAGAAAAGTCCCAAATATAACGGATTTTCTGCACCTGGATACATCTCACCTGCAAGACCAACCAGCAAAAATTCTTTTTGCCATTCAAGGGAAAACCATCTCACAGTTACAGAAATTCTTCCCCATGTTTTAGGAGAAAACTTGAGCTTATGTAAACAGGATTTGCAGGAAGATGCTGACAAAGCACCCTTGGGAGTTTCCAGGTGCCTTGACTCCCATTTTCACCTGCCTCCTCCCTGCCGTCTTTCTTCTCCATTTTATAGCTGACTTACCTTTAACTGTGGCTTCATTACAGCTCTGTTTATGACAGAGTCTTCATCAGCTACAAGAGGATCATCTGAATTACTACCAACCAGTAGTGCCAATGTGGACAAATCAATCCAGGTCACCTTCTTTCGGGTGTATCTCTGAAACTCATCCTAGAGAAACAGAGCACAGTTCAGTGCCAAGCCCAAAATGCTGCCTGTGATAATGTCTCCTGACTCTGGAAAGTATAGATAAGATTCCCAGAGAACTACAGTACTGTGGCATCATTACAACCATAGCAAATATAAGCCCATTGTAACAGGGATGTTGGTCTCAGTGTTTTAGTACCAATCAGTAAATCACTTCAAAGTCAATCTCGCAATCATCTTCATTTGCTTTGGTTCATGCTGCAGAGCAATTTCAGAACAGATTAGACTAAACCAGAAGATGTGATTCAATAGCTACTGGATGGATATTCAGTCTATGGGATCAGACTAGAGCTAGTTGGAAGTAAAAGCTTTCTGAAATACTTCTGGTGTAAACAGTGAGTCCTAAGCACCATCTACTTTGGTCTACAAAACTCCTATAACATTGCGTTACTTGCTATACTTCCGTAGCCAAGAGCAACTCAGCTTTACTGCTATACAAGCATTTGTCAGACTGAATTGTCCTTTAATCAGTTTAGTCTAATGTAACTAGTTACAATGAGAAATAGATTACGCATTTAGTGGTTAGAGTGTATTTATCCTAGGAATATAATTGCAGTGTTGAGCGTTGTGTTAAGCATTTGCTCTGCTAGAATTGGGTTAGGTTTTAATTTACAGTTACAGAGTCTTAGAATATATCTAATGCCTGAAATCCAGCTCTCTAAAACCCAGTTCCTCAGCATTCTTCAAGAACTGTAAAACAGAAAGGCTACTAACAGCCACAACTTCTGAAGATGATCCCTCTGCTGAAGCCAGCTGGCTGCGCCCCATGCATGGAAAGGAAGGGAAGAGGCAGAGCTGTTTCACGAACATGTTATCGGCAGAGGGCAGCTGCTGGAGCCTGCAAATGGGCAGCAGCAATGCCTGAACTCTGCTTGGTGCCCAGCCTTCAGGCAGGGTAGCTGCCCTCTTTTTTAGTATAAACATGGTCTTTTACGCAGTATTTCAAACTCTGCAAATAAAAATGATTGGTCCTTGGAAGCTTGATTCATCCCTGCCGCTCCACTTTCCAACAGTGGAAAGTGTTGCTAACCTGCTACGTCATGCAGACAAAGGCAGACCGGCTGCCCTATCTGTGAAAACAATAGGTTCTGCAAATAACAACGAGCTAGAAGGGTTAACCTACTGTGGTTCTGAGCAGAACAACGTCCGCTTCTTCCAAGCTACAGCGGATGCAGTTTGCCCACACGTCCCACTCCGGCTTCCAGTAAAACAGCAGCAGCAGAGCCCCACAGGACAAGATGTACCCAGCAATGCACAAGATCCTCCGCCAGCCTTGGGTTTTGTAGCCAAAAGTCGCCTGCACAGCAAAGAGAAAGCATTCTTTGTTAGCAAGTTTGACCTTGGCGTTTGTTCATAGGAAGCCCAAGCTCATTGAAAAGAAAGGCTGCAGACTGAAGCCCTCTCCTATAACTGCTCAAGGTCATTTTTGGAATTGGGAGTTTGCTGATTGAGACCACGTAGCTAAGAATACAGCAGAGCTGCTGGGCTGCTGCTGTCAGAGGAGCGTTCTCACATCAGCTCTCCCAGGATTAATGAAGAATTAAATCCAGTCTGGAGCTTTTACCATCACGACTGCAGCCGACCTGCCATGGTAACACTTCTCTATCTGCAGTGCCAGTGCCAAGCAGCCCTGCCTGCTACCGAGGAGAATGTCTCCATGCAAACTTGGTGCTGACTGCTGAAATCTGCTTTGCAGCAGGGGCACAGAATCTGCCTTGGGGAAAGAAAACTGCCAAGCAGCGGGCGCACGAGGCAGGAGGTATCAGGTGACCCTGCAGACGTAGGCAGAGGCCATGAGTAAAAGGAAACGTTCTTGTACATCTGCTTGTGACTACACTGAATGTTTCTCCAGAACAGCTTGCCTACTGAAGTACACAACACAGTGAGACAGTGCATACCTATTGCCACGGACTGTGTAATGGAGGGGGGGGGGAAAATGGTGTTTTAAATTATAACAAGAGAATGAAAATGAGGACGTCCCACATCTGAAATGTATGTCAGAGAAATGGCAGAAGGAGAACCAGTGCTTTACAGGATAGAGTTTGCAACAAAGCACAGCTCCTTGGAGAGGGCTTGTTCAAACAATCGTACTGGTTCAATTTCAAGTATAATTTTCAAGTGATTTAAAGGCAGTGGAGTAAGTACCTATTCATGTTTAAGAGAGCAATTAACTTGATTTATCTGAACTCTGATCATGATCAGCATAAACTAAGCTGAAATCAATGCAGCTCAACTGAAACAAACGTAATCATACAGCCCTTATACCAGGTTAGCAAAATCCATGTCAAACCAGCTCTGTAGGTTTTAAATGCGCAGCCCTGCTGCATGCAAAATAATATTCCTTCAGAGGCCACAGAAGTTTAAATCAATAACTACAAATGGTGTTTTCAGGGTGGGAGGACAAACCACAGTGTCCATAACTAAGGAAACTCCAGGAGATTTTCATTTGCTTGCCTTTTCCTAACAGGATTTTTATAAACACACTCCAAATGCAGTCCTGGAAAACAAGGAGCCTGTTCTAGGAGTGGCTGGAGTGACAGAAGCTGCATGGGACAACAACTCCTCCATCACCCCACAAGGGCCTGGAGGGGATCAAATCTGCAGCCAAGGGTGGAGGGAAGGCTGGGGAAGGGCTGTGGCATTCGAGCTGAGGGAGTGCACGGTGCCAAGTCGCCCAGCGAGGACATTCAGGGATTTCTAGCACGAGCCAAACACGGGCAGCTGTCAGCAAGCGGGGCTTTAGCACACAGCTATGTGCGAAGCACAGCAACCGAGGAACCCGAAAATGCATTAGACATGATGGAAGATAATCAATAGCAGTGCACTGTACAGGTCAAAACGGGGTGGCTTAAATAAGTGGAGGGGTGCTGTGAGCTCCCGACATGCAGGGTGCTGGGGGGTGCCCCTTCCCACAGGCTGCAGCAGCCCAGCACAGCAGAGTCGTGCCCGGTGCTCACCACCATGCCCGTATGGGACCAGGCGGGAGCCCAGGTGTCCAGGGCAGAGCGATGGGTCTCAGCTGGCACAGCCAGTCCCCACACGGCTGCAACACATGGCCGATCACCCGGCTCGCTCTGCCCAGGCCGGGTACAAAGGAAGCCTGTGCTAGTGCACAGTGTTTCTCAGAGAACACACACTGAGCGCTCACTCAGTACTTATGAAGAAGCACTGAAGGCTGGAGCTGAGGGAACCCACGTTCACAGCTCATTTACCCCACTGAGCCTGCCTGCAGTAAGAAGGGCTTTCCAAAAAGTGGAGTACCTGGAAGCAAGGCTGCTCCAGCAAACGGGACTGCGGGAAGCTGTATCATGAAAGTCACGGCTGAGCCTGACGCAGACAGCCTTGCACAAGGCAGGCTGTGTCAGCAGCATCCTGGGCAGAGCCAGGCCCTTCTCTGCCAGCAGCGTTGCAGCCACAGGCTGGATGGGGCAAGGGAGGCGTCTCCTACGAGTGGGTGCAGCTCATGCGGGGTGCACAGGCTCCCAGCTCAGCCTCACTACACCCAACCGTTCATCCTGGCCCTCCATCCTCACCAGGGAGGTGGCATTCCCATTGCTTCTTATACAAGTAGAGGCAGGCATCAAGGGCCATACCCACACGCCAGCTGAAGACCCCCTGAAGAACACTCTCTGTAGCAATCAGCATGACACAGACAATCCCTAGCTGACTCCTTACCTGTCTCCCACAGCAGAATTTTTCATTTTATGCTGGATCCAGGCTGCTGCAACTGGCCTAAGCTCCCTAGTCTAAAACAAGCTCACATGAGCAGCAGCCAAATCCCAGCAGGAATTTACTGAAAGCAACCAGGGAAGCTGAAGCCCCACTGCTATTAGTAGCCCTGCAAGCAATCCTGATACAGAGGTGCAGGTGTGCTTTGCAGGGCAGGATCTCTCCCACCTGTGCATGCCTCGAGTACCTGCATCCCCACAACAGAGGCACTTTCTCAGTCCCCAAAGCTGGGCAGACAGTGAGACTAGAGATGCTGGGGAGCACCTGCTAGCAGCCTCTGCTTGCAGAGGACAGAGACTCCTGTCCTGGGAGAGCGTGCTGCTGTGCTTCCAGAGCATGCAGCACAGATATATATCTCTCTAGCAAATTCAGGAGTGGCGTCTTACAACTGTGCAGAGGCATCTACTTCTGTGCCCGCTCTGTGCAATGGAAATATCTGGATTCCAGTTATTCCTTGAACAGAAAGCTGGAGGAGAAAGTCTTACTCCCACCCTCACCAGACTCTGTAATCACTCCATGTTAGCAGGTAGAGGAAGAGTTTCCAACTCATTGTGTTTGCAAAGCACTCACTTAGTGCAGCCCTTCCAGGCTGCTGCACATAATCAATAATCAATCACAATCAAAGACAGAAAGTAGATTCAATTAACATTAATAAAAAACCCTTGTAAGGACAGAGCAGCTCCATAAAAGCTACTGTAAAAGACTGAGAAACAAGAGATTCCTGCCATGAGAGCTGTGGTAGACCTGGTTCCTCGACCTGCTTAAGCAGCAAAGACCCTTGCACTTCCAGAGAAGAGATTTATTCACTACTTCAGACAATTGTCCAGGATAAAAGTCATTTTTAAGCACTTTCCCTGTGACTTGCTTTCTGGTACATGATGACCCAGTAAGGGAAAGTGTACCCAGTAGTAGTGATTCTCAATTAGGATGGAAAAGACAACGGAACCGACAGTGGGGAAAGGGACACTGCTCCCTGGCCAGATGACATCTGGTGGGCAAAGAGGTCTCTTCCATGTTTCGTGCCTCTGGACTGAAGCAGTATGTTCCTCATTTAGCCCTTACTTTGCAAAAATCAATCCCAGAGTCAGTAAGGACTGATCCAGGGCTTTTCCTTCACCAAGGCTATGTTGAAGAGACAGTGCCCGAATGGTGAGTGAAGGTGAAGAAGAAGCGGAGGCATATCCAAAATGGGCACGTGGGATAAGAGGTTCACAAGGAAACCAAAACCCAGTGCAGTCCCCTGCTCCTTACCAGCTCATTTTCTTCATCCTTGTTGAGGAGCACACAATGATCCTTCCAAAGCTTCTCCTCCATCTGACCACGTTGTTTTCAGTCGTGGATGTCCTTGTTGGTGCAGTCAAGCAATGCCAAACGCAGTTACTGACTTGAACTCGGGCCAGTGTTAAAGTCAGCTCTCACTATGGTCCTGTCTGCTGCCTCTGAAAGCCTCACACTGCGCTCGCTTCTTATTCGGTTTCCAGGAGAGGGAGGAAAATCCACCCTCACGTGTACAGTCCTTAAATGCCTGACTTACGCATGACATGGCGTTTCTCTGACTCCTGGCTCAGTTGCGCTCGCTGGGGTGGGACAGGCTGGAGCAGAGCTCTGGTGACGTGCGATCCGGTGTGGGGAAGATGGACCTGAGCAGGGCTTGGAGGGAAACTGAGGTACACGGCAAGGAGAAGGGTGGGAGGGAGCCGCAGCCCCGCACAGAGCTGGCCCCAAAGCAGCCACCCTGGCACCAGGAACCACCTCCAGCATGTCGGAGAGAAGCATCTGCTCTGTGGAGGTCACAGTGCCCGGGCCTGGGCTCGCTTTCAGCACAGTGGAGGTGCATGCTGGAGCAGTGGTCTCCAGGTGTGGATCTGGTCTGAACTTTCCCACTAGCTCTGAGCACTGCCTCAGACATGAGCTTTGGTTTTCTGCCTGAGTTACAAGGAAAGAGCAACAGGGCTGGACGAGGTTTTTGGAAGCCCAGCTGGGTGACACAGGACCCTCGAACAACGTGCAGCACAAACCCCTGCGAGGTAGGGGGAGATGGGGGCTCCAGCCAGTCCCCCTGGCAGGGACAGCAGAGGCAGCCAGGCTTGGGAGCCCCACTGCACATCTTCCAGCCTCTCGTGTCCCAGCTCTCAGTGCTGTCAGAGACATTTTTCAGGCGTTAACCTGAAATTGCTCTGTCTCCCCCCATTCTCCTTCCGTCACAAAGCCTGAAAACAACCATTTATCCAGGCAGGAAAAATGTGCTGCATTGTTGTCCTGGAATAAAGTACATGTTTGTGTGAATACAGACAATGGCTCTGAGTTTCCTCAGACCCTTTTTGGCTCAGCCATAGGGAAGCAATTCTCTATCACTCGTGAGACCAGGAGATTTAATCTCTATAAAGAGACTCAGCCTTTGCACACAGTGTATTTCCCCTGTGATGGCACAAATTCTCCTTCCTCCAGGTGGGGGAGTGAATGATGCCCAGAGACTGCAGTGCAGCATGTCTGGAGTCCTCTAAGTCTCCCTCAATCTGCAGCTCCATCCTGGAAAGAACTCCAGCAACTGAGAGAAGCACCTTTCACTAGACAGACTAGTAAGGAAATTAAAGCATTTTTCCATGTTTCTTCTCTTTGAAGCAGATCAAGGAGAGGCCAGGCTGTCTGGCCCTAGGATGACCAAAGAGCTTTGTCACTTTGCTGCACCCTGAACCCACCTGGGATTAGGTCTGCATAGTCCAACCAGATGCATCTTTTTTTTTGGGGGGGGTGGTCTGCCAGCTGCAGTTGTGTCTGTGAAACAGCCAAGATGGACCAAACACTGAAGAATCCTGAAAAGTCAGGGGAGTGGTAGACAAATACATATTTTTCTTTTTAAGACTGTCATTTTGAACTGTTGAAAGCCTGAATTGAATCAGATTTCAACATAAGCAAACAGTCCCCCTTTGCCTCTGCCTCTCCTGTGAGAGGGCATCAATAAGCTCATCCACCACACTTCTGCACATCAGCCACTGCCAGGCAGCTCCCTGGACACGGGACGCTTGCAGTCATTCCACTCCCTGGTTTTCAGAAGCAGTGCCCACTTCTAAAGGTCTTGTACCTGGCCCTTACACGAAGCCCAGCTGTGTCCTTTGTGGACATTCTTGTGGCAAAAGGCTTGTACACAAAGAGATAAAGTGAAACCCACTATAAGCAGGTGATTGCCTACTACCAGTCAATGCCTCCTGTAACTCTCCAGGGGAAGGGAACTCAAGAGAGGTGTCATTAGCTGGGTGGTGTTACTAGTTTCTCTGTTTTGATCATCCAAGGTGAGGTGTGTTTCATTTACAGGAATATGACTTCCAGTCTCTGGGCTGGAATCTCAGCAGTTTCACTGCCTGGGGCAGCAGGATGCCCCCCACTACCACCGCAGCCCGTGCTTGCAAAGTGCTCCCCAGGCTGTGTGGGACACATCCAGCCCCAGTCCACCAAGCTGTGGAGCTGACACCTGAAAAGGCAAAAAAAGGACTCAGGGAATTACAGACCAGTTGACCCAACTTGAATACACAGACAGATGTAAAACGAAGTTCTGAAACAGTCAGTTTGTAAGTACCTAGGGGATAATAAAGTGATAAGGAGCAACTAACTTGGATCTGGCACGGGAAAATCCTATCAAACCAATCTCATTTCCTCCCTGAAAGAGATGTGCTCCAGCGAACAGGAGAGAAGCAGTTGATGTGGCACATTTAGGCTTTTGACAGGGCTCCCCATGAGATATGAAGACACTGAGAAACAGGATTCTTTGGGCTGAATGGTGGAACCCTAAGCAGGTGTCAGTTTTTCCCTGTCCATCCCAGGGGACCTGAAATGCTCATGTTTTTGTTAGCAGCTTGGATAACAGGATGGAAGGAGAACTGAATGGTGTTCATGACACTGAGCTGATGGAAGTGCCTGCTTTGGAGGAAAGGAACTGCAGCATGATTTTGGGATGCTGGCCAAATAGTCTGAAATGACCATATGAAATTCAGTAAAATGCTGCACTTAGTAGCTGGAGGAAGCAAGTGCAGAATAGGGAGGTAGTGGCCAAGCACGTGTATGACAGAGGAGACACAGCCTAACTGGAGGTTGAGTTTCCGTTTGCCAAAAATGCGACTGTCATTCTGAGCCACAGTAGCACGAGGTTGGTGAGATCTGTAAGATGGGAGGAAATTACTCCTACCTGACTCACTCTTAGCAAGTCCTTGGCTGGAGTTGAGGCTCTAGTGTCACCGAAAATCTGGGAATAAAACCTCGTAACACCAATGTAGTGTTAAAAGGCAGGCATTCTTTATTGCAATGCTGGATGCACGGGGGATAATTCCACCAAACGTGCATACCTCATACCTTTTCCATGCCGTTTATACAGATCAAAAATATACATATTTATTTTATTCATGCATATTCAGTATTATTCTCTTTGGCGATTGGTGTAAACTTTCTCTCTTCCTATGTAATTTATTGCGCAGACTCAGTCACCCTCTTCCATTGTTCCTTTTTGAGTAGGTGGTATCACTTGAGTAGGGGGCCACTGAGTCGGTGGTCACGATCTCCCCCTGCCGGAATCACCTTTTGCCTGCTGGGCTCGCAATCCTGGCAATCCTGCTCAGTTTCTTCAGTCCGCTTCACAAAACCACACTCCATCATTTTCTCTTGACAGAAACACAATTACCTGCTACGGTTAGCGTTAATGGTTACCTAGAGACTAGACCCTCTGTTCCCAGACCTAATGTCCAGGTGGGTCGGGCTGTACAAGGGACATAGCA
>Ga0065711_1043218_pt1 | contig 14856 bp, 9 predicted proteins | sample Hoacrofraction12_FD_59098 | JGI IMG/M metagenome (GOLD analysis project Ga0065711, IMG submission 59098) | Hoatzin crop microbial communities from Cojedes, Venezuela - Epithelial fraction 12 v2 (version 2) | ecosystem: Host-associated > Birds > Digestive system > Esophagus > Crop | place... | reverse complement strand
GAATCACAGAATGGTAGGGGTTGGAAGGGACCTCTGTGGGTCATCTAGTCCAACCCCCCTGCCAAAGCAGGGTCACCTACAGCAGGCTGTTTGATGTCGTGGTTTAACATTCAAAAAACATGATGTGTTCAAATGATAGCTTTAATTTAATAACTTTATTCATGTTCTGTAGAGCTCTAGCTAATAGTTTGCATAGTGTAATTATAACCAGTAATTATATTAAAATTATGCTACAATTAAAATTATAATTTGAGTTATTGCTAGTAGTTTGTGCAGTTAATTTAGGTGGTCTTGCACAGTGCAAATCTGCACAGATGCAAATTTGCATCTTCTGATGCAAATACTACCAATATTGCTAAAATGCTTAAAGAAGGTATCTGCATGAATCAGAAAGTAAATGCTAATAAAATAGATATTACAAAAACATGATTCGCCAAAACTAGATGAAATTATATCCTTTAGTAGTAGAAATACCTATTAACATAATTTTCCTGTTGCAAATGTCTTTTAAGCCCAAACTACAACATATATTCATAGCATATGTTATTCATAATGAGGTTCTTCCATTCATTTTGTTTCAAATTGTACATAAATTGATTTCTTTACTTGCTTTACTAAATACAGGCTATATAGTAAATTGATGTTTAGAGCAGAACTATACCAAATATTTTCCACCTTTAGAACTGTTCTAAAATAGGTCTTTTAGAAACTTTCAATATAACTCTATAAAATATTTTTACCTAATTAACTCCTCAATAAGTACCTAACCGGAAAACATTCTGATCCTTGAACTTATCAGTACAACAAGAATAGTTCTATAAGCTTTATTTTCTAACTGTAATTCTCTTAACATATTTTATATATGTTTATGCGCACCAAGTCAGAGATCACAAATACAAAACTGATTTTTAAATCTCCTTCAAGAGACAAAAGGCTTCTTACTATTTGTATGTTAGGAAACGTTACCTGGAAGAACTTTATGTTAAAAAGTGCTATAAAGGCGTGCTTTTAACAGCATAGAAATAATGAGCTAATATATAAAGATTTTATACACCCATACTGTTCACACATATTGCATGTTATTTTCCTCTGCTATCAAGTGTATCTGTTGATGAGATAAATGAACCCAGAGTATCAAGGCTGTAACAGACTAGTCAGCAAAATACTAAACAGCTGAAGTTTGAATTTTGAAGTATAAGAGCATGACCTGAGGCTTTAACTTTTTACTTGTCTTTAAAATAATTTTGTTACCATTAAGTTCAATTATCATTCAAGTCTTACATTTTTAACTAAAAAGAGAGTATTTTGAAAGGTGAAGTATCAGAAAGGCTTCAATTTTAAACGCATTTTGTATTTTCTTTCCCGTTGGTAATTTTTAGAGGTATGCCGGCAAGATCTGTTAGTTCCCAGAGGAGTTAAACGCAGCTTCACTGTCTGTGGCAGTTGAGCTAGCTGAGGGGTCTCGGCATGACAGCAGAAAATTCTGAACACATGGTCAGTCTAGAATTCAATACTAGAAAATTACATATTAAAGATTATAATGGGAGAATTACTTTTTCTATTCAGATAATCTTCTAAAAACACCCATTAGTGGCTGATCAGACGAACAGTTAAACTGCCAGCGCAAGGGTAAGGTACACACCAGCAGTGATTATAGCAGGCAGACGGTGACCAGTAACCCCTGAACCCAAGCTAGCAGGTCCTGCAACAGTTTGTCCGAGTCCTTATTTGCAATGTTACTGCTGCAAAAAGGCAGATACACCATCTATTGAAAGGCAAACAAATTCATGATGTTTGAAAGTATAGTTTCGTGGTCTCCTTAATCTGCCATAGATTTTCACTGCATTTATTGCATCAGGTACTTGATGTCTTGAAAGGTAACTGTGCAAAACCCTGATCAGATCCGCAGTTGCTTCAGCTCCACAAGCATCCAGCTCAGTGCCAGTCAGAGGAATGAAAATCAGAAGGTGGGAAAAGAATGGGACAACTTTATTTAGTGACAGTGCTGGCTTAATTCAACTTAAAATGATCAGGAATTTACAGCAGGCAGTGCATTGCTTGGGCTATATACCATATTTTTCTTTGGGCAGCTTCACATTCCAGTTTGCCCTCTGGATTTAGCCAAAACCAGTAAAGATTATTACATCATATGGGTTTCTCCCTGTAGCATGATCTTGTTAGAAGATGTCTCGTAATCACAACCCATGAGTAAGGTCCTGTGTTGCCACAAAGGATCCTAAGATTTTTGGAGTTTGTGTTAAATCTTCATGCATTAACGTCTATTTATACTTTATAGCACCAGGAAAAAAATAACTGTAGATTAACACAACTTTTAGAAACATAAATAGAGTGTGTTGAGACTCTCATGTTGTCATGAGTACATCACAAGTAGTAGCTAGACTGGGAGGCCTAAGGAGCTGCACCAGGGAGCATTCCCAAGCTGCTGGCCCCTGGTGCACACTCCGGCAGTGGGGGCAACGTGCAGCAGTGCCAGGGGCTGGACCAAGCACTGGAGCTGACTGTCTCTGGGGTTTAAACAGCCCATTATAGCATCCCAAACAATTCCCGGTATGGTCAGGGACCATACAGGCCAGGGACCACTTCCAATAGCTGGTTTGAATGTGTACACCCTATTTTGGAGGGTAAGAAAGTTTGATAACATGAACATGGTCAGACTGCAGTGGTGCTTCAGCACTGTTTAATTTACGAGATTGATGCACTGCCTGCTTATCACGGTGCCGTCTGTCCACTGCCCTAGATAACTGGGCTGCAACATCAGAATATGCTAGGCACCAGTATGCCCAGGACCCCGGTACAGACAAGCTGGGTAGCAGAGCTAGGGCTCATGACGCAGAATGTACCTGCTGCTCGGGTACATATGAATGTGTCCGGGGACAGTCACAAAAATCTGAAAATTATAGGCTCAATCATATATGAGGAATCACAGGCAGAAAAGGAGGGCTAGAAATTTACATATATTTCTGGTGCTGCGGTTCATAATATGTGGTAAAAATTTTTCCCAGCTGAAGTCTGTTATTCTGCAAAATTCTTGTATTCCAGAAGCTTCGGGTATAAAGATTCTCATGTCCAGAGGTCTCAAGTCTGAAGTTTCAGTGTGAAAGTGGTTCATTGCTGGAACGTGAACAGGTTAATGCAAGAAGTGATAATGTCTTAATAATTCTTTGTTATCTTTGTTTCTCTTGTTGGGAGCCGAAGTAGAAAGACCTTTCACTCATATCCTCTGTGCCTTATCTTTTCAGAAAGGACTTTGAGGCTAAAAGAAGGTGAGCAGCAGAAAGCCCTGACATTGCATAATGCTCACAAACCCTGGCCATAAAAAGCATGTTCAGACTGACTCTGCACTGTAAATATACCGTGTGTAAATGTACCGTACAGTCTTTGCAGCTTTTGTATGCCATTAGCATAAGGCAGGAGGGGTAGGTTACAATTGGCCTCATAAAATATTTTCTCTCTCAAAAATACTGTAGGCGTGTTGAGAGATTCCTGCTCTATTCTGTTTCCCATTTAGGCATGGGAAGCTTTCCCCAGGGTGTAACGATTTGCTGTGGGCAAATCAGCTAATGCTTGTCAGGGTTTCCAAAATACCAACTAAGAGAAAGTAGTGACAGTGGTAGTAGGAATTACTTTTTTCTGTGACATTGAGGTCTTTAATTTTTTATTTTGTTTCAGAGACTATGGCAGAAGGGAAGCTTTACCGACTTATTTTATTGAGCCTTTCAGTTTTGAGAGCAGATTTCTCAGCTCACAGGAAGAAACAGTGCAGCTGAGTGCCCGAAGAGCGAGCGGTGACTGATGAGGTCTCTGCCTGGAGCTGCCAGCCGCTGCTTGGGCCTGCCGGTGGGGCCCGGCCACGATCCAGAGAGCACAGGCCAGCAATAGCCTGGAGCTCGAGAGACATGCTAAGGCATGCGCTGTGAGGAGGGGCTCTCAGCTGTGGGACTTTACCATAGTAGATTTGCTTTTCTCTCACGATAGCATAGCTATAGCATAAAATACCGATTTTCACCATAAAATGACAGCAGGTTGGCTTTGCTCTTGGGAAGAGACACAAATAAACAAGGTATAAGGATGGGAGAGATGTCTTGAGGTCCCTTCCAGCCTGAATTATTCTGATCCTGTAATCCTGTACTCCTTGTTGTGCAGAAGTCTAGAATTTTTCCCCTGAATTTTAATTGCTCTCTATTTGATGTTTCAGAAACACTAACTCATTTATCCTAATAATTTACCCTTTGAAGTCGGTAAATATTATCCACGTCACAGACCTTTACTTGCACACACCAAAGCAATGTCTGGCAGACAACGGACCTTGTTTCCATTTACGCTTTCCTTATCCCGTGGACGAAAGGAAGGCAGTCTGCCCGGGTGCCGTCCTTTGCAGGGGTTGTGTGTTCCTCTTCCAGGAGATGCGGAGAGTATAGGCGGAAACAAAACTTGTTTGTGTGTTCATCTGTGACACAGCTTTTACTCCTTAGCGCGCAGGCTCCCAGCTTGGAGATATACACGACCTAACTCAGGAAACAAAGTGTGTGTTTAAATGTTTGCAGGCTCAGTTCAGAGGAAGTATTAGAACAAGCAAAAGGTTAAATGTAGTTCGCGTTTAGCTCTAGCTCAGCGATCAACACTAATCCACTTGAAAAATCGGTCCGGCAGTGTTCAGAGCAGCAGTTTCCCATCTCAAAGACGGTCACTTGCGGGTTTGCGTGGGTTCCTCCCCGCAGTTCTGCGTTTCAGAGGACGGAATTTCCTTGCTGTTTCAACTGCGGTCGGCTTTCCTTTTATAACCCCGAGACTAAGCACGCCCCAGCCGATGCCGGCAGGGAGCGGAGGGGCAGCTCTGGCAGCCGAGCGGAAGAATGCGGGAGCAGCCCTGGCCCCTCCGGCCCCCCCGCTGTGCCCTCCCGCCGCCATTTGCCGCGGGCACGTCCCCTCACGGCACGCGACGCCCACACGGGGCCTCGGGCCTCGGCAGCTGCTCTGCGCGTGCGCCGGGCCCGCGCGCGGGCGGTGCCGTGAGCCGCGCTCCTCCCGCCAGCTGGGCGCGGTGCATTATGGGACCGGGTCTGCCCGCGTCGCCCTTAGCAACGCGGCCCGGGCCGGGCCCGGCGGCCTCCGCCACCCTCGGTGCAGGGGTAGCGGGCCCGGGCGACTGGAGGGCGGGCCGCGTGTGCTGCGTCGGCACCGCCGCGTTGGTTCCCCGAGCCTTTCGCAGACCTGCCGTCCGCCGTGCCCGCGAGAAGGCGGAGGCGGCCCGGGGCGCGTCGCCGCCGCACCCCCCAGCTTCGGGCGTGGGGTGAGGAAACCCGCAAAAAGCAGCGATTCGTGACACCGCGTACGGCTTAGAGGAGGCCCCAGCCGAGCGGGGAGCAGCGGGGGGGCATCCTCCGGCTGGAGAGGAACCGGCCCGCCCCGGGGAGAGCAGCGCTTCGTCCTGGCCAGGGCTTGCTGGCTAAACTGCGTGTGTTTCGTGTGACAGCTGCCATCAGGTGTTCGGCTCTTCAGGTGTTTATGAAAGCGGGTGACCAGGCAAAGGGAGACCTCCGTAGTGTCCTCGGCGAGGGAAAGACCGCAAGGTGAATGCAGCCGCATTAGACGCTGAGGTATTTGTGAAGAAAGACGTTAGAAGCCAGTCTTCCTTAATGCTAGTTTTGAAAACTGCTTGAATTGAAAAGGCAAAAAGATGTAAAGAATGTTGCGTGTAGAGAATAGCTGTGGCTGTGCTGATATAAGGTGAAGGAAGGAAGGAAGATTTGAAGTTAGAAGAGATATCTTTTGTTGGACTGACAACATGGTTTGGCCTAATAAAGGCAAATTTTGGAATATGAGAGAATTATCTTAAACCTGAATTATCTGAGAATGTAAAGATACCATTCTAAAAGTGATACAGTTACTTGTTATGATTGTTTAGTTTTAATGATAAATATGTTTAAAACAGTTTCCTTGACTGGTATAAATACCTAACAAAATCTAGTTCTAAGAAACGGTGCATTTAATATTGTTTACAGGTGAACCCTAGTTTTTATGACTAATCATAGCTTATTTTTAATTTCAAAGACAGCAATTAAAAACTAATATTAAATTGGAGCTCTTTTGAACTTGTAAACCTTATTTATATTTTACATTTTTAAAGATTTACGTGAAATCACTGAGATAATATTTGTCATATTAAATGTTTCACAGCAAAATGATGCAAAATGTGCATCTGGCTCCTGAGGCTGATGAAGATGATCTTTATTCTGGCTACAATGATTATAATCCCACGTTTGACATGGAGGTAAAAATATTTGCTGTTTCCCACCTTTCCCATACATAGGATTTTAACTTCTAAGTACAAGAGAAGAACATGCGGGCACAGTAATGTGCAAGCGTGCTACCGCTTTGAAGTGAGATTTTATTTATTTAGCAAGAAATTATATAAAGTTTCACCGGGATCTTTTTGAGTAGTTATTTCTTTGATAGTTTTCTGTTCGAACAAAATACTTGTGTGCGTCTCATAGCAGATCTAATGTGCTGTAATGGTTAGAATTTGTGAAGTATAAAATCTTAGTTTTTTTGAAGGCCAGATTCACATTCATGCACATTCAGTTTGGTGTTTCTCAGACAGTGTGCAGCAGCAAGTTTTCTGACAAAAGAGGCTACTTACTGGTCAATAGGTCATTGATCTCTTACTGTGCTGCAGCTAAAGGAGGTAACAGGAGTCCTGCAGATCTCTGCAATCGGTAGAGCATCTGGAATGACTTACGGTAACCCTGCAGACCACTTTCTGGTAACTGCTCGTGTAGTGGAATTGGAACGACAGAGGGGGTCATTTAGTCCAAACCTGCTACCCTGCTCAAGGCAGGGCCAGCATTGCAAGACTTGGTGCCTTGTGTGAAATCCCAGTGCCACATTCATGGGAGTTGCAGCGTGACCTTATAGACACGAGATGTCTTAATGTATTGGCATGACAGGCATTAATGGTAAACTTTGGAAATAGTGCTAGTAGTAAGCTTTTGGACAGAAATAGAATTTCATGTTGTATTTTCTCACTAAAGCTCTGCTTCCTCAGTGTATTTTTATTTTCTAGAGAATAATGAGTTTTTACATTTCCTAATCAATGCCAAAAAAGATAGACCAAATAATGTAATCATTATTTATTGTCAGTAAAACCTGTCATTCAGTTAACTTCAAGTCAAGTATTTTTGGAAGAATAATTGGTTTTTTACCTATCTGATATCAGTCATCCTAAGGTTCTGGAATTGTGGCTTTGGGTGTTGTGGTTTTAAAAGGGTTGATATTTTTATTTTATCTTTCCTAGGATTTAGAAAATGATGTAGCTTTTCAACAGGCAGCAAGAACAAGTCATGGTAGAAGACCCCCTGTAAGTATCTTTTGAAATACTTTGCAATAATGTAGATCACGTCTGGAGCCCTAGCTCTAATTTTGGCATGGGTACAAACTTAACTTATGAATCTCTTATCTTTTTTTGTGTGCTGCTAACATGAAGATACAGACTTTAGTTATATATATGAAAAATAAGGAAAAAATTAGCAGAGCACAAATTCCATTAAGTTCTAGAGTTAAGCTGGAGCAAACAACGAACATGGGTTGGAAATGTGTATTCTTGTTTGGTAAAATGAGATAAAACTATGTTAAAGAGCAAAATGACATATACTGAAAGGACTTTGTTTAATATTCTACACATAGAATTACTCGCTCTGATATACAAGGTGGAAATACATACTAGACAGTGGGATTTAGAAAACCATGTGTTATTGTTCTGATCTTTTTTTTCTCGATATTCATGTAATTTAATTTTCTTACTTTCATTTAGCTGTGACTTAATCTTATATCAGTTTTCAAAATTTATAAATATAAAGTTGGCACCTGCACCTTAAAAATACGTACTATATGTCTAAAGAGGAGCTGGAACTGTCTCATTAATGTTACTTCTTTGCCAGAATAATGTGGTTCTACAATGAGAATCCTTTCTATAACAATTGCAGCATTATTTCTATGGATTCACTATAGAAACTATATGGAAAGACTGTTAATTAACACATATGGTTGTTAATTGGTGTGGGGTTTTTTGTATTTTTGGTTTTGTGTTGGTTTTTTTTTTTCCCACCCAGTTGACAGGCAAAATTCCTGGTACATCAGCTTCAAGACCTTTAGCTACTGGATTTGGGGTATGTTTTTGTTCTGTTGTATTATTACTGAAAATAAGGCATTCACTAAAAAATAAATTCACCGTTTAATCCCTTGTATAAAGTGAGCTCTTTCTGTCTAAGTATTTCCTTCCAGTGAACTACATGTATTCATTAATTTTAATTAATTCACAACTCCGCACTTGATCGAGGCATGCTTACTGATATATTTATTTTCTTTTTCTCCCAAACCATACTGCAAATCAACTTCTGTACTGCACAAGGCAGTAGATTCCAAGGTATTAACCTGATTTTCTTGCAGGGGGAGCCGAATGGGTTGTTATTTGGTCTTGGGAAAGTTTTCTGAAAGTGAAGGTGAAATCAAGTCATAAAAAATACGGGCTTTCAAATCACCTCTAGTTTAATCAGAAAAAGTTGGTTGTATTCTTTGGTATACTTAACCTATTGTAACTCATAAATTACTATGTATTCTATGGAAACAGGAGTTATACACTAGTGATGTATCCACTGTCTGCTTATCCGAATAACTCTGCAACCTGTTAGCCTGTCTTAGTCAAATTTGAAAAGACAGTGCTCTTAAAACTTACAGGAACTTTGTATCTATGACAAGTGAAGAAGGCAGATCACATTGCTTTAGATCTCTTATGCAAGTTAGCTGGGTAACAATTTCAAGAACACCTAAATTCTAAGTCATTGAAATACAGCCTTTACTCTGAACCTGCTGTTACCTGCTCTGGATATATTCCTTTTGAGACTGCTTTTTCTTAGCAGTTGTATTTGCAGTTGTTTAGTACAGTACCATGCTGTGACAGGAAAAGCTATCTGGTTGAAGGAGTGCACAAAAAGGCGCTTCCTAAGGATAATAAAGATTGAGATGTTTATCTGCGTGAGTAGAGCTAGAAACCTCCAAAACATCATCCAGTCCACAGCAGTACCCGTTTCACTCTGTAGACTTGCTTCTCCTATGCTGCAGTCCTTGTTAATGTAGACTGAGCTTTAGCAGAAAAAATAAAAAACAGTCATAATGTGTGATGGATAATGGGTGAAGTAGTAAAACATAGGCTTCTGAGTGGGGATTAGGGGAATACTTTTTCATAGCCTGAACCTCTTTATTTGTCCATACTGTATATTTGCACTTACTACTAAATATTTCACATTTATTTCTTTACATTTTTAACACTACTTCAGAAGATCAGTATGTAGCATGTCAGCTAATGGAAGATATATCCATTAGCAGTTTCAAAGTATATCAGTATTTATTGTGAAATAAGTCTTCATGAAAGTATGACTTAAAATCTGCTCCTATATTAGTCTCTTATCAGCTGTACTCAGAATATTATTGAAGTATTTTGTGTAAATTACTTGTTCAATTTGAAGGTAGCAATTTCAGTAATTTAATAATGGAAAGTACTGCTGCCTCAGATAAATTTTTATGTAATTTTTTAAAAAGGTCTGACAGAAATATCCAAATACATAAAAAATAATACAGTGAATTTGTTAACTGAAATGTTCAACACCTTTAAGTCTACCAGGCACCGGCAGTATATAGCATGTGAATAACATAAATGGGAATTTTGCTATAAACTTACGTGAGAGTTAGATCAGCTCTTAAAACTTGGTGTTGAGAAGACTGTTCATAGCCTTTACAGGCTTCTAATGCTTTGTGAATGCTAGTTTCAACCAATTTACTTATTTTTGTAGTCAAAGGCAACATTAACTTCATCTATGGGAAGACCAGTGACAGGAGCTGTGCAGGTAAAAGTTTCAGTATTTACATTTTATATTCATTTGGAATAATGAAGTTTTATGATCAGTGTTTGGGTTTGATACAAGTATTGAAAAGTTAATTGAAATTATACAAATCATTACACTTCTAATTTGTCCTTTCTTGAAAATACGATTGTCAAAAGAGGGTTCTGATGAGTTATTTGAACACAAGTACCAATGTAATGCTTTTTAACGCTTGCTGGCGTGCAATGAATATTTTTTCATGGATAAAGGAGAGAGGTAGATTCTGGTTTTCATGTTTTTCTTGTGTACTTATGCTCTAATAAGAATCTGCTGCAGTTTGCCCTGGTGAGGCCCCATGTGGAGTACTGTGTCCAGTTCCGGGCTCCCCAGCTCAAGAAAGATGAAGAGCTACTGGAGAGAGTCCAGCGGAGGGCTACGAGGATGATGAGGGGACTGCAGCATCTCTCCTACGAGGAGAGGCTGAGGGAGCTGGGCTTGTTTAGCCTGAAGAAGAGAAGGCTGAGAGGGGACCTTATAAATGCCTACAAATATCTGAAGGGTGGGTGTCAGGAGGACAGGGCCAGACTCTTTTCAGTGGTGCCCAGCGACAGGAGAAGGGGCAACAGGCACAAACTGAAGCATAGGAAGTTCCATCTGAACATGAGGAAGAACTTCTTCCCTCTGAGGGTGACGGAGCCCTGACCCAGGCTGCCCAGGGAGGTTGTGGAGTCTCCTTCTCTGGAGATATTCAAACCCCACCTGGACGCGGTCCTGTGCAGCCTGCTGTAGATGACCCTGCTTCAGCAGGGGGGTTGGACTAGATGACCCACAGAGGTCCCTTCCAACCCCTAACATTCTGTGGTTCTGTAATTTACTAATGACTCTCCCACCACCACACTTAAGTATATTGACTTAATATTAAATATATCTATAGCCACTATATTCTTTTGTGTCAGCCCAGGTGGGAAACAGGCATTAATCAGAGGGTATCAAGAGTAGGGCTGTTCCCTCAGGGAAGGCATCCAGGAGACTAGAGGGAAATCGCATGGCCAGCAGTGCAGGGATCTCACCAGCCAGAACGCAGTCCCTGAGCAAGGCAAGTAGGATCCACCCAGAAGTGATGGCCATGTCCACCCAAAAGTCCAGAACATAAGGCAGTATTATGGTGATGAGGCAGGTCCAAGGTCAGGTCAAAAAGCCAGTGCATAAGCCAGGGTTAGGACCAGTGATCACAGGCCAGGTCCACAGTGACAAGGCAAGGCTAAGTTAGTCCACAGTCTGAAATCTGGATCAAGGGACTCTGTGGCCAGATGTTGCTGTGGCTGATGTAGAAACCAGTAGTCCTCCAATAAAGCTCAGGCAGGGGCTGAGGGATCAGGGTTGAGCTTAAATAAATCTCATGGACCCATGGGTAGTGTGTGTGGCTGAAGGCTTCAGGTGAGTCTGGCCAGGGCTCTTAAGGTTTACTAGTGCACTCAGTGTTCTGACGGGGAAGTTTAATAAGCTGGCATGGGCTGGGGTGAGACATTCTTGTGTTGGGAGGCGTTGTCCGGTAATAAGTTACAAGTACAAAAAATTTTTTGTTTGTTTGTGCCTCTCTTAGTTTAGATAAAGTAGAACATTCTGATACATAATCTTATATTCTTTTTATTGTCAATAAAAATTTAAAAGCAACTGAGTTCTGAAACAGTGTGACAGTGAGCTAAAGTACGTTACAGATCTCAAGACCAACAATTCTTAAGAACTTTCTAAAAGTAAGAGATGTGTGAAATTAAGTGTTCTGAACACGTATAAAATTTACACAAAGTAGTCAGTGTTCCTTTGTGTCAGTTACAGTTTCCGAATAGTCTTTGCTCCTCTACTTTGTAGACAGTTATCATAGAATATCAAGTTGGAAGGGACATCAAGGATCATGTGGTCCAACCTTTCTTGGCAAAAGCATGGTCTAGACAAGATGGCTCAGCACCCTGTTCAGCCAAATCTTAAAAGCGTCCAATGTTGGGGAATCCACCACTTCCCTGGGGAGATTGTTCCAACGGCTGATTGTTCTCATTGTGAAAAATTTTCCTCCTGTGTTCAATCAGAATCTCCCCAGGAGTAACTTGTACCTATTACCCCTTGTCTTTTCCATGTGACTCCTTGTGAAATAGGTGTCTCCATCTTCTTTGTAGCCACTCTTTAAATACTGGAAGATGGTGATAAAGTGTCCCCTAAACCTTCTTTTCTCAAGGCCGAACAAACCCATGTTATATAATGTATAAAATTTGAGAAATAAGAACTTTTTAAAAATTACTCAGTTTACTGAGGTGGTAACAACTGATTTTTGTATTTAAAGGTTTTGTAATGTGTAACTGATGTCCATACTGTTCACAATCTAATTTTTAAGAAGATTATGTTAATATGTCTTCCTTTTTATTTAAGGATGGCGTTGCTCGACCAATGACAGCAGTGCATGCTGCAGGTTACACAAAGACAGCTATGAGAGGTATGGTTTGTAGAAATCACAAGCTGCCAGAGGGAGATGTTATTTTACAATTTTCAATACTCTGTTAATTTTGCAGGTTCTTCATTTGATCCTCTTGGCCAAGCAAGAGGTCCTGCTCCACCTCTGGAAATGAAAAATTCAGACGGGTTTGTTCTTTTTTGCATTAAATTATTTCAGAGCATTAACAGCAACAAAAACCCCAGCCAGGGGCAGAGTTTAAAAACATCCAGGCAGTTACGAAACCTTGAGGACCCAAACTCTAAACTTTGTGGAATAATAGCACAAACATTTATAGATGTGATTAGCTGACTCGCCAGAGCAGTTGCACTGGCTTACAATAATGTCTGATTTCAGTGATTTCTGGTTCTGACTGTAGCTCAGCAACCTGGATGTAGTTGTTGCCACACAGATGCTGTGACACTTGCATGGCATTGCAGAGGAGTATGGAAGAGTGTGTGACAGGCAAGGAGCACCATGGTTCATGCAGCTCTTCGGGAAGAACTTGGGGGAATTTTTCCTCCTCTTTTTCACTGTGCACTCTGACATTAGCACTTGAGGTAAAACTCAGGTGGTGAAAGTTTTGCAGGCTGGTGTGAATGTTGGGGAGTTCACTGAGAACAAGTCATTGAGCTTTTCAATACGAAAGTTGTATTCCTTAAATATAGCTATGTAGGAATAGGGAATCCTACTGAATTGTTTGGTTATTTAACTGAGGAAGAAATCTAGATGAATAATAACTGTTTATTAAAATCTGCATTTGCAAGTGATACTTTAAAGTTGCCTATGCAAATAAAGGTTCAATTAATTGCTCTTAATACAGTATTTGAAATGAAAGTTTTAGCAGCCCATGTGTTTGTTCTGTCATTACTTCTCCTGAACCAATTGGGTTTGTGAAATTTGCATGTCTGTCTGGTTCTCGTAAGAGGATTTCTGTTTTCTTAGGTCTCTGTTCTCAAATTAAAAGTGTGAGTGTGAAATCTTTGGAGGATCTTCTCTGGGCATAATTTCACAGTGTATTTTCTTTGATGGGAAAAAACAGTTTGTTGTGACACGATACATCCTTGTGTTGTTTTATTGAGAATATCCTGTGTAAAAGCTTAGTGTTCGCAGTTAAGATCCTAGTCTTAATCCTTTTATTGTTTTGGGTTTTTTTTTAGTTCAGAAGAGAAGATTAGGCAGTTGGAAAAAAAAGTGAATGAACTGGTTGAAGAAAGCTGCATTGCCAACAGCTGTGGAGACTTGAAATTGGTAATTTTTCGGAATTTCACTTCACTTTTGCTATTATGTGAAGAACAATTTGTATAGATAGATGTTTCAAGCTGACTTGGGTTCAAACACTTCAAATTATCAAAATAATCTCAGTTCTAATTTTGCTATGACTCTTCTAATCCAGTGATATGTTGTATTGCCAAAAAAAGGTAGAAGCTGTATTTCTTGTGTATATATTTAAGATTTCAATGTTACAAAAATTCCCTTCCCCATATCTCCAATGGCTTCTTCGTATGGGTCTGATCAGTTAGCCATACTGGCACAGAGTTGCCCACTCTAACCTGTGGATTCTGTGGGAGTGGGTGACCCTTCTTCAGTACCAGGCTTGTAATTGGCATCTTTGCAGAATTTCGTCCTCATATGCGTAAGGATCTTGTCTGAGTGACATTCCGTTTCCTTGATGTTGCTTGGGCTTTTTGGATAATGTAATTTTCATCCAGGACTGGTACTTGGCACTAGGGTCAATCTCACTTAAACCACCTCCGCAGAGGGGGGCAGTTTGGTGCTACAGCATATGGTAGACGCTTTGTTGTTTTTCTTGCGCCATAAGGGGTCAGCAAGATGAACTATTTCATCTTTCAGTCCTTCACACGAGGGGACCTTGCAAGCTAAGCAAACCCTGAAGTGCAAGCACCAGTATCCTTCGTAGGACAGTGGCCATAAAGCACCTTAGCGTTGGGTTCCAGTATGTCAAAATGACCTCTTAACTCTTCCTTCTTAGGACCAGGGTTATGCTTTATTCCATATGCTTTGGACTGGCCAGCTCCAGCATCTGAACTACTGGAGGCAGAGCAGGCTCTACTGTTAGAATTAATGAGGTACATTGGATTCTTAGGGTTGTAGACTTCCTTTGTGCCCATCCGTTGCCCTCTCAAGTTGATGCCATCTGATCCATAAGGGGGAAAAGTTAACTGAGGTGTAAGAGTTGATGTTTCTTGCTCAGTCATCTGAGCTGCAAAATCTTTTAGTCTAGGAATGTATTCTGAGGAGGTATTGTTAGAGTACAAGAACGGGTAAAGCATCTTACCTGATCTGCTTAATACTGTCCTATACAGATACTAGGCTAAATGGCCTTTGATTTGATCACAGAATCACAGAATAGTAGGGGTTGGAAGGGACCTCTGTGGGTCATCTAGTCCAACCTTCCTGCTGAAGCAGGGTCACCTACAGCAGGCTGCACAGGACCTTGTCCAGGCGGGTCTTGAA
>Ga0065711_1009728_pt1 | contig 14856 bp, 8 predicted proteins | sample Hoacrofraction12_FD_59098 | JGI IMG/M metagenome (GOLD analysis project Ga0065711, IMG submission 59098) | Hoatzin crop microbial communities from Cojedes, Venezuela - Epithelial fraction 12 v2 (version 2) | ecosystem: Host-associated > Birds > Digestive system > Esophagus > Crop | place... | reverse complement strand
AGCAACCTGGTCTAGTGGAAGTTGTCCCCGCCCATGGCAGGGGGGCTGGAACTAGATCATCTATAAGGTCCCTTCCAACCCAAACCATTCTATGATTCTATGAAACACTAATTAACTTGGGATAGCTATGAAGCACCTGTTACCAACTCAGAGCAAAATATTTCTTGTTATTTAAGCTGGTTTTAAGCCCCTGCCCAGTTGTTTGGTGTAGTTGGTGAGACAGAGCCTTGTGGCATGAAAAAGGCTGGTGGGTGGGCACAAGTACCCACTATGAACTGTATCACTTCAACGGAGAAGGAGATGAGGGAAAGCAGTAGGTTTTGTAAGTGTTATTGATCTTTGATGTTCTGGCCTACCTGACTGCTCCAGGCTCCCATCTAAGTGACAGCAATGTTCTCTCCTTTCCTCCTCATTTTTGTACTTTTGAATGATGGTATAAAGACAGTACCAGAACATTGTTTCTCATCTGCATTTCAGGGAAGTCTTACTTTTAAACAAGAATGCTGGACCTTGAACAAACCTCCTTAGCTACCCATAAAATGCAATTAGGTAAGAGACTGTTCAAATATCTGATCAAATTGTAAGCAAAGGTAGTTATAATCTCAGTGGTTCTTAGTTAATCGAGAAAGGTGAGTGACGCTTATTAAACATCCAGAATTGGTTTGAAAATACTACTGGAACAAAAAAGAGCAACTCAGAATAAGCTTTTCTTTAGCAAGAATACTGTCCTATTTCACAGAAAAAGCAACTGAAACTTTATGAAGCTTTCAACTCATCTGACAGTATTTAGAAGATGATTAATTATATCCAAAGCACAAAATCCTTCAAGCTTCCTGAGGAAAATTCTGCCCAGAGTAGAGGCTCTATGTTAAACAGCATAGCCTTCTACAGTAATTTCTCTCAGCATGGTTATATTTTTGTATAATGCTCCACATTTCCTCCTTCTTAAATTTTACATGGATCTTTCCATTTGAGCTGTCACGTAGATGTTAAGCTCAGCTATAAATTGTAGTTTAAGTTTACTAATTAAATAGTTCTTTAGCTGTTCTTTGCTTCGTGGTTAGAGCTGACACGTTCCTCTGATGAAACTATGTATATAAGAAAAGGGCCAAGCAGTAAAATCTGTACACACTAGTAAAAACCAAAACAAACCAAAACAGACCAAACGAGATAAGTGGATAGTGTACTTCACATGAAGCATTAAGACGTAACCTTTACTCTGAGAATGCTTCATCAGGCTGCTTGCTCCATTAATGGCAGTTCCTCTTATTTAATGAGCAGGTCATTGTACAGACAGTTGTTTGGGTCACTTGTATGCTATTGCTCATACTCATAGTTTCTTTCCAAAGGAAGTGAAGATTTACATTCTGACATGAAAGGAGGATTATTGTTACTTTTAACCATTTTCTCTGTAGTGATTCTGCTCTACTATATCAACATGGAAGATACAATATAAATTGGAAAATTCTGGCTTATCGGCTTTTGTTTTTGTTTCTCAAATCAATTCTGTTCCCTTTATCTCCCAGATCTTTCAACTGCTTTGCAACTATAGACATATGCATATATATCTCTCTCTCTATTTATCTGTATCAGCTAAGGTATTAGAGATCACTGTGATGGGAGCGCTTAGGAAACCGACAAATCAAGCCAGTTTTAAACTATAAAACAAAACTTTACCAACTGCATTAATGAACAACACTAATTTTGCTAATGGTTCATTCTTATACATCATTAATCAGCTTTGCTACACATACAAAAAGCTTAGACTTTGACACTCGTATTTTGAATCAGCTGTAAGTATACAGTACCATGAAGAAGATGCTGTACAGCACGTGCAGGCAGCTGCGGTCCTCGGTGTTTCTGTCATGGAGGTTCAGGTGATCAAGCTTGAGATCTCTCTGATGAGCATCGAAGTGGGCTGCCTTCTTTCTTCTCTGTCTTTCCTCTTTGAGCTTGAAGTTTTTAGAGCTCTTTTGCCTCCCTCTCTAAAAGGAGTTGTCTCCTCTGCTCCTGATACTACATATTTTTTCATCATGCCAGTCATTTTTCTAGGACATTTGGCAGGATGTCCCCCATATTTACAGTGCCTTGTGCTTATCTTGTCCTTCAGTAACTTTTTGTGTCTCGTACATGCAGCTACACCCATTGTTTGTCCCTTTGGTGGACATTGCTCACATATTTATGTGCCATCACAATGTTATGAAGTGCTCATATATTGTGTTGGTTAAACTATTTTACTATACTTATATTCAGGTTCAAGGTTAGCTAATATTAACTATATCCTGACTAGTGCATTTTTAATTTACGAGTCTTACAGGCCTGTGCTTCAGCTACCAGGCCCATCACTTCTGCAGTAGGGATGCAGCACTGTACCTCCTTGGCAAGGCAAAAAACCTGGATACTTGCACATGAGTCTGCACAGGCCCCTGTCCTACCACATTACTCAAGGTAGCCCAAAACACACTGGTCTAATCTCAGATCTTCTGTATTGCATCTTTTATGCTCCTCAAATTACAGAAATTATACCTGCAGCAAATGAAAACTGGACTCACTTCCCGCCAGTGGAAGAGGGATGTGATGTGGGATATGCCTGATAGGAGTCAGGCCTTTAGCACCTCGATACCTGCCTCCTCTTTCCAAAAGTTCTTACAGCCCTTCTCCCATGAAGATAAACATCCTCATTGCTATTGAACTGAGACTTTGAATATGTTGCCTGCCTCAGGACGGAAAGAAAATACGTGGCTGGGTCAGGAACGGGTGCCAGGTCTCCCTGGTGCATCACCATACAGCCCACCCAATGGGCTGCGAGTGTCTGTCCAGAGTGACGTCTCCTATTGACAGACAGAGAAGCCATCCACGGAAGAAGTTGCATAAGTACTGTAAACTTCTGGATGTCTGTCTCTGCAGATTGCCACAGGCTCCAGCGTTTCCTGCCTATGTGCTGCACGTGCATGTGAAGACACCCTGAAGTCATGCTGATGTGACTGAAAATAAATTTGGTCTGGTATCTTCTGGGAAGGCTCCTATCCTGAAATAAATAACAAAGACCCTTTCCATGGTATTTTTCCAGACTTCTTCTTGACAGGTCTCTCATTTGTGACACTTGAAATACCTGACAAGCTCAAACAAAACAAATCAAATGGAAGTAGAATGGCTATTGCTTTATGTCGTGAAATTCAAGCTAGTAAGGCCAGAAGTACTGTGCTTCTGAAAACACTGGCGTGGAGGAAGCCTCTTTCTTCCCTTTCACTGCACGTACTTAAGGGTTACCCCGACTGGTGCCTCAGACTTCTCTGGAAGAAGTGACATGAACAGGACTGCACAGGCCCTTCAAGTGAAGCACGAGTTCAGGTGAGCGGCTGCGTTGGATCCCAGTGCCCAGCTGGTGCAGGTAAAAGTGTGAAGGTGCCCAGTTTGTGGGAAAAAGGCTCAAAATCATCCAGAAGAACATCAAGGAGGACTGATTTGTATGCTGCAGATTCAAATTTCAGTCAATATAGTTTCTACTGCACTTGGACATTTCTTCACAGATAAAACTTAGTGGCAGTTTAGCTATGTTATCTGTCAAAGATTAGATTGTGACAGATTTTTACTTTTAGAAGGAAAAACAAACAGAGGACCAATTCAGTGCTTGTTATGCTGTCAAAGGGACTGAGAAAACAATGCAGAAATCAACTTGGAGTTTGCAGTGGTGACCTGTAGAGAAAAGTGCTAGAGAATGCAGATAACCCCTTCTCCCTGCTTCACCAGAAGCCTTAACTGCCCAGAGCTGATGTGAAACCACAGAGATGACAGCTGTTCTGGCAGAAGACAGCACGATCGTGTCCTTTCAGGTGAGGCTGAGTGAGAGTCTCAGCTGCAGGTTGCCTGTGTGTCTGTCCCTACCTAGCAGGAAGCTCTACTGACTATTTTCTTCTCAGTTGGCTTCTCACAGGCTTTGGCTTTTTCTGTGGCTGCAGACTGAAACATTTTTTTTGCATCTGTTAGTTTGTTCTCTGGAGCTTGCAGGCATCACATGAACCAGATGAGCAACAACAGAGTCATACCCTCACAGCCTGCACTGGTATTGGGGCTGATCATGTTGCAGCTCTGTCATGTGCCACTTTTAAACACCAGTGCTTTTAATCTTCACCTCAGACACGAACAAAGACATTAGGGAAAGCATGAGAGTCCTGCAAGATGCCGAGTTAAATAAAATCAATTACATTGCCTCTGAGAGATGGCTTATCTCCAGATGTTTACATCTGTGTATAAATAATCAAAACCACACCAGATCATTTGCAGACTCTTCTGCAATTGGCAGAAAAACTTTCTAGTGGATAGTAATGGCTAGAAATTGCTTACTCAATCTGTGCTTGCTTTTTTTTTTGACAATAAAAAGACATTTCTGTAAATATTGAGACAGAAAAAGAACATTATTAACATTCCTCTTTATCCACTCATAAATCTGCCTTGCTGCTCTTCCTGAAATGGACAGCTTCTTAAATTGTTCCTAAGAACCAAGCACACTTGACGTAAAAAATCATTATATCTGACGCAGACTATGTATTAACAGAGAACTTTAAAGGAGCATTTGGCACCTAACTTATGTTTTGAAAATAATTGAAGGACTGGTGAGACAGAGACACTTTCTTGCCCCAAAGACCAGTAATGACCGATGTGGATCCCCTGGAGCCAGCCGCGTACGCTGAAATATTTTCTTAAGAACTTCTGCTTTGGAGTCACTCAGTTTCAGTTTACTCTGCATTTGCTAGATATAAAATAATAGCACATCTGAGCTCTGTGGCTTCCCTTGAAAGATCTTGTGACAAAGTTTAATTAGAAAGCTGAAGGAGGTCTCATTCTCATTGGCATCATTAGTGAATTCATCATCTAGGTATGACTTATGCCAATCTGAAAGTATAAAATGAAAGTCACTCGTTTAGTCTGGGAAAGACATACAACAGTCCAATAGCACTGATAGAAGGAACAGATGCTCACCCCTTTTCTGCACTTCTTCCTTTGAAATCTGACCTCTTGAAGGCAACCTGCATACAGATTACAGTTGGACATTTTAATGGCTCACCCTGAGATTGTGTACACAGTGACTCCAGAGTGTTCCCCCCCCCAGCTGAGAAGAGTGCATGGTCTGTTCAGAGGGGATTTGCACGTAGAAAGCTGAGGTAGAGGAGTGCGTTCAAAGAAGAAGAGGCCCAAGAGCAAGGTGTACACCTTGCTACACCTATACCTCTCAAGAAAAACCAAGCTGAGACAAACAGGTGCTACTGTGCCATGGAGGAGATTGAGGAGCAGTTGCGCTCCCATGCTACCCATGTAATCTGGAAGGGGCTTAAAGGCTCGGAGAGAGATTAGTAAAATGTTTTTTGTGCACTCAGCTCCTTTTGATTTCAACCAGCAACATTTTGGATTGCGGAGCCCTCACACTGTGCTGGCACACGACAGGGAATAGTGACACCCCAGCATGGCACCCACCTGGGCTGGCAGTGTTAGCACTTACTCTCTACTTGGGCTTCTCCTACCATCAGTGGATAGAGTTGATCACTGTGGCCTGCACGCTAATTAAAGTGAATCTTTTCCCGTTGACTGTAGGAATACTGCAAGTCTTATCTAGCCTTCCTAGGTCCAAGTCAGTGTACTTGTTGCATTAGCTTTTCTGTCCTCTTCTTGCCCTGGCATTTAATTTTGGAACAGTGTAGGAGGCTGAGGGAAGATTTCACAATACTTATTTTACAGCAGTTTACGATAATGATTCCCACTGAAAGGTTACCATCTGATAGGAAATATTTATTAGTTATTGGGCATTCTGTGCAGAGACAAACGGAAAAAAAAAAGCAAACCACAAACCTCGTCTCTGGCCTTCTATTTCATAGATGAAATGTGTTTACCTCTCCCGTTGATATCCGTATTTCAGGCCAGTGGCAGCCATCGGCAGTGAAAGTATAGGTGGTAGTGGGAGAAGCTGCAGGTGCAAGCACGTCACACCAGGTAATAATAATATTGAAGCTTTGATTTCTTCTGTCATCCCCTCTGCATTTGCCAGATGAATTCATGGCCTTTCACAATTTGCAGATGGAAAGTAGAACTGGCTGGAGAAAATCTCCATGATGAACAACAGCTGATTTTGGCACCTCCGATAAGGGAGACGACTGTTTTCCTTAAGCCCATCCTCTCAATTAAAGAAGCTTAGCAAAAGCTCAAAGGACATCTGAGCTCTCTTCTCCAGGTGGAGCCAAGCTCAGGAAGCAAAGCTTTATGGAAAGGAAAGCATCTCTAAGTAACCCAGCAGAGTCCATGCTCTATTCAGCAGCCAAGAAGCTTGGAGATCACAGATGTATGTTCATACTTTGAACATCTGCAGTCACTGGGAACTTCACATGGGTTGAGTTTGCAAGAATAGTTTGCATTTTTCTTTTCTAGTCCAATTGCTGATCAGACACCTAGTCTGAATTGTTGCTTCCAGCAATGGCAAATTTACACAGATCTGAAAGGAAGATGAGCAGTTTTCTGACTGCAACAGGCTTGAACCAAAGCTTAGGAAAATAAGTACAAAAAGTGCTTCATTAACAACAGTGGGCTTTGGATCAGACCTACTGTCTACTTATTCAATTATACAGTGTTATTAGAAGAAAAATTGCTTCCTGGCCTCCCTAGTAGGTAAAATTTAAGCCCTGAAGCATGAGGTTTTAGTCTCCCATTTTACCATAGTTTGCGTAGCCTGCCAGAGCTTGCATTACTTTTTATGTTATTGCTTTCCAAGCATTCCAATCCAGCTCTTCGAAAACACTGCTCAAATTGTAGTGTCCCCGAACCAGTGACTTACAGGTTATGTAGAGCGCAGAATAATCTTTATTTCAGGGGTAGTCAGTATGCATGTGCCAGGTGATATTTTTTTTCTCATCCTAGAACTAAAAAGAGGAATAGCCTTTATAATTTTTCTGTTGTTCCACATTTTTCATAATTGAAAAAAACATGCTTAAAACTAATTCACGTGCCTGAATTTATATAGTTGAAATCCAACCTGTGAGGTTTAGCCTGCTTGGTGAAGCAAGCCACTTGGCAGTGTTTACTCCCCCAATGCTTTCAGTGACATTATTACATGTGTGAATGTAAAGGATTTTTAAGTGATGTCATTGCAAGTCACTTTGCAGGAAAAAATGCTCTGGCAAACTAAACAAACAAAGAAAAAGTATGTGGGATATGTATATGATCCTGGAAATCTTACATCTTAAAATAATCAGTTTGTGGGATTTTTCCTGTTACTCATTTGCCCATAGCCAGGCCAAATTCTTTCTTAGAACACAGTCTCACTGTAGAACTTGCACAGAAGATCCACATGCTGTTCTGATCAAATTCATTACCAGGATGACATGTATAAACAGATTCCTATTTTTTTTCCCCTTTTTAAAACATATTTGCATATGTTTCAATAGCACTATGAGAGTATTCAAACAGACATATGAAACGGGAGCGTATCTTCTAGCTGGAAAAGCTGCGGGCTCTCTGGCACTTACTGGTTTTCTCAGTTTTGTCCACTGGACAGTGGAAAAGTCAGACCGATGGTGTGAGATTAAATATTTCAAAGATGGTGTAAGTGATAGTGATAGCCTCAGGGGTTTGCCTGGAGATCACAGAAGAGGCAGATCTGGGAAGGCAGTTCTCTCAGAGGGTTATCTCCTGGTGTAGCCACTGGCTCATCCATCCTTCCTGCCAGCCTTGTGACTGTACGGCAAGGCAAACAGGAACAGTGTGTAGGAGGAAGGTGGGTGCAGGCAGGAAAACCCTTTTCCCGCTTCAGCTCATCCTTATTTTTTATCGTTAGTTAACTGCTCTGGAAAAATAATTTCTGGAGCACATACAGCAGCATAAACCACAGAGGTATTAGCAGTAACATGTCCCCATTCAGGGCTGGTGCACTGATGACAGTTCTTTGGCGAAACAGAGGACCCCACAGAATCCTGCACTGGCAGCTCGCATTTTGTGCTACTACCCTGTCTTGATTTTCTGTGGTTTGCAAGTCCTTTTAAAAACTCTCAGTAGAGTATCACTATACTGTGATATATTATAATATGAAGATCATGTGTACTATTCTGAGAAGAGTTTAAAAACTCAATCCACTATCTTTTTGCATAATTTCTCTAAAATATGTGAATGCCAAACAAACTTTTATATATGTGTGGTGTTAAGGGTACTTCTTCAAAGAGAACAAGGGAGTTCTGCCCATTTGCTTCTTACTCTCTCACTGTGTTTACACCACTTGACACTCACGTGAGAAAACATTTTCCAAGGCAGCATGGTTTACTAGCTAGCATTACTATCAGATAAAAAAAAAAAAAAGAGATAAAGTAGTAGAATAGAGTACAATATTACCATATCAATGCTGGCATCCTGGTCAATATAGTCTCGGCTTTGCAAATGTTCATTTGACTTCCCATAGAGATATGAGTGAGATCAGATGTTTAAATGTAGCTCACAGTAGTGACTCAAAAAAATGGAGTGGACAAGTACAGTGATCAAACTGGTAAGAAGAGGAGGGAACGGTAAATCATTTCAAGGACAGCCTGTAAATCAAATTAATTTAGAGCATTTGTATTTTTTCACACTTACATACTCTCAGTACATTATAAAACTCTGAGTGTACAAAATCTTGGGCCTAATTCTTGTCAAAATGAGATTGTATTAAGCCATTTTAGTGGGGTAAAGACTCTTAAACTGGAGATGAATTGTGATTATATCCACTTACTACTGCTAGAATTGACCTGAAGTGTATGTAAGAGCTCAGGTCTGTATGTGGCTAAATATGGAGAAACAAAGGTTGCATTTTTCAGATATTATCTGCTAATTTTTAATAACATTGCAGAGAACTCGGTGTTACTTTGCCCTGAGGGATCTGAAAAGCCTGTCAGAAACAAATTTGTAGTAAGCTAGCTTATGTATTGGCAGGCTTGTTTTCAGTAAGATTATAAATGTCATTTGCTGGTCCAGAACAGGTGGCACTATAAAAAAATTGGCTATGGGAAATGAATACCGCTTACAAGGAAAGTATCCACTTTTGCAGACTGGGAATAAGAACCTTTACACAGCTGATCTGTGAACTAGCTGGGTTATTTAATGTATTTTCCTTAAAATTGCTTGGAGAAGTTCAGGGTTACAGATTTTCCCTTGTTACTGTTTGTTTTTACATTTCTTTTATTCCATAGTTCAGTGTATCATAGCATAGAAAGTGAGATCTGAACAATTAAATAGTCTTTATGTGTGCCATCTTGGCACTCGGATCGGTGGTGGGAACAGTTTAATACTGTTACTACTGCATTAATCACAGAACAGTTACTGTGGCTTCAGACTGAAGTGAACATGGGCAGGATGGGGTCTGCAGTCACGCAGTACCTACAACAAATGATTTACCGGTTGGTTCACATCACAGATCTCCCCTGGGCTTGTTCTTCCCGTTATTTTATATGAGTACAGGAACAGTAATAGACTGATTACTGAGTTTTATTCATCCTGTTCTCCAGCAACATTTTTTTTCTTTGAAACTGGAGGTGAATAATAAACAAAAGTCCTGTACTCATGGTGGAGGAAAGCGTCTGTTCCAGGAAGAAGAGAATTTTTTTTTAGTGGCAATTTACCAATATGGCACTGTCTCATGAAGATCAAAGAAATGGTGTGTCCCCAGCATGCTGCAGTTGATGCCATTGCTCCCCTTCTGATATATCTTCAGGCTGTGCACTCCAGAGGACACAGATGAGTAAAATAGAAATAAACACATGAACACACAGATGAGAAAACCATTAATACTATTTTTTTTATTTTTTTTTTGCTGCTGTGGAATCTCTGAGTTCCTTCTGCCTTAACTGATCCTCTTAGAGCAAGACGGTTGCCCAGCCAAAACCAGTCTGCCTTCGTATCAGTGAAAAATGACAAAAGGTTTACAAGAGTCCTTAGCATACTCAGATCTGAAAAACTGGCCACACTTTTCCCTGGCAAAACAGGCCTATTGTACCTATCCAAACCAGAATCACTCACTCCCTTGGCATCTGAGGGACATCTCTGTGCTGCTGGTACAGAGAAGAAGTCATGGTACCACAGCTGAACGTTTTTTCTAGCATCCCAAAAAGTTGTAGCATTTTTGTTTATGAATCAGAGGTGCCTTTTTGAAGCTGTGAGTGACCAGGAATTATGTGAGGGTAACTAATGTAACAGTTTCTCCACACCATCCCCACATTTCTCAAGTAAATACTACTTTAGGACTAGAGCACATGACCCACACAGCTACACAGAGCATCACAAATCCATTTGTGATATAAGTAGTTACTTTCTCAGCATAAAGCAGGAGAACTTCTAAATACCTGGATATTTAAATTACCACCCTCTCATCTCTTTCTTATGTGGAAAATAAAAATTATTCAATTGGTCATTCAACCATATTCACTTGCCATGGCAATTAAACAGAAAGCGTCTTGGTGTTGCAGAAGAAAGCTTTTCCTCATGCCTGTTTCAGTTACGCATGGCTGGCAAGAAGTCTTGCTGATTGAAACAGACTCAAGTTCAGCACCTTCCTTCCCTTCCTTCCTCCATGTCCTCTGAGGGTGAAATGACATCTGGGGTGTGGGTTCTGTGTCACTGTTGGCATTGTGCTCCAACCTACAAGCAAAATTTAACCTTTATCAGGTGCTTTCCTCAAGGTTAATAACAATAAAAAAATAGTCCCATCAAGAGCAGTGGGAAAGCATGCATATAATAGACCTCAAAACACCCACAATGGGCAAAGTTCAGGAAATTCCTGACCTTAAAAACGGCATACTCAGTTTCGTGTAAAGAAAGAAAGAAAGAAAATATTACCCTCTCCCAGGCATTAAAATCAAGATTATTAAATTTAAGAGTAGATTGAGTTCTTTCCTTGCATTCAAGTGCCTTTGTTGAGTAGTGATATATTCTGGTTCCTAGCAGCACACCACTGTTTACGGTGGTTACTAAAGGAATAAATTGTTCTAAGGATGCAGATGTCCAAGTAGTTAACATTAAAGCCTACAGCTATTGCCAAGGAAATAGGAAAACCTGAGTTACTCTCCTGCAGAACTACTTTGTTAAGCTATATTTCTTACTTATGTCATCCTTAGTTTCTCCCTTTACACAACATCCCTATGTGATATTGATGGGTATCGAGACTTGTGTCCAAAGGTCACAGCTGGTAACAGAGGTTTTGTGTACTGTAGAACGTACACAGAAGCTCTTGGCTATAACCTTCAGAAGTGACTGTGACTGTAGGGGCCTCCATTTTTCTTTGCCTGGCTTCAAAACCTTAAAAGCAGCTAGCTTTTAAGTCTAGGTACAATTTCTGAAGGTGAAACATGTCCAGCTGACCACCGAAATCAGTGTTTCTGTTGAAAATCGCTGGTGGTCATATAAAAATATTTGTAGAATTACACCACATGAAGGTGGCCTCTCTATTCCAATGCTTTATTTAAATGCTTCTTACGTCAATGGCTACATACATTATAATGATGCTAATATCTGATATTTCTGTGCTTTTTTCAACTTTTCAAGTCTATGAATGATTTTTTGTTGTTGTTTATGTAAACAGGCAAATTGTGAAGAAACTTAACAAAAAATAGACTCCAGCTGACTACAGAAGATATTTTACTGGCTTCTCAGGAAGTTCAGGGGAATAACAGTTCAAAAGAGAAATAGGAGAAATTAAACAGATAAACATATACCATGAAAAAATATTCAACTTTTGTGGTTCACACTGTGCCAGATTGTGTCAAGGTGTACGAAATCCTCCATTCAGTTTGTCTGCTAATTGTTTTTGATTAAAATATACTGTATATTGACATTATCTATATTTTTCCAATGTTAGTTCATCTGGCTAAGAAGAACCCTAGACACCATCAGTGGTTAAATATTAAAAAGTATTTACGCTAATTTTTGTAATTTCTTCTTTTAATACTTGCAAGAGGTTTGCAGAAGCCTTTGTATTTTTATTTTACACATGTAATATGTAACAAGGTATTTTAGCTGATGGTACATCAAAACTTAATTCACGTTGTAACTCATTAGTGAGACGTTGCTGTGCACTAGGAAAGTTCCCTTCTCTCTCCCAGTCGCTGTGAGTAACACAGCATCAAAGGTGGAAAAGCAAGCAGCAGGTAGACTAAAAAAGGGAAGAATTTCATTGACTAAAAAAATAGAATCATAGAATCACAGAATGCTTTGGGTTGGAAGGGTCCTTTAGAGGTCATCTAGCACAACCCTCCTGCAGCAAACAGGGACATCTTCAACTTGATCAGGTCGCTCAGAGCCCCGTCCAATCAGGCCACGAATGTTTCCAGGAATGGAGCCTCCACTGCCTCTCTGGGCAACCTGTTCCAGTGTTTCACCACCCTTATCATAAACCATATCTGCCTTATATCCAGTCTGTATCTACCTGCTCTTAGTTCAAAGCCATTGCTCCCCGACCTATTGCAACAAGCCCTGTTGAAAATATTTTTCCCATCTTTCTTATAGGCCCCCTTCAGGTACTGAAAGGTTGCGATAAGGTCTCCCCACAGCCTTCTCTTCTCCAGGCTGAACAGCCCCAACTGTCTCAGTCTGTCCTCATAGGAGAGATGCTCCAGCCCTCGGATAATCTTTGTGGCCCTCCTCCAGACCTGCTCCAACAGCTCTATGTCCTTGTGCTGGGGGCTCCAGAGCTGGATGCAGGACTCTAGGTGGGGTCTCACCAGAGTGGAGTGGAGGGGCAGAATCACCTCCCTCACCCTGCTGGCCACACTGCTTTTGACGCAGCCCAGGATATAGTTGGCCTTCTGGGCTGCAAGTGCACATTGCAGGCTCATGTCCAGGTTGTCATCCACCAGTACTTCCAAGTCATTCTCGGCAGGGCTGCTTTCAATTCAATTCCCTCATCCCCCAGCCTCTATTGATAGCAGGGGTTGCCCCAACCCAGATGCAGGACCTTGCACTTAGCCTTGTTGAACCTCATGAGGTTCACACAGGCCCAATTTTTGAGCTTGTCCATGTCCCTCTGGATAGCATCCCATCCGTCTGGTATGTCAACTGCACCACTCAGCTTGGTGCCATCTGCAAACTTGCTGAGGGCGTACTCGATCTTGCCAAGTCACTGATGAAAATGTTAAATAACACCAGTCCCAGTACGGACCCCTGAGGGACACCACTTGTCATGGTCATCCATTTGGACATGGAGCTTTTGACCACTACCCTCTGGATGTGACCTTCCAACCGATTCCTTAGTCACCAAACAGTCCACCCATAAAAATCGTATTTCTCCAATTTACAGAGAAGGATGTTGTGAGGGACCATGTCAAAAGTTTTACAGAAGTCCAGGTAGATCACATCCATAACTCTTCCCTTGTCCACTGATGTACTCACGCCATCATAGAAAGCCACTAGGTTGGTCAGGCAGGACTTGGCCTTGGTGAAGCCATGCTGGCTGTCTCGAATCACATCACTGTCCTCCATGTGCCTTAGCATATCTTCTAGGAGTGTTTGCTCCATGATCTTCCCAGGCACAGAGGTGAGGTTGACAGGTCAGTAGCTCTCAGTGTCCTCTTTCCTACCCTTTTTAAAAATGGACACAATGTTTTCCTAGAATTAAGGGACAGGCTCACACGGGTGACCTTACGGTGGGTGTGTACTACAAGCCACCTGACCAGGAGGAGGAAATTGATGAGGCCTTCTACAGGCAGCTGCAAGCAGCTTCACAGTCACAGGCCCTGGTTCTCATGGGGGACTTCATCCATCCTGACATCAGCTGGGAAGACCACACAGCTAGGCAGGCGCAATCCAGGAGGTTCCTTCAGAGCATCAATGATAACTTTCTCATGCAAGTGGTGGAGGAACCAACAAGGAAAGGTGCTCTGCTGGACCTTGTATTAACAAACAAGGAGGTACTGGTGGAGGATGTGAATGTTGGAGGTAGACTCGGCTGCAGTGACCATTAAATTGTCGAGTTCAGAATCCTGCGTGGAGGAAGCAGGGTGATAAGCAGGATCAAAACCTTGGACCTCAGGAGGGCTAACTTTGCCCTCTTCAAGGAGCTACTGAGGGGAATCCTGTGGGCCAGGGATCTCGAAGGCAGGGGGGTCCATGAGTGCTGGTCGCTGTTTAAACGTTCACTTCCTCCATGCACAGGAGCGGTGCATCCCCCTGAGAAAGAAATCAAGCAAAGGAGGCAGGAGACCTGCATGGATGAACAAGGAGCTTCTAGCGGAGCTCAGGTGGAAGAGAAAGGTCCATGGAATGTGGAAAGAGGGGCAGGCCACTTGGGAAGAGTACAGGAATGTGGTCAGAGTGTGCAGGGATGCAACGAGGAAGGCCAAGCCGACCTGGAATTGAAGCTGGGAAGGGATGTCAAAAACAAGAAGAAGGGCTTCTTCAACTACATCAGCAGTAAAGGGAAGGTTAGGGACAACGTGGGGCCGCTGCTGAATGAGGCGGGTGTCCTGGTGACGGAGGATGCAGAGAAGGCAGAGCTACTGAATGCCGCCTTTGCTTCAGTCTTCAGTGCCAAGGCAGACCCTCAGGAATCCCAGGCCCCGGAGGTAAGAGAGAAAGCCCACAGAGAGGATGACTTTCCCTTGGTCGAGGAGGACTGCGTGAGGGATCGCTTAAGCGATCTGGATGTCCACAAATCCATGGGCCCTGATGGAATGCACCCATGAGTGCTGAGGGAGCTGGCGGATGTCATTGCTGAGCCACTCTCCATCATCCTTCAGAGGTCCTGGAGGACAGGAGAGGAGCCCGAGGACTGGAGAAAGGCCAATGTCACTCCAATCTTCAAAAAGGGCAAGAAGGAGGACCCAGGGAACTACAGGCCGGTCAGCCTCACCTCCATCCTGG
>Ga0065711_1007830_pt1 | contig 14856 bp, 9 predicted proteins | sample Hoacrofraction12_FD_59098 | JGI IMG/M metagenome (GOLD analysis project Ga0065711, IMG submission 59098) | Hoatzin crop microbial communities from Cojedes, Venezuela - Epithelial fraction 12 v2 (version 2) | ecosystem: Host-associated > Birds > Digestive system > Esophagus > Crop | place... | reverse complement strand
CCGGCCCCGCCGGCCGAGCTACCCCGCTCGCCTTGCCGCCTGCTCGCCCGCCCCGGGCTTTAACCCCAGCTCCGTCCCAAGGAGCTGCCGTGGCCCGGGTCGCTCCCGCCCCGCGGGCTCCGGGGGTGCGAGGGAGCGGAGCGTCCGGACGGGAGAGGAGCCGAGCCCGGAGGTGCGGTGATTGTCGGGGCGGGCGGCGGGAGGGATTTCTCTGTCAAGAGCCCTTCAGAAAGCGAGGAGCTCCGCAGGGGCGGCTCTGGCGAATGGCTGGAGCCCGCTTGCGGAGCAGGTGCAGGGAATTAAGCGATAACGTTACCTGAACGCGGACGCGCTCCCCTGCTGCTGCGGCTGCTGCTGGGGAAGCGGCGGTGGGTGCGTGGCTGCCGGCGGTGCGGGTGGCGGAGGGAGCGGCGCTGGGGAGGAGCGAGGTGCCTGGCGAAATTAGTTACCAAAACCGCCGCGTAGGTGTGCGAGTTGCTTTTTCTTACAGAAGAGACGATTAGAAAATTGTTTGTCGTTTTCCGCGTTTCATTAAATCCACGTGTGTCCGTATGCTGCAGTCGGCTGAGAAAAAAAGCTGATGCCGACTTGAGGGGACAGAAGATACGTTGTTGAAGCCAGGCTCTGTTTTTGTGAGGTTTGAACCAAACTGTAAACTCAATGTGAGCTGCTCTAGGCGCTTGTGTGTTTCACCAGGCAGTATTCTGCTTTCTGTTGCACCTCGGCTGAAACGGTGACACGCTGTCCGTGTGGGACTTGAGGGCCCCTTCAGCGGTCGCCGGCAGGGTTGTGACACCAAGCAGTTCAGCTCATGTATTGAAAATTGAAAACCTGGGAGAAAAATAAAAGATTAGTTATTACTGATGAAATGGAAATTTAGTGCCTTTACGACTAATACCTCTGAGTTAATATTTCTAAGGTGTTACTTCTGAGTGTAATAAAGGACTGAAAGAGTGTATTTGTTACTTCTAAATGTACAAAAGTCTCTGCGTAGCTCCTTCAAACAGATAAATGATGCACTCTGTGTGTGACTAGCAGCTTTCTTTGTTACAGTTAACAAATTCTTGCTTGTAGTTTTCTGATGAGGTGAAGGGGAAAGAATAAGAAGAGATTGTTCTGACTGCAATGATTTTCTGTTTCAGATTTGTAGCTGATTGTTCACATGTGCCCAGGGGGAGATGAAGTACGTTGGATCCTGCATAGTTTGGCTTTGTATGGCAGTCTTCCTCCTCCTGCCTGTTTCTACTTCTGTGGCTGTCAGTGACCAGACAGGTATTGCCATTTTTCTTGCCCATCGCAGGCCAAAGGTGTTAAATGTACGTACTGAACAAATAATGACAGCACGTGGAAAATAAGCAGTATGAGCAGCTAAAATTATACAAGACTTTTTCTAAATTTCTGTTTAAAAAAGTCTAAGCTTGAAGGAGTTCCAAAGCAGCCTTTATGTTTCCTGTGCTTGGAAGATTCATGTTTGGAAGCAGCTGCAGTTCCTGGGAATTTTGTTTTGTACTTCTTCAACTTACCATACAAGACAAGATTCTAAATCAGAGCTTGCAAAACTTTTGTGAACAAGATCATGTGGCTTTATTAGAGCATATCAGTAATCACACTGACCGAAGCAACCTAATGCTCATGTTCATCTCACCTAAATTCAATCCCCAGACCCGGTCGTATGTTTCACAGATGTAGAGTTAGACAAAACCTTGTGCCTAAGAAGACAGAGGAAAGTAATGATGATATATGATAAATATATTGTTTAATTTAAAAGCTGTTACCCATCTTCTGCAAATTTCCTCATAATTCTCCATTTTCTTCTTTCTCTTACCATCCACATGTTATCTAGCTCTCTGACTACAACTCTGTGTTGACTCTCCCGAGTGTGGTAAACTGCTCATCATTAGCAAGGAGAACATGCTTGTTGGTGTTTAAATAGAAATAAAAAGAGTTCTTTTTTTTTTTTTTTTTAAGAAAATGAGATTTCTTTTTAGTGATGCTGTTTTTCCAGAAACCCGACAGAAGATAATAGAAGCTGTACATATACAACTACTTTGAATCTCCATAACACATTTGAAACTCAGGCTCAAGAAATTTAAAAAGTCAGTGACTAGTATAATAATCCTTTTAATGCTCCTGGAAACAGTAAATAGCAACAATATTTAATAAATCATAAATGTAATGTGTGGGCTCTAAGGTAAGAATAATGCATTGTGAAGAGTCTTGAGTTTAAGTCAAAGACTTTTTTGCTGTATGTTTTTAGGGCAGCAAGGCTAAGTGCTCTACTGATGAATTATTCTTAACCCCTGTCAGAGAGTGAGCCGACATCACTCCTGTGCAATCATTCTCTTCAGCTGCCTGAAAGAAGCATAATAGTTGTCTTCTCTGTCCTTGCTAGCTGGTGGATTGTAGAAGGGAAGTTTTACAAGTGCTACAAGAGTGTGAGTGCAGAAGATTCCCTAATAATACAAGTTAATAAATGGAAACTTGAAAAATTTTAAAACAAAATGCCATAAGTATTGTCTCGTTTCTTTTTATGTTCTTTTTTTTTTTCATAATGAAAAGATGTCTTAGTACATGATGGACCAGTCATAGAAGATGTGACAGATACACCATTTATCAGCAGTTCTGTGTATCTGAACTGTACATTACCTTCTGTTAGAGGTTTGTGGCTAGGCAGCCAGCAGGGAAGTTGCAGATTTCCTTAGCCTGATTGCCACAAATGGATCAAATATGGGCCAAACTGAACCTCTGGGAAGAAGAGGAGAGACTGAACCTCTCCTCAGAGTAACTGGTGGTGTGCAACTGAGAGAAGCTTCTGCAGTTTGAGGTGGTACAGGCAGATGGTGAGGAATAACAAGTAGGTAGCTGCCAGCTTCAGCAGCTCTGCCAACAGCAGGGAATAGGCTTAGAGTGAAACCTCAAGTTGATAACAGGAAAGAGACTCTTCTAGAGGCTGAAGGGATGGTTACTGTCCAAAAAAGAGATAGAAGTTACAGAACAGAAAGCAGGAGCTGAGAAAGAACAGACCCTGTGACGGTGCAGCGGTGAGGGGTAGCGGTGTGTCTGCAAGCCTTGTGTCAATCTGCCCGGTTCAGCTGAACCAAGTACTCTGTGTTGCAAAGTTGTCTCATTCTAGTTTCATAATTTGGAGGCAGATGAATCTCTTACAAATTGGAAATGTGCTCACTTCAAGAAGAGAGAAATATCTAACCTCCTTTTTTCATTTTTTTCTTCTTTCTTTCATTAACTGGCTCTTTCTTGGGCCTTTGTTCTCTGTCATGTAAATTTGAAGGGGGTATGAGGGGAAGAAAGGTGTTAGGGGAAGGAAATCTCTTGTGCAAGAGCAAGGATTAACATGCCTGTGTATACAGGGCAGAGCTTTCTGAGCTGGCATTTTCAGTATACCTTGGGACTTATTCATTGGGTCAGTATTGTAATAAGTAAGTACCAGTATTGGGGAAAAAAAAGTCAGAGTGACAGAGAATGCTGGAGCAGTCCTCCTTACGCTCTGAACGTTTCCCAGTAACCATGAGATTCACATCAAGGATTTCTTTCAGTCCTCACTTGTCCAGAAGTTTTGATGTGCTAAGTGTTCATCAGAAGGAAGCACTCACTTCTAATGACAGAATATAACAAATCTGAGGGAGAGGGTTCAGGAGTTCTCCACAATCTGACTTAAGAATTTCTTCAAGTTGTCCACTTTTTTTTTTTTATTGTTGGGAACATTTGGTTTTGGAGCGTGGACATGAGCTCTCTCTGTAGTGACACAAGAAGTTCTAATTTGATTATTCCTTTCCTGAATGCTTCGTATTAAGAATATTAATACTTTTTCTCATTCCCAGATCACTGCTGCTTTTTCATCTTTCATTTACAATTACTGTTTTTCGAAGTCTCTTGCTAACCCATGAAAAATGTAGTATAAACAAAGTCCTGGGACTGTCAGGCATGGTGAATTTCCATTGCCTTTTGACATGGAATGTGTTGTGAAAAGTATTGGCTCTAGATCATGATTTTAGATAGGCACTTAAGCCCAAATACAGCTAGTGGTTTCAAATATGCAAATCAGTTGAGCTTTTTGGTTTTCATGTTTTAGTACAGCTAGATACTTCTCAAATCAAGATAATGGTTCTACAGTAATTCTCATTTATTCGTATTCTAATATTCTGAATATTTCAGGTTGGATCTTGTATGTTGTTAGCGTTGCAGTATTTAAGCGACCCTGCCACTGGGATTCCTTAACTTGTAGTTAAATACTAAGTCATATTGGGCAGTGAATAAGGAGCTTGAGGTATCTAAAAGAATGTGGCTCATGAAAGCCTGAATGCTGTGGAAAGCCACTTCAGCTAGTCAGTAAATAGTACGTAAGAAAGATCCCAGACCACAAAGGGGAACATCCTCAGCTACACACATTCTCCCAGTGTGAAGCCTGTAAACTAGATCAGCCTGGGTTTTTTTATGGAAAGGCAGAGAAAGAAAAAAGCATGAACTTCTACAGCCAAGATATTCACTTGGGATATCATGGAATCATAGACTAGTTTGGATTGGAAGGGACCCTTAGAGGTCATCTAGTCCAACCCTCCTGCAATGAGCAGGGCCATCTTCAACTAGATCTGGTTGCTTGGAGCCCTGTTCAACGGGGCCTTGAATGGTTCCAGGGATGGGACGTATACCACCTCTCTGGCAACCTGTGCTAGGGTTTCACCACCCTCGTAAAAAATTTCTTCCTTGTATCTAGTCTAAATCTACCCTCTTTCAGTTTAAAACCATTATCTCTTGTCCTATTGCAACAGGCTCTGCTAAAAAGTTTGTCCCCATCTTTTTTATAAGCCGTCTTTAAATACTGAAAGGCTGCCATAAGGTCTCCCGACCTCCTTCTTTTCCAGGCTGAACAGCCCCAACTCTCTCAGTCTTTCCTCACAGGAGAGGTGCTCCAGCCCTCTCATAATTTTTGTGGCCATCCTCTGGACCTGCTTCAACAGGTCCATATCTTTCCTGTGCTAAGAGCTCCAGAGCTGGACACAGTATTCCAGCTGGGGTCTTGCCAGGGAGGAGCAGAGGGACAGAATCACCTCCCTTGCCCTGCTGGCCACGCTTCTTTTGATCCACTCAGGATATGGTTGGCTTTCAGGGCTGCGAGCGCACATCATTTGCTCACGTTCAGCTTTTCATCTGTCAGTACCCCCAAGTCCTTCTCAGCAGGGCTACTCTCAATCCCTTCATCGCCCAGCCTGTACTGATAGCAGAGGTTGCACCAACACAGGCATAGGACCTTGCACTTGACCTTGTTGAACCTCATGAGGTGTACACAGACCCACTTCTCCAGCTTGTCCAGGTCTCTCTGGATGGCATCTGTCCTTCGCATGTCGACCACACCACTGGTGTTGTCTGCAGACTTGCTGAGGGTGCACTCAATCTTGCTCTCTATGTCATTGATGAAAATGTTAAACAGCACCAGTCCCAGTCCGGACCCCTGAGGGACACCACTTGTCACCAGTTTCCATCTGGACATAGAGCCATTGACCACTACTCTCTGGATGTAGGTGAATCCAACCAATTCCTCATCTGTCAAGCAGTCCACCCATCAAATCCATCTGTCTCCAATTTAGAGCGAAGGATATTGTGGGGACTGTGTCGGAGGCCTTACAGAAGTCCAGATAGATGACATCTGTAGCTCTTCCCTTGTCTGCTGATGTAGTCATACCATCATAGAAAGCTGCTAGGTTGGTCAGGCAGGAGTTGCCCTTAGTGAAGCCATGCTGGCTGTCTTGAATGAGAAGTCCTCAAATGAGCAATATGAAATCCTGTTTTTCACTACCTACTTTTCCTTGTGGGAGAATCTAGTTCTCCAGGGTCCAGAGTGAGCATCCTAATGCTTGAACTCCATTTGTATGGATTTTTTAATCCTGTCTGCCACAGCTTTTATTTCCATAACCATCTGATTAGTCACCTGACTTGGAGCTGACTGCTTTCCTGTATCAACAAAGTTGTAGATTCAGTCTCCTTCATTCCTCTTGCCAACCTTGTCTTAACACATATATTGTGACCAAGAAGGTGAATGGCATCCTCGCTTGTATCGGTAATAGTGAGGTCAGCAGGAGTAGGGAAGTGATCGTGCCCCTGTACTCGGCACTGGTGAGGCCACACCTCGAGCACTGTGCCCAGTTTTGGGCCCCTCATTACAAGAAGGACATTGAGGTGCTGGAGTGTGTCCAGAGAAGAGCAACGAGGCTGGCGAAGAGTCTAGAGCACAAGTCTTATGAGGAGAGCTGAAGTGACTGTGATTGTTAAGTCTGGAGAAGAGGAGGCTGAGGGGAGACCTTATTGCTCTCTACAACTACCTGAAAGGAGGTTGTAGTGAGGCGGGTGTTGGTCTCTTCTCCCAGGTAACTAGCGATAGGACAAGAAGCAATGGCCTCAAGTTGCACCAGGGGAGGTTTAGATTAGGTATTGGGAACAATTTCTTTACGGAAAGAGTGGTCAGGCATTGGCACAAGCTGCCCAGGGAAGTGATGGAGTCAGCATCCCTGGAGGTATTCAAAAAAACGTGTAGATACGGCACTTCAGGACATGGCTTATCAGCCATGGTGTGTTGGGTTGACGGTCGGACCTGATGATCTTGGAGGTCATTTCCAACCTTAATGATTCTATGGTGCTATGATTGCAATGTAATATGATGTGGCTTACAGAGTAAAAAAGGAAAACAAAAAAAATCACATCTGATTTTTCTGGTACCTCTATACATGAGGCTACAGATATGTAGGATATCTGAATTCTTGACCGTATTTAAAAGCATACCAGCTGAGTCTGCTTATCTTCAGTACAAATGCCTTTGAGGTGGATTCATTGGATGTCATTGCTGACACTTGCGGGTATGTCTCAGACTCTGAAGAGATTCCCTATGTCTGTATATTTAGGAAGCCTGATCCAGTAAGAGTGTGAGACAAACCCTAGCTAATACGGGTTTCTGCTTGAAGCTTCAGTCCAACATAGGACGCTGGTGTATGTTAGGTGGGCCTTTGCTGTTTGGTCAAATTTGTTTGGCTGGTCATGCTTACTGATGGAAGCTTTGCTGCCCTTGCAATGTGCACGTCAGTGGCGTTAGATGGCAACTGAAAACTTCACGTGAACATAAAGTTTAATTATAAAGTAGGAGATAGGTGCTTGTAAAGTGAATCTAGTCATTACAGGTTATACTTGATCTGGAGGAGCCAAGAATGCTTATTGGAAGCTGTAGTTCCCTGTCAGGAAGTGCACACAAGAGATGTCTGTAAGTGTGAGACTGAAGCATGCACCAGAGTCTCCTCTGTCCTTGTTTGCACGGGAAGGAAAACTGGGCATGGGGCCTAGATGCAGGCTGCAGTGTGCTTCAACAGGTGCCCTGATCATTCCAGGAATTAAGAACATGCCATTGCACGTTGCAGCAAATATGTCTACATGCGGTGTCTTTATTTTTTTTTTGCCTAACGCTATTAGAAAATAAAAAAAGTTCTTACATCTTTTTGAAGAGAGAGAAGATCAGTGATCTGAGATATATCTGCTTGATCTGCATAAATACATATTTTCAAAATTATTAGGTTGATTTTATAATAATAAGCTCCTATGCAGAGCTCATTAATTTCTAAAGATGAAGGTTTGTAATTTGTCGTATGGATAGATATCTCATTAGTTTATAGGTATGTTAACTTGAGCTTTGACATCACCATTTTAATACGAATTATTGACTTCAATCCAGACAGACCCAGTTTTATCATGTACAGAGCAATCTAGTGTATAAACATAAGCTCGTTCTTTTACTGCTTCATTAGTTTTATGATAATGTCTTCTAACAGGGCAGGTAGGTGCATGGTTTCCATGCCTGGATTAGCGGTAGGCGTTTGTCTTGTTCTTTTTTTTCTATGAATGTCTTCACGTAGATCTTGTAATTCAGCTACCCACAGGATGACTGTCTTTTTTTTGTCTCAGGCCAAAGAAAATTTAAAGATCTGCCAGCAGTACTAAAAATCTTGGGAGAGGCTAACTTTTTGACTGTACAAACTGTAACTGTCAGAAGAATTTTCATCAATCTATAGCAATGAAAGTTGTCAATCTTGGTATGGAGAGGTTTTCATTTTAGTATTTTAGAGTTTTGCCTTAGCTCTTGAGTAAAAAGAACAACATTGGGCTAAAGGAGTGCATCAGCAGCATGAGGTAGAGGAAGACTGATAGTAACCCTTTCAGTTCTTCTGGGAATATGGCATACAACGAAATAAGTAACACTTAAATGGCCTGTCTATGCTGTGGCTGTTATGCCACGGATAAAAATAGGTCCCCAGTCCAGACTGCGGCATGTGAGGAATCGTTGCTATCATCTGGATAACCAAAAATTAAGGCTTAAGTCTTTATTTGGACTTGAAAGAAAGTGGCTGCGGGGAATAAGCTAAAACTCCATAGTTTTTGGCCACTCAGCCCTCATGTAAATTAATGCTGAAAAAAAAACCCCAGAGCTGTGTCCCAGGTTCTCTAGAGCTAAGCACAGCAGTTCAAGGTAAAATCAGCAATAAGTAATATATGGCTGCTTTTATTGTAAGTACTGTAATTTAACCAAAAAGGGAATCTGCCGCTAGTCTTTATAAATATATATGTATTTTATAAACCTTGGTTAGAAAACACATGGATTTAAGAAAAACGTTCGTCAGTGTATGTGTGACATGCTATTGTGGCTTCGGCCATAACAGGCTTCCTTTACACCAAAGTATTTCTTACAGTTCTACTTGTGGAAATCTGCCATAACCGCATTCATTGTTTTAGAGTGGCTATAGATAAAAGTCTATAGTTTAATAATCTGTAGAAGTGATTGAAGGCTGAAGTTTGTAGATTAAAGGGTATCTAAGGTGAACCTGTTTCTGTCCCATAGTGTATATCAAATGCTGTATTGAAATTGCTATGTTAGTGTGTAATTCCAGTGAATGCTTTTCACACTACATAAAACTCCCTGCAAACCAGGAATGATGAAAGATTTAATTTCAGTTTCAGAGATTTCAGCATGAATATTCTTTACAGTTCTTCATGTTTTCTGGGGAAAGGGAATTTACAGTGTTTTTAATGCGTATGTTTCATCTGATTTGTCATGAAAGTTTCTATCTGTCTATATGTAAATGCATGTATATGCACATATTTATCTCTATATATGAAAGAAAGAAAATATATATTCTCTTAGAAATAAATTAGAGTGATGTTACTTGTAATTGTAGATTGTAATTTAGATGTAAAGGACACAAATTGATGAAGCTTACGGAAAAAATGTCTTCCACACAGTCATTTCTGTAAACAATTGACATAGCTTTCATTAAACGTTGTCAGGCGGTGTCTTCATATATGTATTATATAATTTAGTTATACTTTTCCTGGTTACTTCCGATAAGCCATTCTTAATCCAGATCAAGTACTTGAACACATTTAATAGAATTTAAGATTTTGAAGGATAATATGCTTTTTACGGTACTACGGAATGAATGACAAGTATGACATGCTTTAAGATTACAAGTATAGCTATTTTAAATGCCACCTTTCAGTCTGGTTGTTCTTGGAAATCTTTAAATATAGATGATTTCCAGGTTAATGGTAGGACATTCCTCCTTACTTTTTTCATTGAACTGACACTTCAGAAAGCCCCTCAGCCTTCGCTGTTCAGCAGCTTCAGATAAACCTTGGCCATCCTTTTAGTTGCATCAGCTCAACGTGGAGCTCTGTGCTTGATAAGCACATGGGACAAATCCTGCATGTCACCTTCTGTTTGATAGTTTTGTTAGGGTTTAGTGGGGCTATTTGCAAAGTTTGTTAAAATAAGATCCCTGTTTCTGACCTCTGCACAAAAGCCATGTTTCTCTGTATTTGCTTTTCAAAAGTGTGTATTCCTGTGTGTATATATTAAAAAAAGAGAAGGAAGTACTTTATGCAAGTAAGACACTGCATATTAATAATACAGTGTTTGATCTAAGTGTTCAGTTGGGCTTAATCTTAGAATTTACCGTGTTCCAGATGTTAGAACATTCTGCTTGTTTACGTAAATACTTTGGTTCAGACTTAATCCCCTATAAAGCTGCTCAATTTTCAAACATTTTCTTTCAAAATATAAGTATTGCTTACATTGTTTATAAAATGAAATTATTATATCCTTGTTAATCCACACTTTGAAATTGCTGTTCACTGAAGCAACAATAGATTATTGTCGTGGTAATGAGCCGTTTATGCTTTTTTGTTTCATGTTTGTTAATGGGGGAAAAAGAGATTTTCTAATAATATTACTAAAAATACAAAAAAAACCCTTAGAACAGATGTTATTGCTTTACAGAATATTGTAGCTGGAAGGAACTTGGTAAGAATTTAGTGTTTTTCTTCTGGCTGTATTGTTCTTGTGACCTTTAATAATCAACATCTGCATTAAAACATTAAAATTTGTGTCTGCTTGTATTATTAGAAGTGTCATATGAAATCTGAAACATAGTTGCTTTTATTTAGATTTTGTAATTGGGTTTATTGCTGCTTTTCAAATCCTGAAGAAACAAAGAGAAGCATTCCTGTCCATATCACTGTCAGGATAGTTAGTTCTGATTCATTTTTGTTTGATAGAATTTTGTGATAGATACTAAACTGTACTCTCTTGAAGGTGCCGTGTGTCCTTTAATGAAAACAGTTGTCCATCATCTCAAACAAATGAACAGAGATAGTCTTCGTGTTTCAGGTAAATAATTGCATTAATATGGATATCTAAATTAAGTGACTAGTAGTGGATGTAATCATAGTCCGACTGAAGCTGGCTTTAAAACTGAAAGGACAGTACAGAAAGCTGTTTTGAAGAAGATGGGGTTAAAATCAGAACATGGTGTTCTTGGAAAGTATTGGTTCATGTTCTGCAGCCACACTCATTTCCGTTGTTTTTCCCAAACATCCTTCGTTCTTATCAGTTCAGATGATAAAAGGGAAATAACAAATTCATTTCTCAGGTTGCAAAGGCATCTGCTGAGTGAATTTTGCACTTACGGTTTCTCTGTCAATAAAATGAATACTGGAATTTTCTCTGACTTAAGGTGCTGGTTTTCAAAATAGCTTGTCAGTCTATAGTCTAGAAAGTCACCAAGCATGCTAAAAGTCAGTATTCACCCCCGTTTTTTCAATTTTATTAAATAAACTAAATCATTGTATCGTATTTCACAGGATTTGATCTGGCAGAAAGCTTTTCTTTGAGGCAAACATCTTGTGGAGGGGAAAAAATCTGTTTTAAACTGGGAAGCGCACCTCTCATCAGAGACACAAAGTAAGTAAGATACTACTGTCATCTTAAAAGACAAAGCTCAGACTAATGAACTGAAACACTGACCACTGTATCCAAAGGATGCCACAGAAAGACAAGTATGTCTCTTTTCAGGCATTTTGATCTGTAACAGTTTTTTATTTGGGAAGCATTTTGATTCAGGCATGTTTTTCTTCTGGAATCTGGAAGTATCTAGGTAGAAAGTTAATTGTGAGGTTTTTTTTTTCTCAAATCGTGATTCTGATACTGAAAACTCTACTATTTGTAAATAAATATTTATAAAACAAAGGAAACAAAGAACTTTCATGGTATGACTAGAAGTGTTATATTAATCTTCCCTCAGTGAAATTGGCTGTCCTCTCTCTCATAACTGCTGGCAGGCTTAAAAAGAGTGTCACCATTTCCTTAAACACTGTATTTTCATGATTTTTTTTTTCCATGGGAATTGACATCTTGCCTTTGAGCAGTGAAAGAATGGTGGGTACTTGGCGTAGAGGTGAAACTAGGTGACATCCTGTTCTGACACAGGGTGGGATGAAAGGGAGAGGCTGCATGAAAAATCAAATGAAAGGTGAAAGGCAGTAAGGCACAATGGGATTGGATGGAGTTAAGTTTGCACGGGGACAAGGAAGTGGCAAGAAGCAGTTAGGAATGTAGTTTCAAGTTCCCCATGCTCAGTGGAGAGAGAGAGAGAGGATCATCTCAGAGCTTCTTGTTTGAGATGTGCTCTGAGTCATGGGCCTGTGGTTTCTGTACAACATGTTCCTGTGATGACAAGGGAAGTGACTGCATTCCCGTGTCTCCAGGTTGGATGTTCTCCATTGCGAGAGGTCTAGTTCCAGCTTGCCTAGGAAAAAATACACCCGGCCCTGCGGACTTCCCCTTTGCTTGGATCCTGGGCAGAGCAAAGAGGTGTGAGGCCAAGGGAGCGACGGAAGAGAGGAATCAGACACAAAACAAAGTGATCTTTGGGAGAGCAGAACGATTAAAGAAGTAGGACCTAAGTATTCTAGATTACTAGACAGGTTCTAAGTTTATTGAGGTATTCGATACTGTAAGTGCTAAATTTTTATGCTTGTGTAATTCTGAAGAGTTTAAATAAAGTGTTCGCTGTCTTTTTTTAAATACCTTGGACATCAGCTATTGAACAAAAAGTGACAAGATAAAATTACTTGACACAGAGTATGCTTTTTTTATTAGGGCCTTCTCAATATTATCAAGATTGTCTTTAGAAGAGGAACAGGTAAAATTAGGTACCACTCATACGTGTCTCTACTAAAAGTATTTTGGAGGTTTGTCAGTGAGAAAAAAAATTTTTTAAATCCATTATTCATTTTTCAGATTTTTACAGATTTGTTTTTTTCAATGGACAGGAATTTGGGGGAAATGTGAGACTACAGAAGAGCAGAAAATCAAGGCAATAACAAAAATGTGGGGCAGTTTTCCTTTAGCATTAAGAAGCTAAGTACTGGTTTGTGTGCAGTGAAATGCGTATTGCAGGCTGATTTACTTTATTCTGAAACTGTAAGAAAATCAATGGCAAAAATGGAGTGAGAAGAGCTAGAAGTTGGAAAAGGGTGAATTATTTCAATTCATATTACTTTGAGGGAAAATTGATTATTTGAAAAGAATGATTTCTAAGAATTCAGTGTCTTTTGGAAGGGATCTGACGGGTGATGTTGAGGTTGGAAAATGTGAAGGTTTTTTCCTAGCTTTTGTTAGTAGGCCTGAATGCTAATGTCTGTTTTGTTTTCTTCGTTTAAAAACGATTTATTAGTGAAGTGAAAATGGGGAATTCATGTCATGGCTGATAGTTGTGATGTAACAAAGCCTTAACTCTTAGCGATTGCAAGGAAAGTATTGGAGAAAGATACAATACCTTTTTTTATTTATTTTCTTTATAGAGTACGAGAGCAATCTAACAAATTGTTTTTTCTATATTTTATCTGTTCATCTTTTTGGAAGGAGGATGACTCTTAAAGACAAAAATAGCTATTTTTTCCTCATTTTCAGTGTAACTTGTGCAGGGGATAAAGAGTTTCAGTAAAGTGTAAATCTGGAAGGCAAGTGGTTTGGCTTTAATGGTCTCTTGCTTCTTACATTCCTCTCCCTCTCTGTTGTTTTCTTCTGTGTATCCTCATTAAAGAAAAACTAAAGAGAAAACCTTTCCAGTTTCCCCTGAAAATATGTATATCTAATGGATGAAAACTTTAGCTGGATGAAGCAACTGAGATGATTATTAATAAAATGCTTAATGGTGCTAATGTATGAATGTAGTTAGGCTGAAAATTACTATTTACGTTATTGATGTTAACAAGGTCCAAGATAAGCTCTTCAGTCAGCTTTCCATGGAAGTAAATAATACCTCTTACATACATCTTCCTGAACAAAAAAAAAAAAGGGTTAGAAGTATATTCAGTACCATTGAAGCACTGCAGGATTTCCATTAAATCCTTGGTCTTCATGGCAGTAGTCTTGCTCATGCTTTTTTAACCTTTCTTCACAGAGAAATGCATTTTATAATTAAGAATAGATTTTACTTTTTTTTATTCCGTATGTTTAATATGTAACAGCTTTATGTTGTTGAGATAACACTTCAGACAAAATTTTTAACAATTGTTTGTTTAAAGTATTTTTGATACTCTGCTGAACTTCTGGGTTGTTTTTTAAAAATAAGGGCAGAGGGCAGTCAGGAGCACAAAGGCAGGTTTTGACATGATAGAGTTACAGAATCACAGAATCACAGAATAGTAGGGGTTGGAAGGGACCTCTGTGGGTCATCTAGTCCAACCCCCCTGCCGAAGCAGGGTCACCTATAGCAGGCCAATGAAGGATAGTCAAGAACTCAGGTACCTGTCATCATAACGCTGTAATTTAATTGATCTCTGTTATCCATGTACAATATCTTGCAATTTATTATTTTTATTTAAATCTTTCTCTTGCACTGTGTCAGATTGTGTGGTTCCAGACCCCTTGTGTTATTAGACACACAGAGGTTTTTAGGATCATTCTGACTCAGAAAACATTTTAGTAGACGTGGTGTGCAGTAAGGAGCAGAACAGTGTTTGTTATCCGTCCTGCAGGAAACTGAGAGTATCTGATTAAGCTGACTAGCAAGTATCGAGTAACTTGGCACATCTCCTCTTGCATTTCATTCATTCAGTTGTAGTGTGGGTAATAGAAAGCTATGCTGTGCCATTTTTCTTGTGTGATGCCATTTTGGTTTTTTTCAATGGACCTGGAGTAGTGTTACACCTATTTATATGTTGTAAATAATTTACAATGCGGTGTCAGCTTGGGAAATCGATTATGTCTATTTATGTTGGATTTTAGTTATGTCTCTTATCTTTATCTCTTTTTGTGAGGGAGTTCTGTACGTATTTTGTCTTGTGATAGCAGATAGGTAGCTTTTCTTATGCTCTATGTAAATGACTGTTAAATATTAATTCTAATAATATTTTCAGGATTGAAGAGTGACTTTAAAATTAAAATGCTGTGAATTTCTTATTGCACTTCTTATGTGGACATTAGTAGAAGTTATTCCTGAGTAAAGTAGTATAACGGAGCCT
>Ga0065711_1043217_pt1 | contig 14857 bp, 24 predicted proteins | sample Hoacrofraction12_FD_59098 | JGI IMG/M metagenome (GOLD analysis project Ga0065711, IMG submission 59098) | Hoatzin crop microbial communities from Cojedes, Venezuela - Epithelial fraction 12 v2 (version 2) | ecosystem: Host-associated > Birds > Digestive system > Esophagus > Crop | place... | reverse complement strand
CTGGCCCAGGCTGCCCAGGGAGGCTGTGGAGTCTCCTTCTCTGGAGATATTCCAGCCCCGCCTGGCCGCGGTGCTGTGCAGCTGCTCTGGGTGACCCTGCTTGGGCAGGGGGTTGGACTGGGTGACCCCCAGAGGGCCCTGCCGACCCCCACCATTCTGTGATTCTGTGACCCACAGAGGGCCCTGCCAACCCCCACCATTCTGTGACTTTGTGTGAGGGATGCAGTGCTCAGCAGCGCAAAGGGATGCCTGGGACCCGGGGACAGTGGCACTGGCCTGGAGACCGACTGCGTGCAGAGATGGCATCTACCACGGGCACAAGCATGGCATCACCACGGACATGGACGCAGCATCCACCATGGGCACAGCACAGGTGTGGATGTGGCATCAGCCATGGGCACGAGCAAGGTGTCAGCTGCGGCCATGGGCATGGCGTGGTCATGGCCACCAGGTTAGCCATGGCATGGGCAAGGCCACTACATCAGCCATGTCATGGCGTGGGCATGGCCACCACATCAGCCATGGGCATGGTGGTGGCATCCACCGCAGGCACGGATGCAGCCGCCACCGCCGTCAAGCATGTGGCATCGCTGTCTCCTCCCCAGACTTCCCCCTGCCCTGGCAGATGGGCTCTTAGGGGGGCACCACGGCCCCTGAGCCCTTAAATCAAACCACTTGAGCCCAGCTGAAGGCAGCCATTTCACCCCACGCCCGTCGCAAGGCCCGCAGCTGAGCCGGGAGCACGGGGACGCTGCTGGGGCGGTGGCAGAGGGGCTGTCCCCCGGCTCCCGGCACCGTCCCCCCTCAGCGGCGCGGGCGAGTGGCAGTGGGAGACGGACGGGGGGGGCTGAGCTGTGGTGGCACTTCGTGTGCTCCCACCCGTGGTGGGAGCTGTGGTGGCACTTCGTGTGCTCCCGTGTGCTCCGGCGCGGGAGCAGCTGGGCCGGGGAGGGGGACGCCGGCGGCCGGGTGGGGGGCGGAGGGTGCCCCGCCGCGCTCCAGTGCCGCTGTCTGACACGATTTCGCTGATGGCGATTTGGAACGGGTTCGCTGCTCTCGTCGGTCGGATTCGCTCCTTCCTCCCGGTTTTCCTCCCTCCTCCCCGCCGCGTTCCGCGTGGATGGGCACGCAGATGGGACGTGGGGTGACATCTCGCCTTGGTCTTCACTGGCTCCGCTTCCAGCGGGGCTTCTGCAAGAGCAGCCCCTGAAATCCCACCCCAGCACACATCTCGCTCAGCCCGGGCTGGGGGTAGCCCCCGTGCCAGCAGCGTGCGCGGCGTGAGGCCGCTGCCCGTCCCCAGAGGTCACAGGCGCTGCCCCAAGGAGGTCAGCCTCATTAGCCCCATTTCACAGATGGAGAAACTGAGACCGGGAGCAACGCGGTGACTCTTTGGGGCATGCAGGGTCCGGCCCCGGCGAACTCGCCCCTCCCAAAAGGCGGTCACCGGCTCGTCCGGAGCGGCCCCGATTGCCGCTGCTGGGACAGTCGTGGTCGAATTGTGCTGGCGCGAGAGCAAAAATAGTCCCGGAGTGCTTCGGCGCAACCCAAAAGTATGAGGTTACATAAGCAGCACCACACCTGCCGTGAGCAACGCCAGACCCACGCACCCGCTCCCCGCCACCCTGTCCTTAACCCTTTGCGCACCGCAGCCGACGTCCGACACCGGCAGGTGCTGGTGTGGCCCGGGGAATGTCCCGGGTGGAAAGGAGATGCTGCAGGGCTGTAGGAGCGGGGATGGGACTCGGCCCTATGGTTTTGGGGCCGCAGGGCTGGAGGTGGAGAGGTTACGCTGGAGCAGGACTCCCTTTTATCTTGACCGGGGCCTCATCCCGTGGACTTGGCTAGGTTTAAACTGGGGTCCTGGTCCTGGTCCCAGCAAATCCAGAATCAAGGTGGAGCCAGTTCACCAGTGGTGACAGCGGAGTCCTTGGCGGAACATTTGCTCCCGAGAGAGGAGCGGCCTCGCCTGCCCTTGCCCAGGGCTGTTTCGGATGCAGCAGCACTGGAAATCACTGAACCCGCCCTAAAAACCATTCCCGTGTCGCTCCGCTCGCAGCCGGTGGGTGCAGACACCGACCCTGGCATCGACCGGCGCCGCTCCCAGCGATGGGGAAGCAGCGGGGCCGGAGGGGCCGGAGCTGCCGTTGGTGCCTGGGTGCTGTCACAGCCAGGCTCGGTGCCGGGGAGCTGCACCCGCCTGGGCGATGCCAGGGAACGGGTCCAGTGGGGCTGGGTCCATTGCAGGTGGCACCCGCAGCCCTGGTAGCGGTGGTGTGGGGAGGGGACAGCCGCCGGGAACAGGGGAGAAGAGAAAGCTCTGCCACTCCACCACCATCCAGCCCTTCTCCTTCGCCTCCTCCCTGGCCCGGCCTCGCCGCCGGCTTGTTGTGGACCGGGCCAAGACAGATGCTGGGGCGCTGCCAGCCCGTGGCTGCGTCGATGCGGCAACCGCCAGCGCGGTTCTGCAGCCGCGATCGGCCCGGTCGGCCCCTGGCTGGCCTGGAGGCGAGCAGGAATTCGGGATGACACCACCGCACCTTAATCACTGTTTGCTCTCGCTCGCGCCCCACCCAGCGAGAGGGGAACCTCTCCGCCCGCCCGGCTGGCATCACCCCGTCCCGCACCCGCAGCCCTGCACCCAGCCTCGGAGACCACCGAGCCCCCGTCGGGGCTGTGCCCGGCTGCCCCGTGCTCGCCGAGCCCCGGCACGGTCAGCTGGCAGAGCTGGCTCTGCGGTGGCTCTGACATGGGTGCTGCCAGCTCGCTTCGCCTCCCCGTGACTCGGTTTCCCGTCGGGAATGGCTGACCTGCCCGGCGGGGAGCAGGTCACGGGGTGAACCCGCTACCAGTGGCCGCGGTGTCGGTGCCCCCAGACCTCGTCCTCGGGTGCCGCTGTGGGGCCGTGCCCGGTGGCAGCCCCCAGCTCCAGGGCCAGGCGGGGGTTCTGTCCCCTGGTGCCAGGCTCTGGGCTGGCTGCGGGAAGCAGGGACGGGGTGGCTGCCGGGGAGCCGTGGGCACTTGGAACCACCGAGCCTTAACGTGGCCCCCACAGCTGCAGGGTTAATGCCACACAGACCCCCTCCATGGCACCAGTGCCACCCTTCCTGCCAAGACCACGGCTGAAGCGCTGCAGCAGCGCAGGACAAGGGTCCCTCCGCTGCGCCGGGTGGGGTCGGTGCCCTCGGACCGCAGGGACCAGACGTGGCTTTGCCACCTGTGCCAGCCCCCGGCAGCTGGCCGGATCCGGCACGGCGCTGGGCACGTGGCCCTGCCGGAGTGGCGTGAGTCACTGCCCCGCGGCGCTCGTTGTGCAAAGGCTGGCACGGGGCTGCGGTGTGGGGCTGTGGTGTGGGGCTGTGGAGTGGGGTCATGGTGTGGGGCTGTGGTATGGGGCTGTGGTGTGGGGCTGTGGAGTGGGGTCATGGTGTGGGGTGATGGTGTGGGTCCATGGCATGTGGGGCTGTGGTGTGGGGCCATGACGTGGGGCTGTGGCGTGGGGTCATGGCATGGGGCCGTGGTGTGGGGCCACGGTGTGGGGCTGTGGTGTGGGGCTGTGGTGTGGGGCCATGGCATGGGGCTGTGGCGTGGGGTCATGGCGTGGGGCTGTGGCGTGGGGCTGTGGTGTGGGGCTGTGATGTGGGGTCATGGTGTGGGGTGATGGTGTGGGTTCATGGCATGGGGCTGTGGTGTGGGGCTGCGGCGTATCGCCATGGCGTGGGGCTGTGGTGTGGGGTCAAGGTGTGGGGTTCTGGTGTGTGGCCGTGGTATGGGGCTGGAGCATGGGGTTGTGGTGTGGGGTCACGGTGTGGGGCTGTGGCGTGTGGCTGTGGCGTGGGGTCATGGTGTGTGGTCATGGTGTGGGGCTGTGCCATGGGGCCATGGTGTGGGGTCATGGCATGTGGTCACGGTGCAGGGCCGTGGCGTGGGGCAGTGGCGCAGGGTGGGTGCTGCCCGGGCACACGGGGCGGGTGGCGGGTGCAAAGCAGACCGCGGAGCAGGGGCAAGCTGGCAGCAGCGGGGTGTGCCACCAAGCCCCGCAGCCCGCGCGGCTCTCGCTGTCCCCAGCCGGGGCCGGGGGCTGCGTGGGGCCGGGGGGCCGCAGGGCCTGGTGTACCCGGGGCCCCCGCGCTGGCCTGACCCGCTCACGTAACGCCTGCCCGCCGCTTATGCAATAGCCGTGCCGCGCAGCCATGGGGCCAACTGCCGCCGCGGCAATTACCCGGCCCTTCGTCAGGGATAACGAGGTTAATTGGAACCGCGGCCGCCAGAGCTGCTGGCAGGCTGGGGAAGGGGCATTCGCTCTCACCCTGCCCCCCGAGGGGGCCCCAAGCAGTCGGTGGGTGCTGAGCGTTCGTTAGGGGCTGGGGGGGGGGACATGGGGGGCTGGACCCCACTGGTCCCCGGCTGTGGGTGCCCCTGGGCTGGGACCAAGCATCCCCTCACTGCCTGGCTGGAGATGGGCATCCCCTGTCCCCATCCCCACCCCTGTCCCCGTCCCCATCGCCGTCCCCGTCCCCGCACACCCGCGGCGCAGCGATGCTCGAAGTAGGTCAGTGGGCCGAGGTACCGGGCGACCACGGGCGGCCGCAGCATCTGCCCCAGGGGCTTCGCTCCGGGGAAGCTCGGCCTCCGCCGCCGGCCTCCCGAGCCGTCCGCCGAGCCCCAAGCCCCGCTGGGGTCCAGCGTCCCCGGGGAGAGGGGCAGGCGGCATCCCCCAAGGCCGAGCTGCAGAGCCCTGGCACAGCTCGCCACACAAATGATGCCCGAATAACAACAGCTTTTGAAGGAGGGGACACCCCCCGTCCCCCCCTCCCTCCCCGCTGCCGCAGGGGGCTCAACCCGGGGCCGTGGGGGTGCAGAGGGGCTCCCCGGGCTGCTCCCCCCGGCTCTCGCCCCCGGCTCGGGCACCGTCCCGGGCATCACGCGGCGCTGCCGAAATCTCCAGCGTGATAATTAGGAGATAAACAGGAGCGAGGAAAGGGGCAGATTTCATATTCCGCCCTGGTCCCCCCGAGACAGATAAAAGCGGAGCGGGGGGACGCGTGGGGCCTTTTTTTCCCCATTTGTTTCTGCTGAATCAAACATTTTTCCTCCTGCTCAGAAGATTTCCCTGCTCCCCCCGCCCCCCCCCGCTCCCGCCTTAATGAGGTTTTGCTGTAAAAGTCTCCGAGACTCCGCCGTGGCCTTGAGTTAATCTCCAGGCACCTTCAAAGCCGGGTTGTTCCTGCCCACCCCCCCCAGTCCCACCCCCCTCGCCTCCATCTTTTTGAACTTCCCAACCACAAAATTGCCAAGTTTCATGTGATGCCGCTTCTCCCGCGCCCGGCGGCGAGCGAGGGGGGACCCGGGGCACACAGCGGGGGGGGGACACGGTCCCCAGGGCTGGGGCAGGGATGTGGCATGGGGACTCCCTGGGGCTGCCCCTCCAGGCAGAAAACCAGCCTGCCTTTGGGGAGGGGGCTCCAAACTGGGGTGAAAAGAGGATATTTTAGGATTTTTTTTCACCCCTGAACTAGGATATTGTGGAAATATTGCAAAAAATACAGCGCTTGGCTCAGCCAAGGCAGTGGCCAGACCGCTCTTTGTCACCGACAGTGAGGGCTCTGGGGACTGGTGACACTGGGACAGCATCTGACTGGCTGGGTGCGGGGTGGTCCTCGAAGCACCCACCCATCTCTGGGGCTTCTGGGCACCCTCACCCTGCCCATTGCCTGTGTGGTCTCTCAGCCCTGACCACAGGGGTCCAAAACCCCTGGTAGGGGAGAAGCGGGACCCGCCAGCACCCGAATTTCTCGAGCACGGGGTGCTGCACCCCTGAGCCGTCGGCCGCTGCTCCGGTTCCTTTGCCCGCTGTGCCTGTACCTGGGCGTCCCGCTCCAGAGCCGATCTGGAGGCTTTAGCACCAGTTAATCCCAGCAATCCCTTAATTCCAGGGACCGAAATAGGAAAGATCAGTAGGTCAGTGGGAAAAGCTCTTGGCCAAAGTTAACACGTTAATGCGGAGAGAGAGCGAGAGAAAGAGCAGGGGAGAGGAAAGAGCCCGGGGATCCGCCCTGGCTTCTCCGCTGCCCGGGCTCGGGGCACCCCGCATCCCGCCGGGAAGCCGTTCCGGGGATGCCGACCAGCGACAGGCCGGGGACTCTTGGCCGCTCCCGCTCCGACGCGGTTCGGGGAGGGAAGGGAGGTTTTTCCTCTCTCACCCAAACAACCCAACCCCAGCGCTCGCGTCCCCGAGAAGATTTCGCTGCGGTTTAAATCCCGGCCTCCAGAGGCGAAAGGTTGCGTATTAGCACGCTGCACCGCTGAGCGTCTCTAATTGGGGCTTGGCAGGCTCCCGCCTCGGCCCCGTAAGCACCTTTTTGGCTGCTGCTCTGGAAAAAGCCGTGCCGGAGGACTTAGCTTTTAATACAGCCAAAGCCCAGGTGAGCCACCCACCGCTGCCCGCGTCGCCCGCCCGGTGCCGAACGGGCCGGTCCCAGCCCCGGCTGCGGGTCCCAGCCCTGGCCCCAGCCCCACGGGTCTTTGCCGGGTGGGCACAGGCAGGACCCCCCAGCCCCGCAGTGCCAGTCCCGGTGCAGCCCGCTGAGGACCAGCCCAGCGCCTTTCCCCGCGCCCCCGGCTGCCTTCCCTTGGGCCGGGTGCTTTGGGGCAATAATATCGCTACGGGAGCAGTTTCCTTAAACCCAGCTCTGTTACCGCAAGCAGCTTAGCACCAGAAACTCTCTTCCTCTCTGGGCTTTTAATACGATCCCGGCTTAGCCAAGCCCCGGGCTTAGCCACTGCCCCTGAAGTGCAAGTGAGGGGAGGAGAATTAAATAATATGAAAGCAGAAAACAAAGGGATCTGCTCGATTTCAGCGGCTGGAGGAGAGGGGTTGGGTGGCCCAGCCCTGCCCGGGCGAGCTGCTGGGGTTCCCTGCGGAGGGGGACACTCGGCCGGGTGACACAGGGTGCGGCCCCCCCGGGACGCTTCGTTTTTGTGGGTCAGTGGGTCAGGGATGCTCTGGTGCTTTCTGCCGTTGCTCCTGCTGCCGGGGAGCGGAGGGAGCCCGGCTCGGAGTCACGCACGTGCTTAAACGTGCCCTGAACACCTTGCTGTGCTTTTTGGGGGCAAATATTCCCATTTTCCAGAGTTTTCCCATCTTGGGCTCTGCTGGGACTGGCGAGCGGCTTCGGGGAACTCAGTGCCCTTTGCAGAGGCAGCATCACACCAAGAAACTCACCAAGAACCCACCCTTCCCACCCACCGCCCCGGTGCCCGGGCGCTTCCCAGCTGCCGGGCAGAGCCCACTCCCCGTGCCGTGCCCACCGGTTCTGGGTTCTGGCTGGCGGGGCTGGCTCCCATCGCCGGCACCGGCGCTCACCTTGGACTCCGCTCCCGGCACGGTCCAGCAGCCGGCGGGGTTGCTGGGGAGACGGGCTGGTTTATTCACCGTCAGGGCTGCGATAAGGAGTGTGAAAGGGGAGGCGAAGCACATGGTGTCCAATGTGCCTGACCCACTTTTCCACCGCCCGAGCATCGCTCGCCCTCGGCTATTGGGTTGCAGCGGTGGAGGCACAGGGAGCGTGGCCGTGCTGCTTGCCGGAGCCACCGTGCCACGAGGGTTTGGGGTGTCCTTGCTTCTGAACCCCGTTTTCTCTGGGCTGCATGGGAGTGGAGGAAAAGCATCCCTGGGCACCGTGGGTGCATCACGGCTGGATGCTGAGAGACCGCAACGGGGATGAAAACTCATGTCAAAGCTCGCTGCGGCGGACTCCTCGCGCCCGTCCTTGGCTGCGGTCCCCTCCACGGCGCGTCCCCCGCCGGCGCTGGCACAGTGGCCCAGATCTGCCATTCCGCATGGCTTCCCCAGCTCTCCCCGGGGCCGGGCGCCGGCAGGCAGGGCGCTCGCTCGGCGCCTCGCACGGCCGCCCGCTAATGCGACATGACTCTTCCATTAGAGACGAGATGCCGGCAAAGAGCTTTTCGGTGTAGGAATTAACTCCTTCTCCCACCCCGGAGCTCCCCGACCCGGAGCGTCAGCTCCGTCTCCGTCACTCGCGTGGCCTGGGGTCTGCGGGGTGGAGGGGTTCCACCTGTCGTCACCCCCAGCCTGGTGATGGGCTCCCTGTGGGACCTGGCTAAGCCCTTGCATGTGCATCTCCCGTCCTCCTGCTCTGAGGGTGCTCATCGCAGTGCTGGAAGGTGCCGGAGCGGGGCTCCATGAGCCCCCCGGGTGGCAGGAGGGGCCCCAGCCCAGCCAGCCCCAGCCCCAGCTGGAGCTTCAGCCGCTTCCCTTATCGATCTCCTCCCCTGCTGTTAATTAGCAGCTCCAATTTAGCCTGCTCAGAGCCACAGCTCCCTGCAAAGCGCCTGTCTCGGCTTTGGCCGTCCTCCCCGCAGGGCCCTGGGTCTGCTGGCGAGAGGACGGGACCCAAACGGGGAGCCCGGGGAGCTGGGGACAGTTTGGGGTGAGCGTCTCGGCCGGGGGTTGCTCCCCGAGCGGGGGGACCGGGGACGTGGTGGGGATCCATGGTGGGGGGCTGGCACGTGGCCCTCCCAAGGGCACGAATGTCCCAGCCCAGAGGTGTCAGCATCTCACACCCGATGTGACGCTGTGGTTTGGGGACGGCAGTGGTGGCTCTGCGGTGGCAGCCGGCTCTGGCAGCGGAGGAGCTGAGGGTCGGAACACAGCGCAGGATCCACCCTCCGGGACCACCCCCTGCCCCAAGGACAGAGCTGTCCCTCATGCCCCTGCTCCCCTGGAGCCGTTCAGGGGAGGTGACAGCAGTCCTCGGTCCCCTGCTCCAAGGACAGGCCCCAGCGTCCTTCCAGAGAGCGGAGGCAAAGCTGATCCTGCCTGGTGCTGGCCCCTGGGGTGCTGAGCCCAGGGGGGTCACCCATGCCCGGCCTCCTCCTGCGTCCCCGTTTGCCGGAGGAAACGATGGGTGAGGGCATCCCTTGGCCACCCCTCCAGCAGAGCGCTTGGGGCTGGGCTCTGTCCCTTGGTGGGGGTCAGGATCCCACCTGTGTCCTGTTCTTCTGCCAGGAGCGGCTGCTCGGCAGCCACCACAGCCCAGCACTAAGCCTACAGCACCAGGGCCGCATCCTGCTCCCTGCCAGGCTCCAGCCAGGCGGGTTCCCCTGAGCACAGCCGCAACTGGGGCCGCCATCGGCGCTTGCCCGAAAGCCAGGAGGACGGGCTCGGCTCCTGGAGAAAGATTTGGCCCTGGGAGGCGGCCATGAGTCCCTGCAAAATGCCCGGAGGGATGGCTCATCCCCAGGGGAAAGCGGGGAAACCGAGGCACAGAGCGAGGCACGGACGTGCACAATGCCGGGCCCTACCCAGGCAGGGACGGAGGCTCTGGGGCATCTCCTGAGCCAGGTGGGTGCTTGAGCCCCATCAGGCTGCGGCGTCCCTGTCCCTGCCGTGGGACCAGGGGGCTCTGCTGCCCAGCCAGCCCCCCAGCAGCCCCCCAAAGCTGCAGGGAAGGGGCAGGGAGCTGCTCGGGGAAGGTCTCCGGCCAAGGGGGCTGCAGGAGAGGGGGCTGTGCTGGAGCAGCGTGTCCTCGCCATCACCTCCCCCTTCGCTGCCATGTCACCGGATGGCTGTGGGGTCTGGGGACCTCGTGCCCATCTGGGCTGACTCGATTCGGCTCAGGATCCTGTGTAACCCCCCCAGCTCACCGTGGGGATGCACCAATGGAGAGCTGCCCTGGATCCCAGCCACCTGTGCCACCGCGTGTCCCTGGGAGAGGGTCTTCCAGCCTGGGGAGCAGCCCTGCAATGGCCAAGGAGGACAGGACGGGGGACGGCTGCTGTCCCCATCTCTCACGGTGGCCCCAGGACAGCTCAGCCTGGGGAGGGGGGGCACTCCAGGCCACCCACATGGTGCTTTGGGTCCCGGGGTGGGGGGCATCCGCCGAAGGCAGTTTGGGAGGTTGTGCTGGAGACCCCCAGCCCTGCACCCGGGGTCTCCCGTTCACCCCTGGGGCAGAGAGATGCCCAGAAGGACACGTCTGCTCCTGGGGCAGGGGCTGAGACACCCCTGGGTGATTTTTGTGGCACTCTTTGGCTGCAAATCAGGGTGTCACCACCCTTTTTCCACACTGGACGGCTCAGCGTTCGCAGCAGGGTGGGGATGCGGCGGCAGCGGAGGAAACCCTCCCCGAAACCCCATCACGGAGCCACCCATGAAATATTCAGGCCGTTCAGAGCGATTCCCGCCTCGTCGAAAGCGCCATGAATATTGCAGGTGAACATTAAAGTTTCACAGCTGCCACGCTCTGGTGAAGCCCCACGGACACTGGTCCCGCAGAAAGCCCCTCCGCCAGGACGTGTCCTGCCTTCGCTAGGCTCCAGCGACCCGTTTCCCTCTGGTTTATCCCCAAAACAGGTGGCGGTGATGAGCTGGGTCCCTGAAGCACTCCAAGAGCAAACTGACTCGGAGGTCCCCGCCGGGTCCTTGGGAAGGAGCAGCACAGCTCAAGGCAGAGCCGCAGGAGGGTGTGAGGCCCTGTGGAACCGAGGACAAGCAGACGTCGTGGCCACCCCTCCCCAAAGCTCGGCCGTGCTCCCTGCTGCCCCGACGGCAGCGCGGCCTCGCTCCTCCGCAGCCCTGAGCGACGTCTGTTCCGGGTGCGGGAAGAGGTTTGCAACTCCCTGAGCATCTCAGAGGGTTTCATCCTCCATGTCATGAGCTTTCCAGGTCAGTCCCCACTAGAAGCGACCATTCCCTTCTCCTCCACCGGCTCTCATAACTCCGCTCTTCCCGTGTTTATATAACAGCGACGTCTCCCGCGGACCGGGGAGAGAATTGGCCGGGGAGAAATAATGAGGATAATTCAAGTCATTTGGGAAGATGAGGTTTGCGAGGTGCCCAGCGTCTTCCACCTTTTACATGTTGTCTCTAATCATCCGCAATCTCGGATGGCCATTGATGGAGCTCGTTGCTGTGGTGACGGATGAATAGCCCTGGGATTGTACCATGCCAAAAAAGTGCCGTCCTTCCATCAAAACAACAACAACAACAAAAATATCATTTTGTTCAGGAAATTAAGCAGTTTGCAACCAAATAGCAGTGTCTGAAAGGGCTCCCGCATCCGTTCTTTCCTCCCGGCTCCGGCGGCCGCGTTGGGTTTGTCAGGAACATGCCCAGAACCCCGGAGCGTCCTTTGTGTGCGCCGGACAAGGAGAAGGTGGTAATTGCAAGGGGGTTTCTAACCCACTGAGCCTATTAAAAGGATTTTATGCCCCCCCTACACCTCTCTTCTTCCCCAGAAGTGTGTCACGCAGGCAGGGAGCGCGGGGCATAACCACTAGGTTAATGTGTTAGCTGTGCAAGGCTGGACCAGGGCCGGGGCCGGGCGCGGGGGGAGAGGGAAGCGGCGATGGCCGGCGGCTGGGGCAGGGGCTCGGGGCTCGGGTTCTGCTCATCCCCTGGGGAAGGGGCGATGCTCAGCGGTGAGAGCCGGCACGGGGGTCCCGAGCTGCGGGAGGAGGGTGGCTGGCGGGGTGGGGGGCACAGGGCTCTCGCCGTTGTCAGCCTCTGTGGTTTTCCTTTTCGTTCCCTCCCAGGCACGTAGATGTTCTCCTTCTTCCCTCACCGCTCCGGAGGCGTCTCCTGGGGCTGCTGCTGGGGACGCTGGTCTCGAACTGTGCCTTCAGATAGCGGGTACACAGCCCTCGGGGACAAGGCTGGGACGGGGCTGATTTAGGGTCTGCTCAGCCAGGGACTGATCCTGGCTTTGGGTTTGCTGACCCTCCCGATGCTGGAAACCACACGCAAAGCCCCCGCCACACCGCAAAGCCCACGCTGCGGGGATTCTCCGTGCGTGATCCACTGCGCTGCGCCCTGGCACGTATTCTGAGCCGGGGGTCTGGTCCCTGCTGGCATCTTCGGTGCTCCCAGACGCTGCCCGCCAGCGGTGGGATGGAAATGGTGTCAATCTGAGCTGCGTGACCCCGACACTCATCCTGCCGGAGTGTAAGAACCGAAATATCTGTAGGGCAAGCGCCCAGCTGGCAGCTTGGAAGAGCCCTGGGTGCAACAGGGTTGGACCCAGCCCCTGCATGCTGGGGCGGCAGGGGGGAGGAGGGAGAAGGAGGGATGGGCATATGGAGAGAAAACATTTTATGGAGGACCCTGAGGATGAGAAATGGGCAAAGCTCCCGCGGCTCCGGCTCCTCTTTGGGCGAGAGCCCCGGGCAGCGCTTTGCCAGCCGTCCTCAGAGCCCCGCACCCTCCCCGGGCTCGGCCAGAGCCAGATGGACGCACATCTTGGCTGCACAGCAAAAGGAGGCAGCGAAGCGGGCTGGGGAGATTAACTCCGCGGGGAAAACAAGCTCAGCAGACGCCGGCGAGCCGAGGACGCCTGCGCGGCTGCGCGTGTGTGCTTGCATGCACACGCGTGTGCTACGAGCGTCCGCGGGCACGCATGGGCGGACGCTCAGCGCCTGCGTGCATGCGGTCGGCCGAGCCGGTGAGCCAGCGTCTGGCCTCGGAGGGGCGAGCAGGGTATTGGAAATGTGTCCTCATCCTTTAATTGCGCTGCTTTGAGAACAGTGCTAATTGGCTAGAAATCAATACTGTTTTGCTCCTGTTTCTCCCAGCCTGGCCCTCCCCGCACGCCTTGCTCCCTTTAGCGGAGTGACATTTAAGTGCGCTGCCACGGTCGTTAGATAACCCAGGGGGAGAGCTGCTGAGGAGGGGGCCGCGGCCGGGCAGCGGGCAGAGACGGAGGCAGCTCCGCTCTCCGCTGCGGCGGCTCAAGGGCAGCTGGAGACGATGCTCCGGCAGCGCATCCCGGTGCTGTGGGTGACCGCGGCGGTTCTGGGGACGAAGGCAGAACTGAGCAGGGACGGGACAAACCAAGGCTGCGTCAGCCGGCCGGGAGCTCCCTCCGGATTTGGCTCCGAAAATCGTGCCAGAGCATCAAGGGAAAATGCGTATTTATAGCCGCGTTCCTCAGCCTGCGCTGCTCGCTGCAGCCCCCACCGCCCTCGTGCCCCCGGCGAGGTGCCCCCCACTCCCGCCGTGCTGCCCCAGCCGCGGGGGTCTCGGAGCCCGCGAGGTCACGCAGCTCCCGATCTCCTGACAACCCCCCTCGCAGAGCAGCCCCTGTGCTTCACCCCCCCCACCAGGGCTGCAAGGGGCTCTGCCCCCCGAAGAGCCGCCCTGGCCCCCCTCCTGCTGGGCTCTGTGAGGATGAAGGGCCCGGGGAGCTGGACGCAGCGCTGGAGGAGGCACGGAGAGCGTGGGGGGGCTCGGAGCACCCCAGACTGGTGTTGGTGGTCCAAAAGCCCCTGGTCTGCCTTAGCCAAGTGACCCTCGCTAGCTTAATGACCCTTGTTAGCCAGGTGACCCTCGTTAGCCGGGTGACCCTCGTTAGCTCCAGTGCCAAAGGGACCCACTCTGGTCTGCAGGGCTGGCAGTAGGCGAGGGATGCCCGGGAGGGTGAAGGGTGCTTGGTTGGGGGGGGTCCACGGGTCCGGGGGGCTGTGTGGGTGCCCACCCTTCCGTGGGGGGCTGGTGCCACCTGGTGGCCACGGCCCGGGGTGGGGGGTCCCGCCGGTGGGAGCTCCCCAGCCCCTCCGCTGAGTTGATTTCCCACCCCGGCCAGCGCAAATAAATCAGATTTCACCCACGGGTGCCTGCGGGCAGCCAGAGCCAACGCCGAGAGCAGAGCTCGGCCTGCGCCTCGCCACAGCCCGAAGCCAAGCGGCAGCCCCGCTCCGACAGCCGCCTTCCGGCCCACGCATAGAGCTTTTCGCAGCCCCCCAGGCTGGGGAGATGGGGAGGGGGGGAGGCACCCAAGCAGGGCTCGCTGGTGGTTTCCCGTGGGTTTTGCTCGTGGGTGTTTCTCAAGGTCCAGCGCGGGTGGGCAATGGGTGCTTTCTCCCGCAGTGATCCGACCCGGCACCCAGCGATCGCCAGCCCCGGGCCCGGAGGCGAATCAGCCCCATGACAAGCTGGGGCACGACAGCACCCGAGCAAAGCTTTGGTTAAAAACAAAAAACCCACTGTCCAGGGCCCGGAGCAGAGCAGCAGGAACGGTTTGCAGCTGGGAAGCCCTTCCAGCCGGAGACCCCCGGAGCATCCCAGCCTCCCGTTCCATTCGGGATGGCCAGGTTGGCCCCTGGGGTCAGCAGTGCCACCCCGGGGGTCTCGGGGCTGTGGGGCACCCGTTGGGGGGGAGGCTGGGAACGAGCCTGTGCTCGGGTCGATTCGTTCTGTGTGGCAGCAGAAACACATGAGGGGCACTGCCGCCCCCCAGCTACCCCCCTACAGATGGGGGACAGCCCCCCCACAGATGGGGGGGATACATGGCCACCCCAAGAGCTGGAGGTGGGTGTTCCCGGCCCCTCTCCTATAGCTGGGGCAGGGCCAGCTGTGTCCTGGTCCCTATAGCTGGGGGGGGACGAGTGCTGTCCACCCTTTCCTCCCAGGGACGTCCCCAGTCCTCTCCCCCCCAGCCGGGGTCCAGCCGCTGTCTCAGCCCCCGCAGCTGGGGAGGACGGTCCCAGCTCCCTCCCTGTAGACAAGGAATGTCCCAGCCTGTATAGGGGGGGCTCCCAGACCCCCTCTCTGTGGTGGGGTCTGGCTGTGTCCCATCCCTTACACCCACAGGGGGGTCTCAGCCCCCCAGCTGTGGCCAGGGCACACCTATAGCCCAGAGGAAGACAAATCCCTCCCCTATAGCCAGGGCACACCTACACCCCAGCCCCTATAGCCGGGGGGTCACAGCCCCCTCCCCTACAGCCGGGGCCCGCCTCCCCCCCCATCGCCAGGCCTCCCCGGCCGCCTGCGGGCGGCGGCCCCGTCCCGTCCCCCCGTCCCGGGCCCTCCCCGGGGGAGGGCGCTCGGGGGCCGCGG
>Ga0065711_1043216_pt1 | contig 14857 bp, 14 predicted proteins | sample Hoacrofraction12_FD_59098 | JGI IMG/M metagenome (GOLD analysis project Ga0065711, IMG submission 59098) | Hoatzin crop microbial communities from Cojedes, Venezuela - Epithelial fraction 12 v2 (version 2) | ecosystem: Host-associated > Birds > Digestive system > Esophagus > Crop | place... | reverse complement strand
GGGGGGGGGGGGGGGGGGGCTCCTGGCTTTTGGGGTGACACCGGCCTGGCTGCAATCCACTGCAGGCAGGGGGATATCAGGGATACCAGCCCTGGGTGTAAGGGTTTATAAAAGAAATTGGGGGAGGAGGGAAATGGGGGGGTATCCCCCATTTTCAGGGTGCGTTACACCCCTCTCCTCTCCCCTTTCCAGCTCGCTGCCGCCCCTCGACCCAACCAACCCAAGCCACTTTCCCAGCGCCGCTACCCCAACCTGCTGTGAGGAGCCGAGAGCCGGAGTACGGAAGGGGGGGGCAGAAATCGACGGCAGTGACTATTTGCAGAAAATTTTTAACCAGGAATGGTGTTTGTGATTATTCTGGACAGGGGTGCCTGGGGTGATGCAGTGGCAGAGGTTGGGCCCGCGGCCCCGGACGACGCTGGTTTTGTTGGTGTTGAGGGGTTTTAATGTTATAATAATGTAATAATTAATGAGTAGGGGTGGAAAGGAAAAGGTGTCCGGGGGAGAGTAGTCTGAATTGGGTTGTAGGGCGCTGCCCCACCTCACCCATTGGACTCAGCGATCGCCGGCCGTGAGTCTGTCTCAAAGCACCGCGGGGCCACGAGCATCCGCCAGGGGTCGCCCCCGTCTCCGGCTTCTCCTGCCCAGGCCGGCCCTTGAATGCGCGCGGCGCCCCCCCTTGCTGGTGGCTCACCCGCCCCTCGTGGGCGGGGCTCTGCTAGAGCCGCGGGCGGCCCCTCCCTCAGACCTTCCCCGAGGCGGGGCGGCGGGTGACGGGCACCCAGTGGGTGGCCTCGGCGGTGAGCTTCCCCCGGACGCCTTGTTGAGTGCCACTGCTTCTATATATGTCCTTGCTTCTGTGGCTTCTTTGAGCTCACGGTGAGGAGCTGGCGCTACCCAGCGTGCACTGCGCCGCATGGTAATTTAGTACCGCCCCTCTGCGGGAGGGGGAGGCGGGGGGCGTGTCGCCCTGTGGGGAGGGTAGCGCCCGGCTCCGGAGGGGCTGTGGGACCCGGGCCCATGCGTGACGGGCTGTGGGGCTGGAGCTTCCTCCCTTGGGCAGCAGGTGGGGCTGCGGCCTACCTGTGACAGGCTGTGGGGTCGGGGCCCACTTATGGCAGGCTGTGGGGCTGGGGCCTGTAGGCTGTGGAGTCAGGGCCCACTCAGGACAGGCTGTGGGGACGGGGCCTGCAGGCTGTGGGGTCGGGGCCCAGTTGTGATGGGCTGTGGGACTGAAACCTGCCTGTAACAGACTGTGGGGATGGGGCCTGCTCGTGATGGGCTGTGGATTGGGGGCCCACTTGTGATGGGTTGTGGGGCTGTGACTTGCCTGTGATGGGCTGTGGGGCCGGGGCCTGCAGGCTGTGGGGCCGAAAGCTGCCTGTGACAGGCTGTGGGGCTGGGGCCTGCTAGTGGTGGGCCGTGGATTTGGGGTCCGCTTGTGACTGGTTGTGGGGCCCTGACCCACCTGTGATGGGCTGTGGGGGTACGGCCCACCCATGGCAGGCTGCTGCCCACCCGTGACAGGCTGTGGGGCTGGTGGTGTGGTGCTGTGCCCCGCATGCCGTGGGCAGGCCGGGAAGGCACTGCGAGGCCTGGGGCAGGGGGGAGCCTGCAGCCCTTGGCTGGGGTGGCCTGGGCCGGGCTTGGGGCTGCTGGGGGAGCCTGGGGCCTGGCTGAGCGAGGGGCTGTGGCCGCGCAGCCCTGCAGAGCAGCACCGGGGAGCCCGCACCCCTTGTTGCTGCTGCCCCACGAGCATGAGGCCAGGTGAGAGTGGCAGCAGGGAGGACTGGTAGCTTGGCCTTGGCAGTGTGGGGGAACACGGGTGCCTTGAAAACCCCCCCAGGAACGCCAGCCTCCTTAGTGTTGGGGCTGCTTTGCTCTTCTGGCTGGGCAGACACCACAAAGTGCTCTGCGCATGCAGCATTGCTGACCGGGCTTTCCTTCCTCGCAGGGCTGGGTGCCTCTGGGTTTGGCTCGCAGGGCTGTGGAGGTGGAAGCGACTGGCTGAGCCCGGGATGCCGCGCTGGGTGAGTCTGGCTGACTGCAGCACACAATTTCAGCGCATTTAGACCTGGTGCTTGTATGCTTCTGCCTCTCAGGGTGTGGGGAGAGGGACCCCCAGGCTGCGCTAGGGTTGTCGCCCTTCTGGGTGTCCTCGCAGCTCTCTGTGCTGCCGCCCTGTGTCCGTGTACCTTTCTGTCCCAGCTGCAGGATGCTGTGGGCAGTTGTGCTCGTGGGGCAAACCTTTGTGGGGATCAGCACGTTGCCTTCTGGGCTTTATGAGCATTTTTTGCTGTCCTCCAGTCTTTTGAGGTAGTTGAAAGGGGCTGAGCAGTACATAAAGCTCTCACCTTGATCCTTAAACATTCTGCTTTTCTGATCTTGAACACTGGCTGTCCTGGTCCTCAAGCAATCTGCTTTTTTGGAGGAAAGTAAGTGCGGGGACTCCTTGCTTCTGTGAGTTTGTAGATCCAGCAAATAATTTTAGAAATGAATCTTGTGGCTTTGGGATTGCTCCTCAGATCTGCAGTTTCTGACTCTACTCTCGATCCCCCTGAGGCTGTAAGGAGTCAGGTGGCAAAGATTTTCCTGAAGTAGGGTGTGCTGAGAATCCCCTGAGGAGAGGCAGCTCTGCGTGCAGCCAGGCATGTGGGGGCACAGGAGTTTCCTTGCGTGTGGCCCGTTACCCTCTTTAGTCTCAGTACGGTGCGGGTATGGAGATCAAGAGTCATAAAAGAGTTGGGAGGCTGAATCTGCCTTGTCTGCACACCCGATACACGTGAGTTGGGTCTCAGGCTTCAGGGAAGAAGTTGAAAAAAGGAGAGGCTGGGGGTGATGTTGGTGGCTTCTCGCAGCAGGGAGGGCGGCTTGTTTTGGATGAGATGCGATCTTCTGTTAGCTTTTTTTTCTGTGGAAACACAGAGGTAGGGCAGCTGTCTGCTTGAACTAGGAGGGCTGGAAGAGCTGATCTTTTCTGTGCTGGATTGGGTATTTCAGAGGTAGTGAATATCTTGGGGAAACTGGGTGCCTGGGAAGTTTGCCCGTGACTTGCTTTCTTGTGGCCTCTCAGTGAACTTGTGGTAAACTGGGCCTAAGACTCCCTTTTCCTTCCCTGTCCTCTCCTGAGAGCAAAGGGAATGCGTTAACCTGGTGCTAATTGTTACTCTGACTGATAGCAGTAATGAGGGTCTGTAACCTGAGATCAAGTCTCTGCCACGTGGAGTGTTGTAAATGCTGCCGGGGGATCTCTCTGCTGAATACGCTGAGCTGGGATGCTGCGAGGAAGCGCTGGGATGCTCCGAAATGCGGCTGGCTTGTAGAAGGAGGTGAGTGTGTCTGGGCTCTGCAGGCTGAGGGTGTTCCCACTGAGCTAGGCTAACCGTGCCCTGAACACTGATTTATTTCGGAATTACACATCTGATCTGCTGGAGAGAGGGTGCTTCCTCACTGTCCCGCTGCCCAGCCTCTCCCGGGGAAGGGGTGCTGAGAGGAGGCACTGCCTGGGCGTCTGCTTCCCAGATGCTTTCGGTCTCCTGTGGGTCCCGCTGGGTACGGCAAGGTCACGCTCATTTGGAGCTGTTATTTATTAAAAGGAGTGTGCTGGGTGATGACCCTGTCTCTGTCCCTCCAGCTCCTGGTGACATCTGTGATGCAGCTGGTCTTCAGAGGTCACTCATGTCCCCTCGCTTAATGATCTGGTGTAGAAAGCCAGCTTTCGTTGCTTGCTTGAGTGTCAATGGGGCCTGAATATTAATGAAGCCTCGGTGGTCCTGTGGCACTGACTGTCACGGCCGTGGAGGGCTCATTTGGAGCGCGGGGAGCTCCGTGATGGAGTGATAATAAAGTGTTCGTGAACTCTGCTCCGAGGCGCTGCTTGGGACTTTGAACTTGCAGGCTCCTGGCACAGCAGCGTGAGGCTGGCTTGGTGTTTTCTACGGCAGGCCCTTGCGCAGCGGTGTGAGGGTTAGCAGGGAAGGGACTCATGGGGACGTTGCGGGTGCTGCGGGTGCGGGAGAGTTTGGTTGCGACTTCAGGTGGCGAATGGACTGGTTAGTGGAGCTTAGCGTCCTCGGAGGCCCTGAGCTGGAGTCAGGGCAAGGGGCAGATGCAACGCAACATCTAAAATGGCCTCTTTGGGCTGCTGGTGCCAGCTGGGAATCTCCGTGAGGAATGGGGTGGTGGCTGTTCTGCATGTGCAAGAGAACAGCATCATTTTGAATCTGCGGGAAGGGGTTTTTTGCTGCGTTAATCCAGGCAAGTTGCTTCCAGTTTCTGCTATCCTGTGCAGAAAAGTCGGGGTAACGACTGGGGTCTGGTAAATAAAACAGTTGTCTTGGGGAAAGTGAGGCTTTTTACGTACTAACCTGGAATATACAACACGGTGCACGGTGCCTTTAAACAGGGCATATCTAGTATCTGGGCTTGAATAGCAGCAAAATTGCTCCCCAAAAGATTAATTTGGAGAGAGAACCCCAGATCTTGCTCTGAACCCTTATGTGTCTCCTGAAATGAGAGCCCGGGGTCAGGCCGTGTGGGGTAGATGGTTGGTGACTCTTGTTTCCTTATCTGTGGAGAAGAATCTGCTTCCCTCCTGGAGTGAAGCAGACCTGACTTGCCCTGCTTTCACTTGGAGCAGCGTTGTCTTCCCCTCCCACCTGGGATGTCACCTGGCCGTAGAGACTGCAGGGACTTCTCCTGGATCAGGGCCGTAGGATTTTGGCAGTGTCTGATTGCTGTAATGGAAATAATACATGCAGCCTCTCTCAAAACCTTCATATACCAGTGCCTGCAAGAATTGCCCCTTGCTGACCAGGTTCCCGCACCATGCTACATCGCTGTGCAGCCTCTTGCTCCGTGGAAGGACTGTTCTAAAGTCCTCTGATCTAAAGGACTGTTATCTTTCCTGTAGGTCCGGCCAGGTATGGCACAGCTGAGCTCATCCAGGTTTAAAAAAAAAAAAGTGAGCATTGTCTGTGTTCTCTGAGCTGTGGCCACTGCAGGCTGTCAGGTCTTCGCAGTGTAGAAAGCCTTCAGGGCCCAGCTTTGTGTTCTGTGAAGTTGCTCACCTCCTTCGGCAGGAGGGTTGGACTGGATGACCCACAGAGGTCCCTTCCAACCCCTACCATTGTGTGATTCTGTGATTATTTAACACTCAGGGGTGAAAGGCGAAGGGGGAGCCGATGGCTGCGTTAATTGTTATCGCAGTGTCCAGCAACCCCAGTCAAACTGGCTTCCTTTTACAGCAAGCAAGGCATGAACAGATCAGAAAGCTGATCGTTCTCTTCAGCTCCCACAAACCTGGTGGAGGGTCTTGGCTGATGTGGGAGCGGTCTGTGCCTAGGGAGCTGGCCATCAGGTCTGTGGCCTGGGAGGGTGGTGGCAGCAGTAAGAGGAAAAAGGACATTTGCAGTGGCAGGAGGACTAACGGGCTGCCTTTGTGAAGGGTGTGGGATGGGTTTCACACCTCCCGGCCTTTGCTTGGACACGCTGGAGATCCTTAGCTCCCTAATGATGGTGGGAGAGACTGACCTACAGACTCCTCTCTGAGCCTGTGCACCGGTGCTTCTGGAGAATAATCCACGTGAGTAAGAAGCAGGAGGGGCTGCTGTACCTGCGAGTACTCAGGGACCTGTGCTGCTGCTCTTGGAGATTTAACGTTCCAAATACCACCTTGAGGGTGTGGATTATATTCATGGAAGGGAAAAAAGAAAAAAAAGAAAAAAAAATTGTTAGAAGCCTTTGGCAGTGTAGGGTAAAAGTGTCACCTTTCTTGACATGTTTGTCTGGAGCAGAGATTGTATCTAGTGGTAGGATGAAGAGCAGTTGCATGCTGTCTGGTGTTAATTACAAAGGGAAAACCACATGAAAATCAAGTGAAATTGAATCCCACTGCATTTGATATTCCCAGTGTTGAAGGCTTCGGTGCATCTCATTAGTTTAAAAACCCTCATGGAGAGAACTCAGCTTCAAATGGGAAATTGAGATGACATTGAGACCTGGGAGAGGGTTAGTCGCCTGCTGCTGGACTTGTCCAAGGGAGCTGAACATGTAAATGTTCCTGCAGAGCAGCTCTTTGGGAGAAGGTGTGCTGGTTAATTAATGCCCCCGGGACTGCGCAGTTGCAGCGAGGGAGTGATAAGGTCTGTGTGCGTGGAAAGTCCTGCTGCCATTTTCTCTCTGCGGTGGAAACACTCTGTGGGCTATATGGACAGGCCCAAAGCTTCGGGCTCTACTTGAGTGCTGGTAGAAGAGATGCTTTGATGTACTTCTCAGTGGGCTTTGCAGGTGCTGGGTTAGGATTGAGCTAAACAGGGTCTGGTGTTCTGGGACTTGTGCTGGCCCATCTGGCAGAGGTGTCTACGGAGGGTGTGTGGCTGGGAGGCAATTTTTGGGTTTGCCCACAGGTGACTTGGGGACTGGCTTTTGTGCCAAAGAGTTTGGTTCTGTTTTAGTACTCTGCAGAGATGCTGAGAGCCTGGAGCTCACGTTTGGATGCCAAAACACACCTGGTTGCTGTGACCCCAGGGCCTTTGCTCTAATGGTATCAAAATTGCAACACTGAGATAGTGTCCTTGCTGTATATAGAAAGCTGCAACTGCTTGGGTTTGTTTTTGAGTGCATGAGCTAATAGGAGATATTTGCCAGGGAATGAAGGCCATCAGATACGCTGTGCCTGTCAATTTGTACCTGTGAGCCTGTCTGCTTTGGGCCCTGCTGGGTTTTCCCTTCTGATGAAGCATTTTGTAACAGCTATGTGTGGAGAAGAGGACGTTTCCTATTTTCTCGTGCAAACACCAGCCGTGCTGCGTGCAGTCTTGAGGCCAGGTGCTAGAGATGAAGAATCCATGGCTCGGTGGCACAGTGGGGTTTTCAGCAGTATGTGTTTGTGGACTGACTGAGATCTCCGTGGCAGGTGGAGCTTGCAGACCATGCTGACATCGTTGTGCTTCCCATGTGTTCAGAGGGCAGTTTCTAGATGGAACATTGCAGTTTCCGGGCAGGAGCGCTGGAAGGAGGGCTGGCAGGGCGCTTGGCTGCCAGCACGGCGATGGAGGCTGTGGAAGCCTGCGGGGATCTGGCTGTCAGCGTGGTGCCTCTGCTTTGGGCAGAAACCCCTGCACAAGTGGCCAGGAGGTGATGGTCTCTGCATCCCTCCAGCATGGGCCTGCTTAGGGGAAAAATCTTGTCTCTCGTTGAAGCGGTGGCCTGTGGCAGGCTGTGCGGTCGTGTAGGGCCAGGGATCCTCCTCACCCATCCTCTGCCTGTGCGTCTCAAGCTCTGCTTAAAATAAACAGACCTTCAGGTTCTCCGTCGGAAGAACAGTTCCAGTGAGGAGCCCCAGAGGAGAACCCTTGTCCCAGCACAGTGCATCACTCACGCTGACGTTGCTGCAGGAGGAGATGTTGGCTGGAGCAGGGAGTTGTGCTTTATGTAACTCAACGGTGTTGCAGCTTCCATCTGAGGACACCTACGTTGGGACTCACCAGCTTGGAAAAGACGTGAACGGGGAGGGCTGGGGAGAGAGTTATAAAATCGCCCAAGAAGGTGATTAGGAGGCATTTGTTGTTTCCCGCAGGGCAAGAAGTCAGAGCTCCTCACTGAAAATAGCGGGCTGCAGGTTTAAACCAAAGAGTAGCACAGGCTACGAGTCGGGGGAAACGAATTCAGCCCTAGTGACTTGTCCTGGGATGTTGTGGAGGCCGAAAAATCACACAAACCTTTAAAAAGGACTTTGGCAATTTCGTGGCAGATAACTCTTGACGACAGGCCTAAACGCAGCCCTGGAGCGATTTACAGCTTGGGAGTTTGTAAGCTCTGGGCTGTGAGGAGCTGGAGAAATGTCCTGGGAGAACACCTCCACGTTCCGCCTTCTGTTTGGCTCTTTCCATTAGCGTCGAGCTCGGTTGCTGTTGGAGACAGGAGGCTGAATTAGGGGGACATACGGTCTCTTGTCTGATGGCCGTCGTGAGGGGACAGAGGTGGGTAGATGATCCTGAAGTCGGACCCTCCTTTCTGGGAGGCGGCGATCAGAAGAGCCGTTTCAGGTCTAACGCTGGCGACGCGTGTTGCTCGGTACAGGCAGATGCTGGAGCGACTCCTCCAGTGCCCACACCTGCCTCTGCAGAAGTTGAGGCTGTGGTTAGGGCGTTGCTTGGTGACAGTCCTTCTGGGCAGGTTTAGGGAATTAAACAGCGAGTAGGATTAATAAAAATGTATCAAAATATGTAACCATATGTATCGCATCTCTTGGATAATGAAGGAGCAGTTAATAAGTATTTGCAATCAATGTTCCTACCTGGAAGCTTTCTCTGAAAGCATTTCTGAGGCTGTTCAACCAACCCATTTATTTCCATCACTTCAACAACCTGTTTTCTGAAAGCAGTTGAAATCACTAGCTTAAAGAGCTGTCTCCCCTCCTCCCCACCTACGACACGCTCCATTTTACCAAGCCTTTGCTCGGCCTCTTGAGCCTGGCCGTGTCCTGAGCAGCTAGGATGGATCCTGGACCTAGTGCTGGCTGGGCGATGGTGACCACGTGGGTTATAGTCGCTCAAGTGGAGATCCCTACCCGAAAGCCAGCGCAGATGGGGAGTCAGGAGCTGCCCTGATGCACAGCCTGGGGCTGTGTGTCCCTTGGACACACTTGCACTGGCTGGAGGAGCTCTTGGTTTGGTGGCTGTGGGAGCAGGGCACCTTTTTGCTGTCCGGCTGAAGCCACGCTTCCCACTGGTGTGTCCTGAGGACTTGTAGGACACTTTTTAGTCACCCAACTGCTGTGACTAGTTCCTCAGTGCCTTGGTGAGCTCTTGCGCATGTCCTGGTTCTTCTGGGGTAGAGAGAGATGCGGGTCCCGAACTGCTTCTCCCAGGCCACGTGGACATCACGTAGGTGTGGATGATTTCTTTCTTTGGGCTGTCGGAGCAACATTTTTCCCTCTTCATAGACAGCAGTGTGTGTGTGGGTGGCTGGTTCCCACAGCAATGATATGCTGCCTTGAAGGCTGTGTGATTAGCTGGGGGTGGTGCAGGAATAGTCTCAATCTCCGCAGCAGCAGTCCATCAAGGCCACGGTGTTGTCCTGGTCCTAGCGCAAGTGGGTGTTGGGCCTGTGCTTCTTCCTGGAAGAACTCTGGGGCTGCAGTGCAGAGCTTTGTTTAAAGTGTTGCTCTCCCACCCTCTGGCCTGGCAACATCCCAGTACAGGGCTGGAAAGCTCAGCCCAAAAGTGGGGATGACCACTGCCCATGAACAGTGGGGACTTACTCTTGACGAAGGAAAGATGGCAGATGAGGAACGAAAGCGTCAGCTTCCCGGGCTCTTCCCCACCTACTTCGTGCAAGGATTTTGGTGCTCGGGCTGTGCTGCTGCTTTGCCTTTCCCTGAGGCTAGATGACCCCCAGAGGTCCCTTCCAACCCCTAATATTCTGTGGTTCTGTGAGGCCTGGGGAGCCGGAAGCCACGCGTCTTGTGGTGTTCCTCTGTTCCCTGGGGTTATTCCCTGGGCTCTGCTTTGTGGGATAACAGATCGGGCTGTCAGACCCCTTGTCCGAACGCCCTGAGAAGATAAATAGTCCAATGTGTGCAGCCACCTTCGGCGGTCCCGAGGCCGCGGCAGGAACCAGCATGGTGACAGATGGGCTGACACAACTGGGTCAGCGCTAGTGTCGAAGGGGTGGAAGCCGAGTCTCCGTCTCCCCTCCGCTTGGCACCCCAGTGCCTCGGGGCTGGACGGTGGCTGCTTACCACCACCTCCTCCAGGGACAGCTGCAAGGAGGTGGCATGAGAGCCTCGTTGAGGAGAAAGACACTGGTCATGGTCCTAACGCTGCTCTGCCCTCTCCGTGGATGCTGCTGCCGGGGAATGTAACCCAGCACTGATGCTCTGTCAGAGAAGCATCTGGTTAGACCGTGCTCTACGCCGCTGCCTTCCCAGCGCACCGTGGTGCTGCCTTCCTGCTGAAAAAGTGAGCTTCATGTACCTGCACGTATAGATGTACGTATAGATATTTTTTAGAGAGCTCCAATCTTGTGCCTTGCAACTTGACGCCTCTTCCCTTGCCCGGCCTGCTGCAGCCTCAGCACTGTGTGCCTCTCCTGTCTCACGCAGAGCCAGCTCGTGTGCCCTGGGAAGGGTTGGTTGTTTGGAGAGGACTGTGCGAGTAATTGCATGAGTTCCTCCTTTTGTGGATGGGTGAGGAAAACTTGGCAAGGCTGCTGCAAATGAGTCTTGTGAGTGTCCTGGAGTGGTGAGCTGAGAGCCCTGAGCCAGTCTCACTGTGCAAAATCCATTAGCTGTGAGCAGAGCTCCTTCTGGGCTCGGCATTCAGTACCTGTTACGGGTTGAATTAGTCCCTAATTTTTGTCTCTTACAGTTAAAATGACTCAGACATTTCTTTCTGAGATGGGGTATTGCTTCTGACTAAGTACCCTACAGTCATGGCTCTACTGGCTGTTAAATTGTTCTCAGAAATGCAGTGATCGTCTTGTCTCCGGGTCAGGGTAGGCTGGTGCTGTCACCTGTGTGTGGCTCTGGGGCTAGAAGAGGTGCTTTCCTTGGCAGCAGGAAAGCAAACGCTGAGACACATCTAAGGACTCAATGGCTGCAGGTTTAATAAGATCAATACCACCTCTGCAAAAGATTACATGGTATACTAGGCAGCAAATAGACCACTTCTGCTGGATTTGGAAACCATTTATAGAGTCTGTTAGGGATGGTAAGGTAGAAGGGATGTATCCAAAGTGAACTGCACAGACACAGTACTGGAGACTCCCACATTAAGGCTTTTGCAGTCTGTTAAAGAATGGAATTAAAAGCAAAATAAATGAGAAAGTTTTGTTCAAGAAGCTTCACTGGCAGCCACATCGTCAGCTGACAAGGCGGAGCTGGGCTGTGGCACCCTTCTGGCTGCTGCTTGGGGAAGGGCTGAACTTCCTGAAGCCGAGACGGCGGCTTGACTCTGCCTGAAGGCTGAAGCTTCACCCTTGCAGAAAGAACAGGGGAGAAAAGAGCTGCCTGGAAGACGAGTGTTTGCTCCCACATCCCACCTTGAGAGGTGTCGGGAGGGGGTGTCTGTCAGGCTTCTGTCGTGACAGAAGGGTCACTCCAGGGACAGGCTTGGAGGCCCTAGCTGCTCCCACTGGGGAGATTGGTGGGTCTTCCACCCCACGGTTGGCAGGTCCAAAGGTGTCTTGTGCTGTGGAACATCCCCTTTTCCTCTGCTCCATCCCTTGTGTCACGCCGTGTGCTCCGCAGCCAGTGTTAATGCTGCTGCTGTACGTGGCCGATGGTGGGCTGGCTTGAGCTGAGGAGCAGCTTTTGGGAACAGCCACTGTGGGCCCAGGCCACGCTGGCCTTGTTTGAGCTAGCCTTGTGCTGCCATCACCTCCCGCGGTGCGCCCTCAGAATAATTAACTCTATTAACACATGAGCAATAGCCTGCCTGGTCACCCTGCCCTGGAGAGCGAGGCAGGGCACTCTGCTCTGCTCATTTCTCCGGTGCTCTGTCCGGTCTCATTTGAGATGCCTCGCAGGATGAATTACCATGCTCTAAGGGAATCTGCAAAATAGGATCACAGGCCAATTGCATCCATCTGCAAAGTTCGGGAGGGTGATACATCACCTTACAGATGGATTCCGCCCCCCCCTTTTTTTTTTTTCTTTTAAAAGTCTTTTGGACCCGGTAAGAACACCAGATACCGAGGGGACAAGCTCTGTGGTGTAACGAGGAGCTGGATCGGGCCCTGCTGACTGCAGGTGGCTGATGCCGAAGGGAAGTCGGTGCTGAGGATGTACACGGGAGGGACTGGGCAGCGATGGGCAGGGAAACAAGGCAGGGATTTACACCGTGGCAGCGCTCAGCCTGGTCCCTCTGTGAATAATGTTGCGTGAGTCTCTGGGAACATTCCGTGGGGTAAAGTGTGCTGGGGGAGGCAGGAGCTGAAAACGTTTACCAGCCATGGGAGGCTGTAGGGAGAAATAACAACCTGCCCAATTTGGTAAAGCAGGCTCAGCAGGAGCTATGCGGGTACTGTCACCCACGCGGAGGTCTCGGGTACCCTGGACCATCTCAAACAGCTCTGCATGCTGACAGGGGGGCAGCTGAACGTGGCCCTCGGGGTCCAAATTCGCAATTCCTGGCTGGCTGGCCTGGCTACGCTCCCCGGGGAGCAATGCTGAGGTCGCTCACTCGGCTCTTGGCCCTGGTGTGGTTGGACTGCCGAGGAAAGAGTTAACCCCTGTGCACTTGGGGTGGGTTGAGGTTGGCCTGGTGTTAGCTACCAAGCCTCCCTTCTCCAGCTGGGATGCTCTGGCCGTTGCCCAAGGGGGAAGGGAAATGAGTTAAACCCATCTTCAGACACGTTTGTATTGATTCTGTCACTTTCTTGCTGCTTGCTGACAGGTGATGGATGGCTCATAATGCGACCGGCACAGTACATTACGTTTCCCATCCAGGGACTCCTAAATCATTTCAAATTTTCAAATTCCCTAATCAATATTTTATCAGTAGCAGAAGAAAGCGGAACGGGCCCATTTCTCAAGAGGTAGAAGAGTGAGTGTGTGTGGATACGTGCCTGCACATATATAGGCATGCGAGTCCGTACATTTATAATTGCAACTCAAGCACTGTTAGTACAACAATTACAATACAGCCATAAAAATAAATACAGGAGTAGGACCGTGAGGGTTGCTTACATTTAAGGGACTTCAGGCTGAAGCAAATTAGAGATGTGGGTTTCTGATTTGAATGGGGATTAATGCTCAGTGGGATTTGAATGCCCAGTGGCTCCATCCTTGGGCGGGGTGCAGTGGGGTCAAGGCAGGTGGGAACATGCCTAGCTTTTGTGGGAAGGAAATCTGATTTGCAACCTCCTGTAATGCAGCAGGGCTCAGATCTGTCACCTGCTGCTGAAGCAGCAACGGGGAAATGTCCCTAACGAGTCTGCCTGGGTTTGGTGGTTGGTTGTGTGAAGTTGTGACTGGTCAAACAGAGCGTGGTGCTGCTCTCCTGGGCTGGAGTGCAGTGGGCTCGATGGGAAGGAACCTATTGCTACCATGGTGTGCCAGCTCCTGGCAGATGCTGGGGCACTGGAGGACAAGGTGGGAATGTGCTTGCAATCCCACGTGGTTGAGCTGGTCCTGAGCCAACAGCGTGTGGCTTTCTGCTCCTCTGCTGGTACTTGCTGTTGCAGTAGGATGTGGTCTAGGATGAGGTGTGGTGAGACCTGGTGTGGTGGGGCTGAATGAGGCTGGGGAAAGAGGTACTATTATTTTTAGGAGGTGGTGCAGGAGGGCTCTGGGGTGTTAGGCTGATGTATGAAGCGGCTAGTTCCAGCTTGAGGCCCACATTCAGTGACTTTGAATGTCCCCTGTGCTGGGCTACCTTCACCAGTAGCTCCTGGTTCCTGCCCAACATCTGGCTTTCTGCCAGGCTTTGGGATGGAGGAGCTCAGGGAGGAACGGAGCTAGTTCCCCCTGCTTTAGGAGGGGAGGCTGTGAGAAGGGGAGGCGGCGGGGGGTTTCGTTCCTTCCCCTGCAAGGTGATGGCGGGGGGAGCGGGAGGAGCGTGCCTGTCTGCCCCGAAGGTGGCTGCTTCCCCCAAATCCTCCCTGTGCTGCTGACCTTGCACGTGGGCTCCCTGCATCCCCTGACCTCTTGTCTTCAACAGTCTCTCTCTACTGAATTACCCATTCTCTTAGACTGCGTGTTTGTTTTTTTTGTAATTCCCAGGCTGGATGTTTTCCAAATAAAAGATTTATTCTTAAGATGTTTTTCCTCCTCCCCTGAAGAGAGCCTCCAAACAGCACAGATGTGAGGCTAAACATAACCCTCCTTGTTACTGTCACCTCTCCTCAGCGTTTGCCTGCGTGATCCGGTGTTGTCTTCGCTGCCGAGCGTTGTTTCACAGCTCTGCTGTAGCTTGCTGCTGGAGTGTGCAACACGGGGTGGCTTGTGAGAGAGAGCAGGGTTACTGCTCTGGGGAGTGTGCGGCTGGAGCTCCGCAAGGAGCAAGGGTGGCACTTGCAAAACCCGTGCTGACTTTCCGGCCCCTTCCCAGGCTGCGTGGGGACCCTTAGCCCTCTTGGCGAGTGTGGAGGTGCAGGCTGCAGAACAGGAGAGTCAGACTCTGCTGGTACAGGTAGTTAAAGTGAAAAACTGTGATTTATAGAAAAAAAAACTTCCTGCCTTCTACTCCCAGCCTCTGCATGGCCTCTTTTAGGGGGAGAAACACATGCTCTTTCCTCAATGCCTCACCACCAGCAGGGAAGTCTTATAATAGTACATTTTTTGTACCAATATTTTTCTGTATATTCAGAGGTTTTTTTACGGGCTCAGTCTCGGAGCCTGGATCCCAGCTGCACGCTGCTGGGTGCCCCATATGTAGGTGAAGTGTGCTGCCATACCCTTTACTCTCCCCATCATCGCATGCTCGGTCGATTTGGCTGGGATGGGGAAGGCATTTGGTTTGTGCTGTCCAGACTGCTCCCTTCCCCAGAGGCACTGTGTGTGGTGGGAGCCAGCCCTTGGGTCCCTGGTTGATCACGGCAAAAAGAGACGTGGAAAGAACTGATTTCCCTCTTCTGAAACCCTGGCCTGGTCTGCTGGAGCAGGAATCCTGAAGGGCTCACAACTGTTCATCCTCCAGAAGTCAGAATGACTCCTGCCTGCTTCGTGCCCATCTGTGTAACTGGTGCAGAGCAGGAGAAGGGAAAGAAGCTACCAAGGTGCTTCCCAGAGAGGCGAAGTGTTTGTCATGTAGCTGTCACCAGCCTCTCTTCAAACCAAACTTGGTCCCCCAGGCTACCTGCTGCCTTCTCTCTTTAACGTGCAATAGCGTGAATTGCCTCCCCCCCCCCC
>Ga0065711_1043215_pt1 | contig 14858 bp, 10 predicted proteins | sample Hoacrofraction12_FD_59098 | JGI IMG/M metagenome (GOLD analysis project Ga0065711, IMG submission 59098) | Hoatzin crop microbial communities from Cojedes, Venezuela - Epithelial fraction 12 v2 (version 2) | ecosystem: Host-associated > Birds > Digestive system > Esophagus > Crop | place... | reverse complement strand
AGGAAGTTCCGTCTGAACATGAGGAAGAACTTCTTCCCTCTGAGGGTGATGGAGCCCTGGCCCAGGCTGCCCAGAGGGGCTGTGGAGTCTCCTTCTCTGGAGATATTCAAACCCGCCTGGAGGCGGTCCTGAGCAGCCTGCTCTGGGTGACCCTGCTTCGGCAGGGGTGTTGGACTAGATGACCCACAGAGGTCCCTTCCAAATCCTACCATTCTGTGACTCTGTGATTCAAATTGCTCAGACATTTATCTTGGTTTTTAGTGACCTATCTAGCCAGGTTGTGGATGGATGGAAAGCTGATGTAAACAGATGCTTTTCTATGTTTTTCAAGCCATCCTGGTTTCAGTCAGATAGGAGATTTGCAGAAAATAATCTTCTTACAGTATTTCCAGATCATTTTCATGCTGGAGCCACAAGCAAGCAGTCACGTGTAAAGGCCCGTGCATGTATGTTTGTGGCCATTTTCTAAGCTCAGAAATATCTTGAGCTTCATTCCAGCTCTAAGTAAAAGTCCACACCAGTTATTATGCTATCTGAAGGGTTCTCCCTTCTGCATTTGTTTCTGGGTCCATCCTAACACTGAGAAGAAAACCCTCCTGTCAAATTAACCCCTCAAATATTCGATATTTTGTTCTTCAGCACTTGATAGTTATAAAAGGAGCAAAATGTTGCAGTGAAGATACACTGTGTGGTAAGGATCCAAGAGGGAATTTAAATTGATGACAGATGTAATGGAAGAAATGTATTTTGCCTTTATTGCTGGATTTCTTTTTCTCCTGAAAGCAAAAAAAAAAAAAGCAGAATAAAATGCAGACAAAAATATTTTGCTAGAACTGGGCCACCAGTAGTTATTTCTTCCAAGCTAAGCCTTCACCTACAGAAACTATTCAAGAGAAGCACAGAAAAAACCCTTTTCTTACATAGCACAATACCTCCAATAGACCAATTTCTTGCAAGTGGGTGACTTTGCACATAAGACAAAATTCTGAAGTCCACAGGGTAAATTCTGATTTGGATATTCTGCTCTTCTTTTCTATGCTGTGGAGCTAAACAATGGCAACAATGAAGCAGAACATGAAAATATTATGACTATAACTTTGAATGGCGCTTGGTTTTGAAACATCAACCATGCACGGGTTTTTAGACCAACTTCAGGTAGATGGCTACACATGTATGAAATGCCACCAGACTAACGCTCTCGGTACTAATTGGCCAAATAATGAACGATTGCGGAGACTGTACTCTCAGCAAGCCTGGAGGGTGACTCTTCGCAGAGAGAGTCAAGACACATTGCCAGGGCACCAGCTGCATCGGAAGAAGCCTGCTAGGCTGTGCAGACTCAGTATTTCAAGAGAAGAGCATAAACACCCAGGGCAATTCAGCACAGCCTCTCTCAGAAGATCTACGTTTACCTAAATAAATTTCGTAGAGGGGTGTCTCAGTGAGCTGCCACGTCTAGGTGTAATTCAGCGAGGTTTAGAATCAGATCCAGGTTTCTCCTCATCCTTATTATTTTACATTTTCACACAAGGCTTCATGATTATTGGTTTGGAACATTTAAATGCAAATGATAGAGGAAGTAATACATATTTAAATGTACAGTGTCAGCTTGGTATAAAAGCTCTTCTGCAACAGAATGACACTATTTTCTTCAGTAACTTCTAAAAGTGGCAAAATAAAAATGAAAGGGGAAAAAAAACATCAGGCCTATTTGCATTCATGCTTTGTTGGTCATGCTGAAAGAAAAAGCTTAGTAAGCTTGGAGGGGGGAGCAGGGTGAGAAGAACAGTCTTTAGTGTAAATGAAACCCACAGCTAACTCTGTGACTTCCCAGGCAGCACGGGGAGGAGGAGACTGCGCCAGGAGCATTGGATTTGAAACAAGGGTAACCTCCTCTCTACAGAAAAACAGAGAGGACATTTGACTTACCTTGTCTTTGTCACTTCTGGAATCAATATCCTCGTCACGTAAACACAAAGGAGAAAGGGTGAATAAAGGAAAAAACCAGGGCAGAATGCAGAAAGCCTCTCTGCCTCCTATCCCATCCTTGCAGGATGCCCTGTTATTTTCCAAAGTTAACTTCTGGCTAAGGAGTGACAGAAGGTCACTTACTCTTCCGATGCTTTTTCCAAGCTCACGTTGTTACCAGGGCAATACAGAATGTTTCCCATTACTTTTTTAATACCACTTTCCCACTGCCGTATTCAGTGTTTCCTGAAGTGATAAACCAAGATTTAAAAAGTGTGGGAGACATTTTTCATAGCCTGAAGCTGTAGCTCACAGCTGTGTGCTTGTGCATTTCCCATTTTCACTCCAGAGTCAACACTAGGACCTCAGCGTTTAATGTTATATGTTAATGGGTAAAGGAGGCAGGTGGCTGAGCTGTCACTGCAAGCCATTTCTGTCCCCTTTACTCATGCTGCTGTAAAATATCTATGCTAGCTCCACTTGCCTCCTCGGTCACAGCTCTGCTTCCCACGTAGGGACTGCAGAACTGGGTTCTGTTTTAGCAATAGCAGGTGTGAATATGGATTACAGGCAGTCCCAAAAGGTAGGTCTGTGTTTAGTGTCTAAATTCCATGAAGCTGAAGAGCATCTGGACGCAGGCCTGGACCGGCGCTCTGTTATGGAACAGCACGTCTCGATGAACTGACAAAGTCAGCAGAAAACCTAATTCAGGCCCCCCCCCCTCTCCCACGTGCACCCACACGCACAGAGAGATACAAACAGTCCTTTTCAGGTAGAGTTTAAATCAGTTCCCAGAATTTAGTCTTAACACGTTGTCAGAAATGTTTTTGCTGGAGGAGCCCGCATTAGCTTTTGGCAGGATAGTGAGGAGAGATGGGAGGGTACCACCCCTGGATTCAGGAGCTAAGGAGCTGGCAAAACTGCTCTCTTGTGTACCAGCCTCTACTGAGAGCAGAACTGGGAGCTTTGAAACTTGTGGCCGTTGCAAGTATTTACATTTCATTTATTGGAATCCAGAAGATTACAGCAAAACAAAGCTGAAAAAAAAGTAGGAAAATATCCTCTTTTTAGAAAGCCTGAAATTGTTACAGGTTAAGTTATAATTCTGGTAAATTCCTAAAGGGAACATACACTGCTCATACTGGTTGGATCATCTCGGAACCGGACTGTATTGCTTTCACAATTTCTAAGTTGCATTTGTTTCGAAGTTGCAGATAGTCAAGCCGCAAGGTGAATGAGCTTGTTCCAGTCCACTGCTTGTGGTTCCCTGTGTTACCACCCAGCCCTTCTCGTGCTCGCTCCAGGGATGCGGTGGCTGTGCCGGGGCTGCAGCCAGCCACTGTGGGTGGGTGCCGGGGGGGACCTTTGCTCTTTTCTCTGCTGTTCTTTCCCATCAGCACATGGAAAGCTTCTGAGCCGTAAGTACACTTTGCATCTCTTACCCTTCAAAAAGTCATCTTCCATAACCCCCATTTATTCTTTGAAATAGAAATTCATTCCACATAGTGTCACCCACTCCTCCGCCCCATCCCCACGCTGGCATTATGCAAGTGAAAGGCTGCCTGTTCCTGCTGCCTGAGCTCCGGTCACTTCGTCAGGGTTGCCTCCAACTCCAGACAGGCAAAACTTGCTGCTCTGGGATTCCAGCTTCCTGCGCCAGTAGATGAATCATGATGGAAATTATTACAAGCATCTATTAAAATAGCCCTTGAAAACATATTAAAAAGCTCTTCATTAGCTGAATGGCAGCAACAGGGTATAATGGTCTCCAAAGGGCATCCAGTGCTACACCCCGAAGGATCCAGTCAGGTAGCTAACGCCTTTCTGGAGTCAGTTACTTATTCGTGTTCCACTCCGTAAGGGTCAAACTGGGTAGACACCACAACTGTTTCCCTGTAAACTAGTAATTCACTTCCACAACACGGTCTGGTTTGGCCTGTTCTGGATATCTTTACAGTTTCTTATTAATTGCTAGTAATAATTCCTTCTGAGACCTAATTAGAAATAGCACGGTCTAGAGTGAGGTTTGACACCAACAGAGGAAGTTCCTCCTGTTTTCTTCATCCTAGAGCATTCTCACAGACCAGAGAACGTGAAGGTATTGCCCTTCACTTCTACTTACACTTTTTTTCTGCATAAACCGAGCTTCTTATAAATCTGCATATAAAACGCATATGTCAATTCAGCCTTTCCCTGGACATTCCTTAGTTTGCAGGATTTTCATGCATCTGCTCATCTGGATGTCTTCTGCAGCGCCTCCCTTCCAGTAATCTAATCTAGACCTTGGATTCACATCTCTTGGTCTCTGCAACCATCTTGTTTGACTTCTCTGTTATGTCTTCTACATCTTTTGAAGATCTAATTTATTTTCTGTTTCCTAACTGCTGCTGTTTTCTCCACTCAGTAACTTGCTTCCAATCCGAAGAGTGATGGAAATGGAGAAGTCATCTACCTTGTATATGTCTAAGAAGTCCCCAGAGGTGCAGTTAGCAGCTGCATCAGTAAAATGAAGAAAACTAATGTTAACTCAAACCACTCTGTAATCCCATGTCACCCCACTTTAATAGGAATGGAGAAGACAGTGAGGTTCATCGACACACAGAGTGTACAATTGGGGCACAGACTCCAACACAGAGGAGCACAGAGAGTTTGAGACCAATTCTGTTACACATCCTTGCTCCAGAAGAGTTCCTGTTTTCACAAATATCCCACTGCAGTTTCTCAGAGAGCGGTAAAATGTCGGTAAAGTGTGGTAAATCTCATCCTCAGGGTACAGATTTGGTGGAAATGCAATCTAGGTAATAACTAAGGATAACCAGAAGGCAAACCAGGTGTTTCTCTTTAGTTTTCTAGGATATGGGATGAATAGGGCAGCTGAAGCTGTTGAACAAAGCATTAGTTTTGAAGTGTGCATAATAAGATGATAGAGATCTAGTCACACAATACCAATGAGACCTTGATTTTCAAAGTAAAAAAAAAGAGTCTAGATGTGTATATGGACAATGAAACCACTCACAGTTACATTAGATAAGTTTGGAGATTTCTAAGTAAGAATACACAGCTTCATGCTTCTGTGGGTAATGCAACGATCATTGTAGGTACAGGTAGGTTGAAATACTGCTGAGTTGCTACAGTATGTTCAATCATAGAGCACAAGTTACCCCATTGTGCTTGAAACCAAGAGGGTAGGTATGATGATACCCTTCACCACCGAGGACCTCCAGGTTTTGACAGTTTGGGGACAGCTTTCCTGTATTAAGCAGCAATGCTGTACCTCTCCGTCTGCAGCCTGATGCAGCTTCTGCTCCCGTGTAGCTTATGCTTCCTCTGGGAAATGCTCTTAAGCCTATTTTGTGTTTCATTTCAGGATCAGCTCTGTTTCCCCAACACGTAGGGCATTGGCCCCGTGTGTCACAGGGAGACAAGTCAGCCTATGCATTAGGTGGCCAAAGGGGCTGGCTCAGCTCCTTCTTCTTTAGTCAGAGGAGACACCAAGGCTCAATCATCTGGGTGAGGGAGGTTCCCATGAGGCGGGGGGAGCCTGGCCCCCCAGCCAGCACTCAGAGGGCTTCACCTCGCCCAAATGTACCTGGCCAGAAGTGAGATCTCTCAGCTGAGATAGTGTCTGCACTGCCTCTGTAGCCAGCGGCAACGGAGCGCTGATTCATCCCCTTTCAAGCCAGGTATACCAGTAGGTGGAATGAATCACTGTCTGGCACTGCCTCCATTGACTGCAACCGCAGAAAGAATTAAGCAACTAACTTAGGTCAGATGCTTCATTTCTAAGTGAGTAAAATTAGGTTAAATTAATCCCTCCCTGTGTTGCAGTGTAATGGGGAAGGCTATGATCGCACATTATTTGAAGAGAGAGACTGTTCCTCACCTCAGTAAAATAAAATCACTTTGTTATTTGTTTTCCAGCTGTACTACTTGTTCTGGTGGGTGGATCACTGCTCTCTAATACAGCAGGTAAAATGAGAGGAGACATCTAAATCACTGATGCAATATTGCCAATTGTTTGTATCTTACTGCTGGTCTCTCACAATATGTTCTGTTTCTTGAAGCCTTGGGCATTGAAAACCAATGAGAATACCACCTTCCTTTTTTAATATAAACCAGAAGTTTATGCTTCTAGTCATCTGGAAAATAAGAGTGAAAAAGCATGAGCTGAGTGTGCTAGACAAGAAAAAAAAAGTCAAATGCAAATGAAAAGTACCCAGGATATACTAAAAAAGAACAACCCTTCTTCATTTTAACCTGGTTTTCAAGTCAGACTCCAGATTTTCTTCCTTTTGCTTTCAGTAGTTTTGCTCTATAAAAGAGCAGAATGATCCCTAAGATTCCTTGTAAACTTGTATTTAAGTAAAATGGTCTCCAGCTGTAGTATCCTTTACAGCATGGTCAATGAATAGCACCAAAACCACTAGCTATGCCATGTGTTCCTTCACGAGCTGAGCCCTCCAGGATTTTCGTTCTGTTTTCTTCCACACACAAGGGCCACGTGCAAAGCTCAGAGACCGTCTGTGGCTGTTGCTTGTTAATTGGGCTGTTGTGTGAAAATAGAAGAGTTCAAAGTGTTCCTTAGCCTGTTGTGTTTCCCTGCCCTGCAACAGATGCAGCCAAGGTTACACGGGTCCCCAGTCACATGGAAGAGTCACACAGCAGTGGGCCAGACAAAATAGTCCTTCTTTGACTTTTTACCTCATTATTTATCCATTCCTTCAGGCCACAAGGCTCCTATAATCAACTGCAGGTCAAAGCCTTTCCCCCCCCAAACCAAGAAAATCTTCCATTGTACATCAGCATGTGACTTAGGGTTCTGTCCAAATCTTGAGGAAGCCAGTAGAGATAAGGCTTTAATAATGAGAATTAATGAAACAGTGTACTTTAGTTATTGAGGGATGATTCAAGCAGGCACCACCATCCCCAGAACAAGCAGCTTTCTTCACTTGGAGACATGACAGATGGAAAGTATGTAGAAATGCAATTCTCAGTTCGGAAGCAAAACTTTGTAGACATGGGGATGATGGAGTACGAGTCAAAAAGGTTTCTTTTACTATTTTGCTGACTTCTAAGTAGGGTTGTTGGTATGTACCATATCTTAAAATGAAATTAGGAAGAGACTTGGCGCAGAAGGAGTGTGCATATATCCCAGCACTTGGAGATTCAGGACTTGGCCCTTGACAGCTGGTTTCTGTCTTGGGCAAGTCGCTGCTCTCTCAGCCTTCATTAAGTGGCTACACTTGAAATGGACCGATTCCACTCGGTCTTTCACAGACAGTGGATATTTTAAATCATCTTTGAAATACTCTGAAATTCTGCAAGGCAAGGAATTATACGCAGTGCAAAGTATGACTAACGCTTTTGTGAGTCATCAACCGTGCTACCAAAGATAGTTTTCAAGAAATGAATATGCACAAAATAAGGCTGATCCTGCAAAACCCAAAGATCTCCTGCTGTGTGTGCTGTGGATGTGAGCACATGAAACGGTGTGCTGGGATTTTCCCCAGCGCCCCATGACAGCCTGCTTCAGCTCGCTTCTGCTGAGCGCTTTGGATGTCCCGCCATGCCTCCTTACGGTCTGCGGAAAAACAAGAAAGCCTGGAAACAAGAGGAAAAAGGCATCTGGTCCACAAGCAGAGGAAATTTTGGGAATAGCGACCTGAGATGCCCCGCCTGGCCACGCTGCGCACAGAAGTAGGGTGATGGAGAGCTGACCTGATGAGCTGGCCATCTGGTACAGGCGGCATGCTGCAGCGGGAAGAAAGGGCTGTTGTTTTCCAGCAGTACTGTGGCCAAACAACCAGCAGCAGTGCCAGCCAGGGAAATGGCCTTATTCTTTTGGCAAAAGCCTCTCCATGTATACATACGCCTGCTCCCTCGCCCACCCCCTGTCTGAATGAGAAATCAGGGCCTTCTTGACGTGAGGCAGCACACGCCAGATGCTGAGCAGTCAACAAGACAGATGCTGCTGAGGGGACAAAAGAGGTAATCATATAAATACTTAAAAGCTCTTTTTAATCAAAATGTTCATTGTCCTTTTTAAAAGGAAGGTACTTTTTAATAGCTATTTAATTCCTTTCAAAGGCAAGGAAGGGGCGGAGGAAATATTTCTTTACAAGGATAAGGCACTTTTGTTTCGCTCATATGTATAATAACTTAGTTGAAACTTTCTTCCTTTTCTTTTCACAATGCTTTTTCTCCTAAGAAGCTTATAAGGAAAGCAAACTTGGGGCTACTTCTTTGCTTGTGCATATCAATTTTACGAACGGTACGAATGGTGTGCCTCTGAGGAAAGGTGGTCCCCTGCAGGACAGCAGAGCCCTGGTAGGAGCTGATCCCCCACAGTGCCCCCGGTCATCTGCAACACCCTGAAATCTGCTGATTGCCTCAGACCCATGGAAATCTGCCTGACAGTCTCCACTGTCCACCTTTGCTATTCGTTTCAGTATTTATTTCTAATACCTCCATTGACTCCCAGTCCTACTTGTAAGGGCCAGAGAGGACAAAGGCTTTAGCAGATGAGAAGGGGTTGCAACACCCAGGCTTGATGCTCTATCCCCAGAGCATCTCTTTGCTCTGAGGAAGGCACAGCAGCAGCTGTCTAAAAGTTCACTTTAATTTTAAATTCCAGCTGCCCCCCCAGTCTTTGGGAATGGCAGCGTTGGCTTTGCCCTTTTCGGCTGTGTGGAGGAAAGGCAAAGAGGGATGGCAGCTGGAGGTCGCATCCCAAGTCAGAAGCATTTGCATGCTTTCTCCCAGCCTCCCCCCTTCCCTCCCCGTGAGGATGCTGGCACCGATCACGAGCCCGCTGCGGTCCCAGGGGATGACACCATCTGCAGTGAGGCCGATGAATTAGATTCTGCACGCCAGCGGCAGGCGGCACAGACAGCACCCTGCCTACTCGGCCGAGGCAGAGGTAATGACCGGGGAAGAAACCTTGTTTTGTCATTGTGTCTCTTCCTGGACGCCTTCCAGCCAAATGTTTCCCTACCTCTTCTCATTTGTGAAGGCACCCACTGCGACGGCTCCCACAATAAATTCACCGCTAGTGATGCCAGCTTCGGTGCAGCGGTTCTTCTACGAATCCTGTCTTTAGGATCCTACAAGGCCTAACTGGGCTCTGCTAAAGTGCCTTACTTCGGGAACGTAAACAGCGTAAGAGCAGAGTCACGTCTGTTTTCTCACAGTCTGTCTGATCCATGAGTTCAGCACCCCTTTAGGGTGGCACAAACAATTCAAAACGGTGTAGCTTGGCTAATAGTCACGGTCGTGTCCAGCACAGGTGCTTTTACTCAGGTTTTACTTTGCTTTTCACTTGGAAAATGATGCCAGACTTTTCTCAGATGATGGATTTTGTCAAACCTGAGGAAAGCTTTGCAATGTGACCCCAGACGGTTACTCAAGAGCGTGTCCCAGATGTGTCGCATCTCCATGACTGATGCCTGCCAGATGGCGGCTCTGGAGAGGGCAGAAACAGGTACCATATTCGCATGTTTTTGTCTAACGTTGACCCCTTGATCCTCAGGAGAAGGCAGACACATGGTATGCAAGAGGGGGGGTCCCTGGAGATCCCAGATTAAATACAGAACTTGAGGAATGTCTCATTTTGACTTGCACCATTGGCACTTTCTAAGCTGTCTCCCAGGATCATGAGGGCTGGTCGTCTGCATACCCAAAAGCAGAAAAGCAGGGAGAAGAGGAAAGCCAGGCTCTTCCCATCCTGATGGGAGCTGAGTCTTTGCTGCACACAAATGCTGACAAAACCCTTTAGAGGAATCACAGTGAGAACTGCTGCTGGGACAGACACAGCCCTCAGGGGCTGAATCGCTCCTCAGCAGTCAAGAGATGTTCAGATGGTGTGGCAAAGGCACTGCCGGCTCATGGGGGTCCCACCACGCGAGAGGGGCACAACCCAGCTAAGCTTTCAGGCTGGCTCAAGGGGCTTCAGCTGCCACAGCTCAGGTTTGTTCATGGCATCCCTCTGTGTATAGGAAATGTCATTCACAGCATTCACAGAGCAGGAAAATATTAGGAAAGCACCAGCTGATATGAATAATTAACATATTTAACAATTGCTGCTTGATTTCACACATGACATACTCTCTTCAGAGGTACGGCTCCTCCCAAATTGCTTAAAATGTGCATGGAGAAAAAATTGCAGAAAATTTGCAGAAAAATTCCTTTGATTTCTATTCAGACCACGGTCTACATGGTGATATTGCCAGCTAGCATCATCAATAATGAAAAGCAGTTTGTCTCCCTGTGTAAACCTCACCACCAGCAGCTTGGGTGGAGAGACCAACTCCTTCCATCTGAGACACGGTGAAATAACAAGGGGCAAACCTTCCTGCAGCAGAACTTTCCTGTGGCAGGTAACTTCTGTGCCTGCTAGGTAAGTACTCAAAGAAACCTTTTACTTTCAATGAACAGCCTGGTTTGATACGGCAACAAAGAGCTGAAAGGTGCCTGTTAATGGCAGAGAATCCTACTATATGTAAGCAGACAGCCATTCCCACAAAAGCTTTTGGATGGGTGGTCCTTCTACTCACCCTCGCCATTCTCTATCTCTTTGTGCCAGGGGGAGGAGAGAGCTTACACCTCCTTTTGGCCTCCTGACCTAGGCCGTGGGTTAAGGTCCCTCGGTAGCTATGTGCAGGGCCAGAATTCTTTCCCTCTAACATGAACACTCAGGACTGGAGCGCCTTGAATTATTTACTGTAACTAATTTATATAATGAATGCAACTTTTTGTTCCCATTCACCAAGCCTCTGCAGAGAGGAAATGCCTTTTACAAGCATGTTCTTTCTTTACAAGAGTTTGCATTAGTTCGTGGCTTGTTGTAGAGCTAATAGCTCTGAGCATCAGCAGTCATTTGCTGTACAACCTGTGACCAAAGCGGCCATCCAATTTCTTTTTCGGTTGGGGCAACCAAAGCTTTGCAACCAGAACTCGCATTCACTCGCATTTGTAATCACTGAGTAAATCTAGCATGAGTTTTGGAGTTTTTTTAAAAATAGAAAGAGGAGTGCTATGCGGGCACAGCTTTTTTTGACTGCTGCTATTTATGATGTTTTGGTTTCTACAAGCAATGCTGCAAGTCAGAACCCATTCATGCCTGTAAAAGGCAATAAAAGGGACTGAGGCACCAGCGAGATGAGTCAGCAGCTTTTATTTTTACAGGCATTTGTGAATACTCGTTTGTTGTATTAACCAAAGGATCTCTCTTGCCAACTAAACAAAAGGTGGCAAGTTGTAAGGCACAGGAAATGCTATCACAGAGGCTGTATGAAAAGCTTGACCAAAGAGATGGCCAAATTAGCAGCGTACTCAAAATCTTCTGTGGTAGCTTTAGATAGCATCACAAAGTGAGTGCCCCTCTGGCCTTTGTCTGATACCTGAGGAATGAATGGGTCAGCAGAGGGGATCCAAACTCCGTTGCTTCAGTCCTAGTGCTCTCAATGGTTGAGCACACATCCGCCCACACATGCACACAAACGTGGAGGAGACAGTTGTAGACGGCATCAGCAGTCCACCTGGGAAAACTGAACTCAGTGTGGATGATCCACACTTCTTACTTCTCCAGGGAGCACCGGTGAAATATCACGGACTCTTTTAGTGGTCCAGCATGGACCTCGCAAACTCTCTGTCAAAGTCTCACTGGATTCAGCGGGATCTGGATGAAGCCAGATTTTTCCCCTCTTACCAACAGCCTTTCGCAGTTCTGGAACATGTCTCCTAAGGCCTGTTTTCAGGTGCTGATGTTCAAACCAGTGCAAAAACAAAGACTGCGGAATCCATGTATCCGCAGTAGCACGTAAGATATTCAGCTGGTCCTTGCAGTAGGAGCCAGCTGATTCATGCGTCGTTAACCTGCACAAAATTTGCAGTCTTCCCTCTATCCCTAAGCAATAATTAACAGCTGAGTGCTGTAATGACTTCATGTTTTACTAAGACTTCATTTTTTACTAAACATAAAACAGCACATTTACCAGCACATTAAGGAGTATTACCATCAATAATTAAAAACTGAACTACAACTGTCCAAATAAATGAAAAGAGTATGTTTTATAATGCATGATTCTTGCTCTTATATTGCATTTAGACACTTCCTAATTTGCAACATCTAGTGATTCACTGCAAATTAATGCTATTCTAATGCACATATGTTTTATGAATTAATCTTTAAACACCTGTTCTTCTTCTCTCTCTGTGTAAGGTACTGGTAAGAGCAACCGGGAGCGAAAGCGATCGGCCAGCAGAAAAGAATGAAGGATAGAGACCCACAAGAACCTCACAAAACACTCAGACAAAGCCTTGCTTCATCTGTCTAGTGTTTTAACCACCAGGATTCACCTGAAGGTATTTTGCCTTGCAGGATTTCTGAGATGACTTCAAGAGCACCTGAAATACTGACAAAGCTTCATCAACGTTGTGCTAGTAATTCTGAGTATCACTGAGTGAGCAAAGCTTATGAGGTTCAGAGGGGTGGTGTAGAGCAACTTCTGCAAAGGATGGGTGCATTTGCAGGGCTTGTTCGTCAGGTGAAGTTGTGACCTTGCCAGACACTCAGCAGGACAAGGATGCCGTGGGGATGCCCACTTGCACAGATGGATGTCAGCTGCAGGGTCTTGGAACCAGAGTACAGAAATTAAGGGTTAGAGGGAAAAGGGGGCCTGCCTTCCCTTTCATCTTTAAGCCCTGCTTCCTACAGCGTGGCTGAGATGCCCCATAGCACAGGCAAAACGTTCATCGGAGCAGCCATCACCCACTCAGAAGTGAGTTGGGCCCTAAGGACACTTAGCCTCGTGGAAAATCACAGTAGCTTCCTTAGGACAGTATCTGACATAGCCCAGCTATTTAGAGAGCAACACACAGATTAACACATGGACTCAAGAGAGAGAAAGAATGAGACAGAAAAGATTGATAATCATAATTAAAAGTCTATGAGATGCTTGTATATGATGCTTTGTTGCCGGGGTAGGTTGTATCGTCTCTGTGCCAGTGGAGCTTAATAGCGAGTCATTAGCCATCAAATCACTAATACTGATTCTAAATCAAATAATGTCTCTTTGAGATTTATCTGTAAGAGCTTGGGTGTCTGAAAGATAATGTGCTACTTAATCATTAGACCAATTAGGGTCTGCAGGTTAAATATGCTACGTAAAGGAGAGCTACTGTTCTCTGCAAGATAATAGGTCTGGTTCTGATTTCATTTGCCAAGAGAGCCCCCACTAAGTCAAATATTTGAAGTCAGATCCATGAGATCAGAATTGGCCTAGACTTTCAGATTTTTATCTTTTTTTCACCCAGTGATTAAAGACAAGACCTCATTATGTGTGATCAGCTGCTGTGGCACACTATTTCAAATGAAAGTCTTCCAAGGTGTGAGAAAGTGAGAAAACCAAAGTGGATTAAATAAAAACATGTGCCTTGCCTTCCGGTATAATATATATATACCCACATTCCTGTTTGTATTTTAAAAATAGTCAAAACTAATGAAAATAAAATCACTTCCTAGCTAGCACTGTGAAAGGAAGCTTGAGCCTGGAGGAAATTTCACAGCTGAGCAGTAGGCTCCTGGGGAAAAGGAGGTTTTATAACGCGAGCGCTGCTGACACAACCTTCAGCGCAGCGATGCTGGCAGTTCTTACAACATGTGCAAGATCTTTTAGTCTGAGAAGTGCTAAAAAAAGTGAGTTTTTGTTTTCAAAGGCACCACTTTCCAGCTTGTCATGGGCAGGTTTCGGTTAGGGGGATGTGTATTTGCAATCCATGATCTCTCTGATCAAGCCCTCTTTAGCTCTTTTTTGCCAGAAAAAATTTCTTTTGAAGTGAGCAGCTCTGAACAGGGTATAGTTATATGTAGCTCTACAGCAAATCCTAAATTACTGACTGTAATGGGGAGAACCATAAAAGCTGCAAATTACTGCATCGAGGAGGAGAGAGGAGCCAGAGATGAAGCGGCTCCTCTGTTTCCAGCACGGTACAGATTTTCCAATATGCTACATCACGGAGGACTCAGTGCACTACGGTAATGCAGCCTGCTGGTCTCTTGTTCATTTGGGCTGTACGGTCCCTACGCATCGTGTTGTACAACAGGTTGTTATAGCAGACACAGGAGGAAGTCCTGGCTCCTCTTTCGTCAGTAGAAAAGTTCTGACCGAGGATTTAATCCCAAAGGTCAAACCCAGAGAGAAACAGAAGAGTGAATGAGGACACGGATTTACAGATTTTCATACTGTGGCCTCAGTATTAAAGCAGGACAGCTCAGGTTAGCACAAATTAGGCACCCTTTGGTGCCTTCAAAGACACTGAAATAGCAACAGCTGGCATTTCTCACGCTCTTTTTTTGGAGGTACCTCTAAGTGGTTCAATGTCACCTCACTGATGATCCTCAGCAGTCCTCCAAGGCATGTTTGTCTAAGCTCCTTTCTACAGCCCTCGAGTCAGGGAGAGGGGCAGGAAAGTGACATGGGTGACAGGGACGCAGAAGGAATCTTCAATGATTTTAAAGCGAGATCTTTGGAGAGTCTGACTAGGTGTCCATGGCAAAGGGTTCCACTGATGTAAGGTGTGGCAGAGTATCGCTAGCGACTGTTCCCACATGGCTGCTCTGCAGCTCCTCCGACAAACAGCAACACTGGCCACACAGGGATTCGCATTGCCCACTGGGCTTATTGGTTTAGTACTTTGGCATGAATCACCATGACTGTTTTCCATCAGAACCTGCTTGTTTGTGAAGAGCCCTCATTAAAACCATAGTGAGGAAAATGCACCTGACCCTGGGGAGGTTGTGGAGTCTCCTTCTCTGGAGATATTCAAGACCCGCTTGGACAAGGTCCTGTGCAGCCTGCTCTGGGTGACCCTGCTTCAGCAGGGGGGTTGGA
>Ga0065711_1043214_pt1 | contig 14859 bp, 9 predicted proteins | sample Hoacrofraction12_FD_59098 | JGI IMG/M metagenome (GOLD analysis project Ga0065711, IMG submission 59098) | Hoatzin crop microbial communities from Cojedes, Venezuela - Epithelial fraction 12 v2 (version 2) | ecosystem: Host-associated > Birds > Digestive system > Esophagus > Crop | place... | reverse complement strand
GCGCTGCCGCCCCGCACGCAGGCAGGGGCGCGAGCGGAGCGGGGCGGAGGCAAGCGGCGGATCCGGGCTCCTCCGCATCCACGCGTGTTCGCGGCTCTCGCTTCTTTCTCGTTGTCTGATCCCCCCCTCCCCGGTCTGGCAAAGGGGGGGTGTGTGTGCTTTTTGTGGCTTTCCTCTGTCTGACGAGCAGCGATCGCTGGGGAGCTGTTTTCCTCTCCCTCCTGGGTAGATCGGTTTCACAGCCATCCCGCCCGCCAGCCCGAATTCCCAGCACGTAAATTGTGCTGTTCCTCCATTTTTTTTTTTCCCCCCACCCAGGCATCCTCAAGTTTTGAATTTCACTTAGGAGTCTCTCCTTCCTACAGGTGCATGTAGGAGTAGACTCTGTTGCTCTAGTCAGAGAGCTCGCGAGGAAAGATCCTTGCGTGGAGGCGGTGTTTTGCCTTCCTTGCTGTCATCTAGATAAAGAGGGCTCTATTATTATTATTTGGAAGGTGCAGTTTATTTTATAAATCCTTGTGAAAAACCAAAACCAAACCCCGTTCCTTGACAGTGGTTTCACAGTTGTAATTTCTAGTGTGAAAGATACCAGTGCTTTATATTTATCAGCAGATAATACAGGATTTTCCACTTGTGGGAGGCATCCATGCATTTTTCTTCGAAAATGCAGATTAGGGCAAGATTTAACTTGCTTACAAGACTTCCCCCCCCCCATGTTGGTTATTCTTAGTTGAACAATGTGTAAGTATTTTAAACAACTACTCTTTTTTACTACAATGAAGTGAGGAAATAGTAAATGTGAAGGTACTACAGCAAAGTTGATATTAAGGAGTATCTATGTTTTATTGAATAAATATTGTGACAGAAAAGCTGTCATCCAATTAGGAAAAAAATCAGTAAGTGGAAGAATCAAAACATGAAGTGTTTCTGTAGCCCTTGGATTAAACCTGAAGTTATAGTACTGATCCCTGAGCATCTTTTCTGCTCTTCAGCCTCATACATATGTGCATACAGTTGTGCTCTGTAGTGTATGTAATGGAAGCATCACATTGCCAAGAGGTCTTAAAATAATCTTTTTGCCAGAAATGTTATGACATTTAGCATAAAAAATTATAACAGTACTTTTTTCTTCTGTCCCACAGAGGTGAACTATGCAAGTAGCACCAGGATTCCTCTCCCTGGTGACGGACCAGCTATTCAGTCAAACAGTTCAGCACCATCCAAGCAAACTGTTCTATCTTGGCAAGCTGCAATTGATGCTGCTAGACAAGCAAAGGCTGCCCAAAATATGAGTACCACCACAGCCCAGCCTGTAGGATCTCTGTCCCAAAGAAAACGCCAGCAATATGCCAAGAGCAAAAAACAGGGTAACACGTCTAACAGTCGGCCACCCCGTGCCCTGTTCTGTTTATCCCTCAACAACCCAATACGAAGAGCCTGCATTAGCCTAGTAGAATGGAAGTATCCTTTGATGCAGTTTCGCTTTTACAATCTGTTCCTTGTGTTTTCTGAATGTATCAAGGGGATTGTTTTACAGCATCGCTTGTAGCATCGCAACTAATGCATTAGTTCACTTGCACGTGTGGGTAACTGTCGTTAATGTTGATGGTGGTTAATTTTGCTTAAATTGCTGTCAAAGATACCCTCTTAATTTGTGTCATAATGACATGGAATATCCTTTAGTGAAGTAAGTAGTTCAAAGTCAGAGAAGAGCTAGTAACTGTTCCTTTTTTCTTGGAGGAGATGGGGGAATGTTTTCAGAAACTTTGAAGTTACAAGCTTACCTTAGGTTCCAGCAAATCTCTGTATGGCATTTGTTGCCCTTCCAGATAAGGTTGAATGGATATGAGTGCATCTAGCAGTGTTAACTGGGGGATGACCTGACGTCAAACCTGTATCTTCCATATTCGTTTGGTGTATTGCCATTAGGGCAAATGAGTCAGATGCAGAAATCTTTTAAAAAAGATTATTTTTCCAAGTACTAAAAGTAGGGAAGATTTTTAGTTAAGCCAAGGGCTCACTTTAAGTACATGGAAGTGTCTGAAATATATTAATCTTCTGAATTTTTACAACATATGTCTACCACCAAACATACTTGGAAGCATGTACATCTGTAGATAGGAGATCAGATATACTGGCTGTATTTGTGATGGCTTGTATGCTGGGACAGAATGCTTTGTCTTTAGTTCAGTGGTTGTGATGACGAAGTATGTGGATTTCTTCGGCAGAACTGAGATCAGGTTGATTTGGTATGTTATTTAATTCTCAAAAAAGGTTTGAAACGGGAAATAGTTTTGTTTAGGTATGAGGTGAAAAATGTTTGCCTATTAGCCCTGGCAACATCCCTGTAATGGGAAACAGCTGTTCAAGAGAGCAGGTTACTGAAGTAAAACTTGTTTTCTTAACTTTAAACAGAACAGCAAACCTGGCAATAGGAACTGTTACTCATTTATACACCTTGTTTTCTTCAATTCTTTGAACATAATTTAATTGCAAATTAAAGAATCTGCTTTCATTTAAACTGGTGGAAGTCCAACTAATTTCAGTAAATTGGCCTCTCCTTGGCTAAGGTCAGTTAAATGAAATTACTGTGGATCTAGAGAATAACTCAGGGCAGAATATGTCCCTGTAGCACTACATCATAAAACAAGGTTGTCAATCTTACACTGGTACCATTTGTTCATTTCAGTCTGTAGAATGCTACATGTTAAGAGGCATGTTGTAACTTTATTTTGTACACAGCATAGCAGCTGTTGATGTTGACAGGCTTTGTGAACATAAACTCAGACCCTGAGGTGACAAACTTTTTGTAGGCCAACAAACAGAATGTAACAGATCCTAAGGGGTACATGGGCTTCCTAGCAGTTTTTTTCAGGAAAAAATATTTTAAACTGACAAAAATATGCTTTTGAGTATATTCAGTACTCTTGCCTCAATCTTCTATGGGACTATTCTGAACATGCATCAGGAAGTTTTGCATTGATTTGAGGAAAGGATATAAAAAAATCACGCTAAAGCCCAAAGTACTCCCTTTCCAAACTTCCATGAATAGGTTTATCTGGGTACCTCTGTGTTTGTAGTTGTTAGAAAATAATGAAATACTTTGGAGGAAAGGCAAATTAATGCTAAACTGAAGTATGAACTTCATAGGCATGAATTTTCGGAAATACTTTTCTTCCTGGAAGACAAAAGGCATCTGCAGTTTTCAATTGCTGTCATCCAGATATGGTATAAAAAGTGCAGCTGTGATTCACGCTCTTGTCAGTGTGAAAGCCTATAGCCTCTCAGTATGCATGGCTGCCAAGCCAACAACGATATTCTTTTCCCTAATCTACTCACCTAAACTTTCATCTGTCATGGCCAAAGCAAAATTTTTCAGGAGTCCAGCTGTCAGAGACATGAAGAGTGGCTCAATTTTCCTGCATCCATTGTACAGCTTTCCAGCTCTCATACAGGAGAACAGTTGTGATTTGCTGGGAATCTTTCTCATATCCTACTATAAACTAGATCCCAAATGGTCCTCCTCCTTTGGACAGATACATTTCTGTTAAAATTAATAAAACTTATGTGAGCATATGAGGACAGAAGCACTCAATAAGTATTCTTTACCAATCATGATGACCCGTGTATTAATTTAAGAGTGTCTTAACTATATGCATCTCTGGAATTTAATATGAAGTGCTCTGTGGCAGGAAGTGTAATAGTTTTCTTCTTCAAAAAGAGGAGGATGTTGAAAGATCATTCTGGTGGAAAATAATATGGTATAGTGATATAACTAAAGGTGATGGAGTGTTTGTCACAGTTATCAGTCAAAAGATTGCCTTAAAACTAAGAATTGCTTTACAAGTGATGTTGAAAGGAGACCTAGACTGAAAAGTTTGTAGATACTCATAATTCATGAATTCCTTAACAAGATTTTCTAGACCATTTGACATATTTATACTATTGTCCATTTTTGCCAATTGTGTGGCCTTAGCTGTTTACATCCCATTCCCAGAAGATGATTCTAATTCAACTAATCATAATTTGGTGAGTACTCTTGAGTTTTTATTTTATATCTGTTTGCTATACATTTAAGTTGATGGTCTTGATTAGCTGCTGGTATTTGAGACTGTATTAAGTATAGATAATTATAGTTAAAAAAATAAATTTGGTATATAGTGATACTTTAAAATGTATATGGAATTGCTTTGGAGTTTTTTCAGTTTTAATATGTATTCCCTTACGTCCTGTGTTTAAGATAAGATTTTTCAGCAGTGACATTTTTTGGAGGAGAATGTGCATTAATATTATGCTGCATGTATATGTATATTTGTGTGGTACACAAACTTTATTTTGATTTTCTATTGTTTATATTTATTAAATATATTTACTAGCTGTTATTGTGTTTCTGACACTTGTTTCAATCCTGAAGTTTTACTGCCTTTCCTAATATACTTGTCTGTTTTCAATTTTTAATGGTGTTATTTAGCTGTATATTTTACTAGATGTTTTTGGTTTTAATGAGAGGGTGGTGGGAAATTTTATATTAATGCATTTTAAAGTGGTAGGAACATAATTGTGAATTTTAGTAGCAGTCACTGCTGGTATAAGTGATCTTTCAAACAGGGATGGTGCTGCAGTAAGTAGTGTGTAGAGGTATATTTCTTTGAAAATAGTATACCAACATTGTGCTTGAAAATATATAATGAAAACTAATTTTGTTTTAGTTCTCGATTTTATTAAAACTTAAAGCCTGTTACACTGAAGGATAATATTGAATTACATTGCAGTAATTTCATTATTTATACTAAACATCATCTTGAAACAATGGAGTTCAGTGGTCCGGTGCACTCAAAATCTGCATGTGACACTTTTTGGGAGGAAGAGGAGGTTTGTTCATGAAGAATTAATTTACATGGAAAATTTAGGTTTATATGATGTCTTCTATTTATGAACATGTTTGTGTAATTTGTGGTGTGTAAGCTTGTTTGTTTTCCTAAAAGTACTTATTCTGTGTGTGTGACCCATGTAATATATATTTTTGTTTATCAAGATTAAGCAAATATGGACAATAAAAAGTGCTGGCAAAAGGCAGAATAATTCAGGTCAATGTAAAGAACAATTTATGCAGCTGTGCATCTAGCCAACCAACAGTCTTTAGCTCTCCCTTTTTTTTTTTTTCCTGCCCCGAGAAATTCAGGGCACAAATCTCCATAGCTGTCAATCCACCAGGACATCCGCTAGTAACTAATTTCGTAAAGCATTACATGAAAAGGGTAAAGCAGTTAGTTGTGTCAGAGGCTAATCATTTGGAAACAAATGTTTTTAGCATTAGTTTTGTTAGGCTAATGTCTGGTATTTCTGACCTAATTCTACAACACGCTGGTGTTTACAGAGAAATCAATCTTTTCATCCCTGATTTTTCTTTTTTTTGTCTAATGTGACCAAGTTAGTCTAAGCAAAAATCACATTTTTTAGTAAGTGATCCTAATACATTTGAAGTAGAAAGGGTATTGGACCACCCCCAATTATATGTATATAAAGTTTATTTTGCCATTTGAAGTCTCGCAAATTCCCATTTTAATTTGCATCCTGTTTATACTGATGTTGAGTAATTCTACTAAATTTGCTCAAAGAGCAGAATTTATCCTGACAATGTACTCTCAGGTGCTGGGACAGATTGATGCCTGATAAGGGAACACACAGGCACATCTTGTGTACCTGATCTAATTAGATAGTTCTGGAATGAGCAGCATTGGCTTTTCTTATGACTGAGGTTCTACATAATGAAATACACTAACCAGTGATCTGAGTTCACATGTCTTCCTCTGGTATTTCACTGACACTTCTTATAGTGTAGATACATAGATGTAGACTTCCTTTGCTGAAGTCTTAGTGTGGATTCAAGTGTACTGTGAGGGCATATCACATCATACTGGTCTAAAAAGCAGACCAAATCTTAAAAATCAATATTAAATCTTATGAATAGGTTTGGTAGAATTTTATCCCCCTGCAATTAGATGTGTTTGTCTTCCATGATCCTTACACTGCCGGTTTGATCTTGCTAGGAGACTGTACCCTACTCTGGCTTTAATTTAAATTCAGAAGTTGAGGAGAATAAGATAATCTCCTCTGTCCTTCCAGCCCAGCTGTTTGATCCTATCAGCCCCACAGCCTCTTCTTCCCCCTTTCCTCTTCTTGGACCCAGGCATCTGTTGACACTAGTACAGATTGCAGCACTTGTATCATTTAGTGCATTGTGGGGAGAGACCAGCATGAGGAACAGGAACACGGTCTGCCTCCAGTTCCTTCACTTCCTCATAAGGTAAACCCCAAAAGTTCAGCTTTATAAATTTTAGCTTGCGTAGGGATATTATATCTAGGGCTTGGTTCTTAGGGGGTAAATCAATGTTGCTTCATTGAGTTGAACAGATTAATTGCTTTCCATCAGCTAACTGAACTGGCTCATATTTTTTTTAACTTGTAAAAAGAAAAATTAAGTATTGATGCATGTGGATTTTTTAAACACAAAATGTACCTAATTTGTAATCGGCCATGGAAAGAGGAAGCAATGGTACAAGAAGGCAAAAACCAGTGGAACACTGGTAAGTGGGAACCAGAAATGGAAGCTTTTCTGGTTTTGCTTGGGCTGGGGAGAAGATTGCATGTATGAGAAGCTGAGCAGTGCAAGTGTTCATTCTTTGACTTCAGGAAGTCTGCAATGGCAACCTTGATCCAAGGGTGTATATGCAGAGCAGGTATTCATTCCCCTTTGTGATGGGATGTTAGAAGACAGCCTCTGTATGATGGAATTTCCAGGACTTGTAGGAGAAACCTGAGATACAATTTCTGTCTTCACCTGTGACTGAGTCAGTGAAACACTGACCGTATGTCAGCCACATAACCACTGGTTGAGCTGTCAGTGAGCCCTGTTCTTTCTCATGAATGTTTCAGCATGTGGTGTCTAATCAACATGAAGTCAATTATATGTTGCAGTAGTAATGGCAAAATAAATTTTAGCACAAACAAACATTTTAAGAAACAGGTAGATGTATCTTAAGAGAAATAATAAATCAAATGTATGCATATTTATGTATTTTTTTTTAAATAGGATGTACTTGGGTATCTGTTATTCTTGCATCTGAGTCAGTTTTTTATCTTAAGTATCTTTAGATGTCTGGGAGAAGGTTCCACACCCTCGTTCTTGCTACAGTTGACTGTTACGGAAAATTGACAGTACAAGCCAAGTGTGAGGATGGGACAGTTGTGTGTTTCTGTGTTGGTCACTTGTCTTTGCTGAGGTGCAAGTTGTGATTATTGAACTTTTTGTGGTCGAGCCAGCAGCATGCTATGAGATATGTGATACTTATGATAACTTAAGGAAGCAAGAAAGGGTTTCTTCATTATATCAGTGACTGAATTAAGCAGATGGTAATCACTGATGTTGTAGGATAGGAGTCTCATTATTTTTCTTTGTCTGTCTTTTCATCTTCTGACTAGACAAGCTTAGTTTTCTGTTTTGCCTTCTTGCCGTTTTCTGAGAACGGAGGGTGCACTACAGCTGTCTTGCATAGTGGATTTGTGGTCATCCTTATTGTCTCTCAAGAATGATATGTTAGTACTGGGTGATACAAAACAATGCATTTCAAACAAAGCAGAAGTGCAGAGTTATTCAGACTGGACTGTGCTTGACAACTTGCCAATGTTAGTCCCCTGTTCTGTAGGAAAGTTTATCTAATCCTTTGTCTAAAACACCTTGACTTGTGTCTCTGGTTTGTGCTGGGAGAGGCGGGAGGAAGGGATCTTCTGTACTTTGAATGGAGCAGTTCTCTCAGGTACTTCTGTACCACATAGAGTGCAATACAGGCTAATGAACTTTAAAAACAGTTACTGAACTTTATCCTGAATTCTACTTAATAATTAGTCCCTAATCAGTTAACATTCTTTCACAAGTGGGCCCAGTTCTTCTGCCAGTGGATGGGTGAAACTATTATTGAACCAAAGAAAGTTCTTTTCTCTTATAGCAGTACAGGGCAAATGTACTCTGGGATGAAATCCTCATAAGATCACTATTTCATTCATATTTTAATGCAGTTTCTTTCATCTTCCTTTGGAAGTTTCAGGTGATCTGAACTTTCCATGCTTGATTCGGCTCTTCTTTTGGCAGTGTTTCTTGTCTGAGCTTGATAAGAAGCAGTTTCTGGCAGGATGGGTTTCCTGTATATACCTTTCTTCTGTTTCTGTCTTTTCCTTCCCCCCCATCTGTGTTATTTCTGTTTGTCTTTTGTCTTTGTTAACTTCCCACTCATTTCTTTCTTGTTATCTTTTGTGTCTGCCCTCTGGCTTCCCTCTGTGTTTACTCTTCTGTTTGTCCTCTTCCACAGCATGCTTTGCTCTATCTCACTCTCCCACCTCAGTTTTTCTTTCTTGTATCATCTGGCTGTACCATGTTCTGTTCTCCTGTTCTTTGCCTCCTACTGACTTTCCCACTGGTCTGACTAGCACAGACTTCTTTACTATGTGCAGGCAGACTGGTGCAATAGAAGTCTGGATTTTGGCCATGATTAAGACATTTTTAGTTATTCTTTTTCTTTCCTTTTTTCCTAAGTAAATGTGAACAGTAAGAAGGCATCCATACTGAGTCTATGAAAACTAGACCCCTGAAGTTTGAGTGGAGTCTGCTCTGGGTGTACTGCATTTCTTGTGACTAGTCCCTGAAGGTTTTCACTAGTGCCACTGTTCTACTTGAGATGAGATTGACAGCCTGTGGATTTGTGGAGACTTAATTGCATAAATTACAGCAGACTGGCAAATGCTAAGTCATGTGAGTAAAGGGCTTGACCCTAATGTATAAAGGGCTAGAACCTAATGATAAAGACACTCTGCTCCTGCTGTCAGGATTCATCAGCCTTGTATCTGACTACCATTGTCAGTGGGCAATGCTCTCAGAGTGGGGCTCTGCATTAAAAGAAGGTCTCTCCAGCCTATGCTTACAGAGCAGGTCAGGTGCTGGTCCTGGGTACTTCTTCTTTCTCCCTTTCTCTGGGAGAGCCATAGTGCGGGGACAGAAAGGTAAGTGTTTGTCCTATCTTTCAGGCAGAGATTTCCTCTGTAAGTAGATTTAGGTGGATCTTTCAGTGCCTCCAGCAATAGGAAAGCCAGTGTTGTCCCTGAATTGTTAGTTGTGCCTTCAATCTAGGGCACAGCAGGAGAGTACTCTGAGAAGAACCGGTTGAACTCTTGACTTAGAGGTGTCAGCCTTTCTATCCTTATCTTATTAGCAAGCCCATGACTCATGCAGTTCTAAGGCCACATGACTAATTAATCCATTCATTGAAAATGTTTTTGGTTTTTACCCTGCACCCAGTTATCCTATATATGCAGCTTATCTGAAAATGTTGTTGTAGAATGTTATTAATTTAACCACATCTAGAATTATTCATTAAAGATTTTTGTTTCATTGCTAAATGTTCTCTGATATACTTTAGAAAGGCTTCTACATGTATCTACTGTCTTTGCTGTGTTTACTTTTTCATTTCAGGGATCTTGGAGGCTTGGGTGTGTGTCTCTTCACTTAGAACATCTCCCAATCTACATAACTTTTTATCACTGTGTTTCCAGTTTTTTTCTACTTTAGGATTCTTAGCTAATGGTCTCTCCTAATGTCTCTGCTAGCTAGTATAAAAGTTGCCCAAGTAAACTTTTCAGGAAAGATGCAAGGTAATTTGGACTCTACTGAAAATACTTCATTTTGCATATGGGAAAACATGGTGGAGACATTACAATGTTTTCAGTGTACTTAGCCAAGCACCTAACTAATGGTACTAAAGGCACTAGAATAATTCTTTGTAAGGGAAAAAGCGGTTAAGTTTAATTTGAAAAAAGATTCAAAAATACTGGATCTAACTGTAACTGATATACTACAGGATTTTTATGTTGCATATCAATTAAAGTTAGTGAAATGTGTTTATAGCTCTGTATGAGTGGTCAGGAGGGCCTGAGAGAAAGCTGGTAGTTTAATTTTGAAAAAACCAGATGTTAGGACCTGTCTTTTTCTTCTTCACACAGGTTTAAAAATGAAGAGGCTTGAATTATCTCCTCATCAGTTTTTGTGTCTATATGCATTTTTTTTCTGCTATTTTTAGTGTACATCGATTACCCAGGCATCTATTGCCTTTATGGGTTCAAAAACCCATAAAGTAACTATTTAACTACTGGAGCAGCCTGACTTATCTTTCTGAAAATTAATAGTAAAGCTGTTTGATTGTTAGGTGAGACAGTATGCATCCACAGGTAACCTTTGCACAACTTCAAGAATTCCCGAATAGATGGCATTTCTGCAAGGGAACTATTAAAAAATATCATAATGCTGTATTCAGCCCTATCTTTATATTTCAATTTTCTTATATTACTGGCAGCCCAAAACTTCCAGTAGTATGCATTAGCTTATTTTTATGGATTGTTTTGACTTTTATCAGTGCAGGTCATGTATTTCGAAAAGTTTTTGCGTTGTAATGCACATCTCTGCAAAATAGATGAAAATTCTGAGTTTGTGAATTTTTACACCCACTTTGTCCTGCAGCCAGTTCCTAGGCCTGTTCTGTCTACTCTGCACTATACCAGTAACATGAAATACCTGTTCAATTTTTTGGTAAACATAATTGCATGTGTCAAGTCCATCTCTAGTGGTGAATGAAACAGAAACTTTATTTTACACTCTGGCTTAGGAAAAGGTACATTCCTGAAAGATATGACGAAGCTGATTGGCAATTTCCAACTGCTGGAAGGGTCACTTGGATTTGCAGGTGTTTGGGAATAACATAGACTAGATGGTGTTCTTTATTTTGTGTGCCCCAGTACAGCTGAGGGTCTACATACTTCAGCACAGATGAAAATGGCTGTTTGGAGTGCAAGAGTATAAGAAGCTTCATAACTTAGTTTTATGGGTTTTAGTTAATGACACTGCAAAAATAATTTCCCTTCTTTTTTAATACAGGAGATAGCTTCTCAGTTATCCAAACCAGAATGCCTTACAAAATGATGTACTTAATCATTCCCATTTGAAAGGAAATGTTTTTTCCGTGTTCAAAGTTGCAAGCTTGTTTTTGTGGGAAATTCCTACAAAGGGCTTGTCTCTCCTTAAAAAGATTTGCTGGTAGTGGTTTACTGGCAAACTGCCTAGGGAGATAGAGCATATGCCAGAACGAGTTCTTTTTCTGTTATATCCTGAAGTCAGGCTCCCAAACAGAATAGTGCTGCACTGGTAGAAGGCCTTTTTTGTTTTTTTCCTGGTTTAGTTGTGCTGTGAGGACCAGTGATTCCCCGCCTACCCTCCCACCCCCCTGCTTTTCCCTGACTCCCTGCTTGATAAAGGTATGCCTGCAAAACATTATAGGCTGGTCACAATAAAAGTAAATCTGTGTACTTCCAAATACACAGAATAATCTTATTAGTTACCATATCAGTTGGACGATCAGTGGGAGAGTAGTTAGATTTGACATTGTTATAATTCAAATCTAAAGTGAGCATTTAAGATGAGTGGGAGAAGTTTGTACTGTTCATGCAAACTATTGGAATAAAGTAGAAGTTGATTTTTAAGTGCTCTGAAAAGAACGTGAACAAACCTAGGTTATAAAAACAGTTTACTGACTATATGTAAACCATGTGAATTACTAATTTCCTCCAATATTGAGCATTTAAGTTGAACAAAATATAAATTTACAGTTTTATTCCTTGTCAATAGCTGCTATGCTAAAGGAAACCCTGAAAATTGTTTCTGAAGTTTTTACTCAAAAAGTGAACACGTAAAATTGACAATCTTCACATTGCCATGTATCAGTGGCACATCAAAAGTGGATTGTTAAAAATATTACTTGGATTTGCTTTATAAAAGCCTGTCTTAAAACTCTAGGTTAGGCAGAATATGAGTGTTTAATTTCTTTTAAAAACATGTTTCATGTAAGAAGGATATTATGTATTGAGAACTGTGGTGTTTTTTTTAATATGGTCTTTGTGTGTGTGAGTGCTGTCTTGAAATACCACGGAGCTGGGATCTGTGGCTTTTGAAAGTGCTGATCAAGGCTTGCTTACTTATTGCTTACTTAATTTGAGCAGAAATGGAGAAGTTCTGGGTGCTTTTGAAAAGCCAGTCCCTGTGTAATTCCAGAGACTCATGTAGCTATTAAGATCAATTAAAATGTATTTTCTGATCTGGTGAGCTTTAATGACAAACTGTTTTCAGTGATAGTTAATTGGAAGTGTGATTTGGTTTACCATTAATTTTCCAAGACTTCAGATTTGTTTACACTGCTGTTGTGCACCAAAACCTTTATTGTACTGTGCCATCTGGAAGGACAGGGATGTGAAGAAAGGTTAAATGAGTATATAGTGATAGTGGGAGAATGTTAATTAGGATGGATTTGCTTTTCAATGTTAGGTGGTTTTGATTATTGTGCAAACCTCTGCAATAGAATTTTCATTTAATGAATTGCAAATATAATATTACCACTCCACCCCCAGAGGAGATTGAGAGCATGCCCTTAGTTCCTGCTTGTATAAAACTCACTTGGTAGCACTGATTCACAGCCTACTGTTGTTCGTGTTTTTTCATAGTAATTTTTGTGAAGAAAAGTGCTTTTACAGTTCCATTCTTCTTGAAGAAAGCCTTGATTAAACAGAATATGATTCTTCTCAGAAACCTAGGTGCTTGACTTCAACATTTGAAACCAAACTTTATTTAAAGATTTGAGATTTATGCTCAAAATTTATCTATGAAAATAACGTTTACAGTGAAATCAACACAGCTGACCAGGATACATCATTTGCCTGTTCCGTGTTAGTAGGAAGTGTTATTCTAGAATAATACTGTAGTGGTTGATAGTAATATAGAACTTTGAAATGATGAGCAGATTGATTTGCATGGATTTATATAGTTATGAACCAAGAGTTTTTTCCTCCTATGTAATATTAAAAGGCATTATGTAAGTGTGTTTTCAGTTTTATTGCGTAGCTTAATATTTGGGCAGTGTCTAACTCAGAATCTGTTGCCATTACATGATGGCTTTCACAGCGGTCGTGGTTCATGTGGGTAGAGAGCTGCTTACAAGTTTGAAAGCTTGTAGAATTGTACCTTTTGATAATGTCATTGTTAAGGATCTGAATCTTGCTATTTGTTACTGTGGTAAATCACATAATACAAACTGTGATCAGTGTTGGTCAGTATAGCAGCAGGGGTAATGCTAGACAAAGAACTTGCAGAAGATCAGAATTTAATCTTAAAATTTATTTTTATTGCGTATTTCCTAGGAAACTAATATTAGAGGTATCTTAATTAAGGAAAGCCGTTCAGCCCAAAGATTCATTTGGCTAATTGCTTTAGTTGCTCCCTTCTCCTATGATACAAACAGGTCCTATGTTGAATTTTATTACGCTTGACAGCTTAAATATGTTGTACTGAACTACCACGTTGTATTTTGTGGAAGATCCAGTGGCACAAAGGAGCATACAGAGGCAGTTACATTTGTATGGCATAAAAGCTGGAAAGCTCTTTGCAGTGGAAGAACATAAACGTAAAAAGTATTCATTAATAAGGTTCAGTAGTTTAATAATTATACTTTTCTGTGTTGGCTGACAGTGACTGCAGCAGTGCAGCAGCCTCCAGCAAGATAGCATCTTATGCCACTCAGCTAATCAGAGAAATGCAGTCCTTCCAAGGTACTGAGTGGCAAATACCCCAAAGCTGTATTATGTTGATCAGACATTTTGTTAGTGCAGTTTTCACTCTGATGGATTTAAGATGATGTTGTTAACTTATTTTTTTTCAAGTACTTATCCAGAATCCTTTAAAACACATATCAATGATGTGTGGCATAAGTCAGCTATTCATCATAAATGATATTTAAGTAATTATATGCTTATCTTCATCTGAAGAAGAATTAGTAGTTCTGAGTTCAGGTAGCTTTTATTATTCTGTAATTTATTTCTTGCTATAGCAAAGGAAAAAGGTGAAAGAAAACAATATACCAAATTATATAGGTCTTCTACGTTTACTAAAATAAGGTCTCAAAATCTGTTGACACCACTGACTTTGGAAAAGCTAAATTAAAAAAAAATCGGTAATAAAAAGGAAGAATGTTTAACCCAACTGTATCTAAAAGTCTCATGGTATTAAATGATGCTTACTACAGTTTGAGCTCTGATTGACTGCCAGAGCAAAGATGAATACTTACAGGCACAAAGTCTCTGTGACTGACCTGCAATAGTAGTGCAAGACAGCTAGCAAGACAGCTCGGCTGCCATAATTCTTGAGGCATAGAGTAGAACAGAGAGTTTCTCCACATTCTAGTACCAAATTACTTATTGTTTTACATTTTGTCTTAAATACAACAAAACTATCACATCTAATTGAAATTCGCTAAAGCATAGTTTCAGCAGAAGCCATGTTCTTTTACTGACTAATGATTCAGTTTTATGTTTGTATTGCCATGGGTTTGTTGGTGTAAGCCCATCTTAAGAGCAGACATGCCTGCCATCTGTATTCTTAATACAGTAAGAAGACCTTACCCTGAACTCAAACTCGCTGGAGGCTTTGCAAGCTTAACACTGTGGTTAATGCAGATTGAGCATAGGTAGACTGAGCATGCACAGACCTAGTCTGTCAGCATAGGTTAGATTTGTGACTTTGTGAAATGACTTTGTCTCCTGTAGTAAAAGACTTTCAGCTGCTTCTGACATCTATGTTTTTCCTAAGCACTGAGTGTCTGAGAGCGCTTATCAATGTGGATGAAAAATACATGGGCCACAAGTTGTGATGTAGCTAGGGTTGTTCTTCCAGGAGCTTCATATGAAAAAGGGGGGGGGGGGGGGAAGCAAAAAAAA
>Ga0065711_1043213_pt1 | contig 14859 bp, 9 predicted proteins | sample Hoacrofraction12_FD_59098 | JGI IMG/M metagenome (GOLD analysis project Ga0065711, IMG submission 59098) | Hoatzin crop microbial communities from Cojedes, Venezuela - Epithelial fraction 12 v2 (version 2) | ecosystem: Host-associated > Birds > Digestive system > Esophagus > Crop | place... | reverse complement strand
CGCCTGGACAAGGTCCTGTGCAGCCTCCTGTAGGTGACCCTGCTTCGGCAGGGGGTTGGACTAGATGACCCACAGAGGTCCTTTCCAACCCCTAACATTCTGTGATTCTGTGATTCTGTTATCTTCTACACGTTAGTGTGGCAAGCAGCCTCATATTTCCAATGTGCACAACATTTATGCTGAACAGAATGCTCAATGTAGAGTAACTAGAGAAAATGTAGGCCAAAACAATGAAGACCAAGCATTACCTTAAGTAGGATGTCACCAACTTGAAGCCTCCCATCTAGATCTGCAATGCTGCCCGAGCAGATGGCTTTTATGAGGATAGCCCTGCCATTTCTTCCACCTACCAGTGCAAATCCTAGGCTTCCATTTTCTGCTTTTTCCAGCTCAATCTTAATAATGAAGTCCTAAAACAGAAAAGGATGAATTCTAAAGTGGAAGTTATTCAGGGTTCTGTTTTGTTTGCATTTTTAATACCAAAGAATCCCATTATGCTTCACAGTCTTTACTGGCTGATACAGATTATGGGATACATCCATCTCTTGAATAGGTGTATAAAGCTTCCAGTGATTAACATAGCAGCTGCATCTATGTATCAGAATGAAAGTAGTACATACTTATTTCCATAATCTTTTCCAATAATTGTTGGAAGGGAAAATAATCTCTTAAGAGCAAGGGAACATGCACTTTTATAATCCTTTTATAATATATCAATTCCATCACTTTCACCGATAAACAAGTCACTCTTATCTCCAGCATGAGAGTAACGCAGTACATACTCCATTCTTTTATTGTGCTATAATGAGAATCTTAACCTTGCAATCCCAACATACCCATCTGTTTGGCTTTAGCACTTCATTCAGTTTTAAAATCAGCTGTTTTTTTAAGGTGAAGTATTATGTCAGAAACAGCAGCAACCTAGACATGTTTGACTTGCACCATGACTAGTTCCAGAGTTGCAAGTATTATCCTCAGAAATTATTTTAGCAATCCATGATAAACCATCATGGATTAAATGGTGTGGAAGAAGCAGTAACAGTGATGACAATCAAAAGTGAGAAAATTGTTCCAATTTTTCTGCCAGGTTGGAGGTCTAATTTTAACATGACAGCCCTTTTTACCAAACCACAATCAAGAGAAAACTAGTAAATCTATTCCCTTGAAATATCAGTTCTAATGAGGGTAATTTAAATTCCAAGTAACATAATTTTCCACATGTTTGCACTAAAAAAGTGCTCTTTGCACTCGTAAGCATTTTGAAGCATTGTATGTTGAGCATGGAAGTGACTTCTTTTTTTAAAGAACACACCTGTGTATTTTAGGAATTCATCATTTCAAAAATGGCATTACTCTTGTGGAATTCAAACCGTTATGTTTTATGTCAATGCTGCATAATACTCCAAAGGTTTAGAGTAATTTTACCCTCTTTTCAAATGCCCCATCAGAGAATTTCAGAATGAAACATTGATCTCAGGTTTCAAAGATTGTTGTGGAAAATGCTTCACAGTTACAATTACACTTACTTTCCCCAGATTCCCATGCTGTGACATTCTGCATCTTTTTCCTGTGCAACTTTCTAAGCTAAAGATTAACCTTGTAAGTGTTAAGAGTACTGTGAAGACCTAATGGAGGGGCTGCATCATATGTGTCGTGCTTACATTACCAAGCTGGTAAAATAGTGATTCCATACATTGAAAAACAGCAACAGCAGAGTCTGACCCCAGGAAGCGCTCAGCACATTCTAGTCCATGAATGCTGAAGCAATTCAGCACTTCACAGGACACTCTTCAAATGCATTCTATTCACATTTTCAAAGAAACTGGCGAGGAAGAAAATACATTAAATACCATTATTAAAAAATCTCACTCTGTGTAACTCGCTTCACTCGATGGACTGTCTCATATTTGATAAAATTGTCACTTACCTTACTTTCTGGAGAATTGTGAATGTTTTGCTGAGCACCACAGTTTGTTTCCTCCAAATGCTTCTCTGTGAAAAAGCAGCAACAATTTTTACACAGTTGTACTGTTAAAATTTTCTATAGTATCACACTCAAAATCATATTCAGAGAGATAATAAAACATTTTATATTTGACAACTGAAAGACAAAAAAATTCCTGTGGACTTCTGTGGGCTTACACCCTGAACTTTGAACTGAGCCTTCTGCAAATTATCCCTGTAGACTTTTTACCTCCCAGCAATCAGGTTCCAAAATAAGCTTTAAAACCGGCAAGTTACAGGGTCAGAGACACCAGATGGAGAACAGGTAATGTGTAAACGTTCTCTGAAACTCTGAGGGAGGCAGTTTTGTTTATGAATAGGCGCTGCCATTATGACCTACAGACTTATTTTCTTTCAAAGAGAGGGCACAAAATTTTACGAACCCTCATTGAAAAATACAAAGGTCCTTACCACGTTGATGCAGTAGATGCTGTTCTCTGGAATTCAGGTTTTCATTTGGGAAAGAAATATTGGCTTTCTCTGTGTCACCAGGTGGCCCTAAAAGCATACATGTAGGTTTTCTCTGACAGGCCTCCTGATAACCTTCATATACACAAGGAAATGTAAATTCTGTGCTCAGATTATTAAACAAAGCTTCGATATGCAATATTGATACTATGTGAGGCAGTTTGAGACACTACTCCATGATTAAGTTTGCCTGTTTGCACAGTGATCTAAACAATTCTGTCATGAACTGCAGGGATATTGCGTCTCAGTCATTGCTATTTTTAAAATTGTAACAACAATCAGAGATCAGACTGAGTCATTCTAGACATGTGGCAATGATCAGGCAGAGGAAGAAGCAGGGTGTATTAGCGTTTGCAGGAATGGATATGTAAGAAGACAATGTGCATTTCTTGACAATCCCATCTCTACCCACCCACCCTCAGTTCTGCAATTTTGCTTTATCATATCTTGGTGATCTTAGTTGTCTTCCACAAAGTACTCTTAATGTATGACTTACAGAAAATGATGAGTGTTCTATTGTAAAAAAAAAATTTAAAAAAAAGCTCCCTATTGCATTTGCAATTTTAGTGTGCATTTTAATGAAGGCTTACTTTCTTACCAGCAAATTATTATAGACTTCTCTATAAATCTATTGGATGATAGCAAACAGAACACCAAATACCAAATTACTATAGATTTTTTTTTAAGTGCCTTATAGAAGCGAAGAATCCTGTCTTATAACAGAGACAGATAACTACCACTGTAGAGCTCATAAATGTGTATCAGAGGTGGATCAGATCTAGTAACCTATTCTGAAGGTGTTTTGAGAAATCTTGGTATCTTCAAAGCTCATGGAGCAGGGATGTATAAGCAAGGACCTTCTAGTATATGCATTTACAACAGTAAATGAGATATGTGATATGCATGTACCACAGAGAGAACACATAACTTTATCTGGGTCTTGTAGTAAATTCAAAGCAGCTTGTTCTTCAGTAAGTGAAATAAGCTGCTTCATTTTATAAAAACAAACACATGGCTAGTTGTTGTAAAGTAGGAAATGTGTAACTAGCTTGACTTGGAATAGTTTCTTCAGATAGCGATAAGCCAGTATTCAGATAAAAGTAGGCACATGAGAAATTCTGGTCCAGGGTTACTTTTTCAGGTCATCTTTGTATGATTAAAAAAAATTCAGATATCCAGTCAGGTAAATTAAATTGGATTAGGCCTGACTTAACACTCCAGCCAAATGTACCCTGGAAAGTGTTACTTGCATAGCTAACACACTTACTGCGCAGTGATGTAGATGTGATATCAGTCCTTCCACCTGATGGTGTAGATGCAACCTCTACAGATGACCAGTGAAGTTCTGTGTCAGTTATAGTATTAAATATGCTCCCCTGGTAAGAATGTCCCTATATTGCTTTAGGGATATTTGTGCTGCTTGTTTCTGATTTTCTATAGATATATTGATAACAGTTTAAAAAATTGGTCTACATAATAAAGTAGTGGCTCATATTAAATATTGGCTGAAAAAGTGCTGGAAAACCCCTTAGAAAATCGTTTTAGTCAAAACAGATTTTGAAATATGACCACATAAAATTCCCATTTAATAACAACAAATTAAAAAAATAGAAGCTGGCTATACAAAATGCAATCTTTTTTTTTTACAGAGAACTATACATTTTATTTCTATCTTTAAAAAGCTACCAAATTTTCTTCAGACCCTTAGAATTGCCATAACAGAAATACTGAATGCCAAGTTACAATCTACTAATAACTTTTTAAATGCAATGAATTGATACCTTATGTTTATTTCCAAAATCAGAAGCAAGTTTTGAACTAAAAACTCGAAAATATTAGCCTTACTTACTGTTTTCCTGCTCTATAGGAACGACTGGATTGCCATTTCTGGGGGCAGAAAAAGTGAAATATATGAACCATTAAGAGCTGCATGCTTTTTAAAGCACAAAAAAAAATATTTTTAAGAAGTCTGCTGTCTAAATTGCAGTTGTGCTTCTATGATTTTGTTAATGGTGCTTTCCTAAAGAGCATTTATGTCAGTATATAAAATATTTGACTGTATTTAACAACAGTGAAACATTTTACTTAAATGGATTGGGGAAAGAAAGAATATGTTAAACCATCTGTCCCAATACAGAACTCCTTTGTGGTACATTTTGAATTCAGCTTTCAGTTTCCTCTCTATAAAGCAGGAATAATCTTTTGTAATTTCCTTTAACCTGTTTCTGTTTGTCTCCTTAGATTGCAAATTCTTACGATGAGGGTATGTTGTCTACTAACTGCTTGTACCGAGAGAAGTAAACAAGGGTGCAGTTTCTCTACGTGCTAGCCCAGTGCAAGTTAATAAAACACTGATAAAAGTTTGAACTACATTAAGACAGCTGTGACAGACACACTGTTGCTAACTCCAGTTATATAACTTAGCCATTCACATACTTTCGGGTTACTATTTGACTGTTCCTCTGAGATCTTTGAAAGCTATTTCTATATCAGTCCAGAACCTCTGCTGATGCTGTATCAGACTGTAGAACACAATACATCTAAAATGCAGCCAAGAACTGATGAGGGAAATTCTTAACTTGCTGCAGATTACATGCTGCATTTTTAACACCTTTCTAAAACATTTGGCTGTTGGAAGTAACTCAGAGTTTCCCATCAGAGGTAGTTTCTTTCCTGTAGTTGTGAATCTGAAAATGTATGGAGAATGTTGGCACTAGTGGTGGAAATATAAAGAAGATTTTCCCTGAAGAACAGGATATCTGAAAATGGTGGCCAGCCTCACAGTTAAAGGGTTCACATTTGTGTTTGAATGATGAAGTTTGAGTTCTCATTTGTGTTGTACAAGTCAACTTTTATTCAATGTATTAGTTGTAATTACAAGGAGTTAAGGTATCTTACGGATGTTATATATCGGGTTGCAATGTTCAGACCTTTGAGATAAAGCATTTTTCTTGTAGTTTGTCATCTTTTTATTGTTTGACTTGTTGATGTAAAATTTAGAAACCTGCTTTAACATTAGGATTGAGATTGAGTATGGTCAGATTTACCTTGTCGGCTCAGATTTACCTTGTGGCTTTGATTTGGACATTCTGGCTGGCAGCTTCACACACTCTCACTGCGTCATCCAGGCTAATGCCCTCAGTCCACAGACCACAGATGTAAACAATCTGATCTCGTGGCTGCAAACTGCCTTCCACACTGGCAGGAGAGCCAGGCACTATCTCTAGCACATATATACCTTGTAACTTGCTTCCAGCTCCTCCTGTCAGCTTCAAGCCTAGAGTAACACAGAGAAAGCATCTTTTGTGGCAGTATGTTTTGAATTTCACTGTCAGTGACATGCAGCCTAATGGAATAGATGTAGGTCATTGAAAGATACGCTGAACAAATCACCAACATTAGAAACAACAGTCTTGCCCCAGTGAGATGGGGTATAAGAGCTGCACTGGGAGAGTGATATACGCTTAGATGTTAAGAAAATATGGAACGGTGCTGTCCATCTTTATGCTTCAGCTATTCCATAGTGCAAAACAGAACTATGCAACGATATTCCAGCAATCTCTCGACATGCTAGTTTCTGAACTGGAAACAGGGTTCTGTTTCCTGGGTCTACAGGTTTATCTGTATGCAGTACTTGCCACATTCTGCAGAAACAGCAAGATATGCACACTGTAGGGATTTCTTTTATCACATATATTGCACAATGCAGATAAAGCCTTGTGTCTGTGGTGAATCAAGGATTTGAGTGGAGGTTTTCTGAATAGCAAACTATTGCCATAATCTGTTGCTCATCCTTCTTAAGCTTTGGCTTTTTTCCTGGGTGTTTTTTTTTAATTTCCCTCCACATAGATCTTTATGTATCCCAGCAGGGAGTAGACATTATTATCTGACTGCCAACAACTTCTGTATATCAGTAACACAAAAATATGAGACTGGACATCTGCCAGAAACTTAAGCTGATAGGGTGAGAATACAAGGATAATTTTTCCAACTAACTTCATTGGTCTAGTAAAGAGGTATTAGTCTTCCCTTTAAGGGCTTGCCCAAAATAAAGCTCTCCTTTCCTTGGTCACAGGTGATGGAGGAAAGCATAAAGGTGTCAAGGTCACTCAGGATCATATTATCCAAGACCACAGTTGCTTATAATTATCTTATGATTGCTGTAATCCCTGTCCAGAATACTATGCATAGTATTTACTACACACCTAGCTGTCCATTGGCACCTTTTGTGAGAGTAATTTCAGGAATCTCATCTGGCCTAATAGAGGGACGAGGATCACTGTCAGCACGACCAACCATAAGGTGCAGATCAGGAGAAGATCTTTGTAGTAAAGCCAGGGCTTCATTACATGGTAAAGATGTGACATCAATTCCATTCACCTAAATGACAAACCAGTAAAATTATGTCAGATCTCATTGACCATCATGTACTTCTCCCTCCACTTTAAATTTTGCATATAAACTTTGATTACTTTTCACTTTCATGTTACTGCTTTGCTGTGGTATTTAATATCAGTGAATGCAACAGTTAAAACTGCAGTAAGATTTCTTTTTTGAACTTTTTTTTCTGAATGCAGGGTTTTAGTAAAAATAACTCTTTTTTCTTGAAATTCAAGGTGTTTTCGCAAAAAAAAAGGAAGACAGCCTAATGCAAGAAACTGAAAATGAACCAGGCTTTATTCATACATTATAAAGGACAGAACCCCTGAATCCTTTGTATGTCACCTATCTTATTACGTTAATTCAGTTTATATCATTTAACTGGGAGGGTGTTTAATGTCTCGGTTGTCTTGCATTGCTTCTAGGCAATTCATGTTATTTGCCTGGTCATACATTCTATTCAGTCTGAAATTTTCATCCTGAAGTCAGCAGAATTGTATTTATTATAGAATCCATTTGCACTTGCATGCCTAAATATGTGATAAATTGGACTCTTAGGAAAGAAGAACACTGAAGCTAAACGACACCGATCTGCAAATATTCTCTCCTCTGTATAAACTCAAAGGATTACTGTACCATAATGATTCTGTCTCCACTTCTTAGTCTTCCATCTGACAGGGCAGGCTCATTCAAGATTTCATCAACATACAGGCAGTTGTCCACTTTGTTAAGAACTACAGAGAATCCATAACCGTTGTTCTCTGACTTTGTCAAAGTCACAAAGATCTCAATTTCCTATTAAAATAAGCACAAGAAATGTAGATTTTCTGTTGCTTCATTAACACCTTCCATTATGCTTTGTATGCAGATAGGAATCAGATGCTCAGATGGTATATATAAGAGCATACACAATGGTGTCTGTGATCCCTCACTGCCTGATTCCAGAATTAATTTTACTTTTTACTTAGTGGCACTTCATGGTGATTGATTGATAGGGCCTAAGAAGGCAGAGAAGGCCATTGGGGACTGGAATTTTGGCATTTCAAATGTGTAAAGAAAGCCTTCTAGTCCTCTGAGCTGACAAGCATTGCAATAATACAGTGCAGAGACTGTTGTTATTGCTATTGCTGTCCCACTGAAGGAAATGGCTGGACCTAAATTTTGCTCTCGGTGCTCTCAAATTGGTAGGAATTCAGAGCTAACTGGTTTCAGCAGAAATGCAAGATGTTTAGCATTTGGCAGGACTGAGCCCTATATTTTGAATAGTAATTAACACAAGGATCATACTTTCTTATCAGGACATTACAGTAGTATCATTTTTAAAAAGTGATGTTCCATGTGGGTTTAAAACACTACAGAAGAAAACAAAGTAGCTGACTCCAATTAATTTTAGAGGCTACTAGAGGGCTCTTAGGCCTTTGTATGCTGGGAATAATACTGCAGAATGCTGTAAAGTTGAAGAAATAGTTAGATGGCAAGAGCAAGGAGATGGCCTTAGAGGCAAACGGTAAAGAATTCTGGAGAGCTGGGCATAGAGAAAGGTCTGCTTTACTTCAAGACTGTGCACATTCAGAAAACTAAAAAAGCCATGCATAAATAGCATAGATAATGAGTTAGAATTAATGTTTAATAACGTTGCTTTCGTAAAGTTGTTTCTTTTCCCTTCTTATATTCTACCTGTTAGTAATCTGGTGTCTATCACATACCCTAGTGAAATCTTCCTTTTCTTCCTTCTCTTCCTCTAGTTCCTCCAAGTCTTCCCATTCATTGTCACTGTCATGTGTGTCTCTGGCAGGCAGGGGTGGTGAGTAAGGCCCACAAACACATGGTTGTGGGGTTGCCATGGTTGTGGAGAGTGTCTCAGAGCTTCCTCCTCGTGAAAGCGAGGTCACAGATGTTGAGCTGATAGTCAGATACTCTTCATCAATAGGGGTTAGCGAGAGAGTTTCGGGCATACATTTTGTGTTCGATAGGTCATCATCACTCTTATTAAACATGTGGCTGGAAAATAAAAAGATTGCAGTGCTGGGGTTTTCCTCCATATGCTTTATTAGATGGCCACTGAAAAGTCTACTGCTTATATACGACCTTATTTTAATTTTAACTGAAGTAATAGTTACGGTATTAAAATGCTGTCTGGGTCCTCCAGTGCTAATATAAAATAAATAATTAATATTTTGCAAAACTACTTAAAAAATTAAAAATGTTTCAGAATTTGAAAACAGCTTTTGCAAAATCTTGCACTCTTTTTAAGACATTAATTAGTAATTTTGTTGCTTTTTGAAAAGAATAATTGGACAATTCCTAGACCATTAATTATTTCATCTGCCATAAACAACTTGTCTGGTAAGTGGTATGCACATTGCAATACTACTACAATTTTCATACTTGCATTATTCTTGAAAAAGAAATGCCAGCCACATTCCTGGCTCCTACAGGTCTTTCCTTGGTAACTACAGCACAGACCAGAAACATGAAATATAAAATGATTCCTGTCTCTCCATAAAAAATACGAGTCCTGACTTCTCTTTGTAAGCCTGTTTTTATTCTTCTGCTGGCCTTGAAGCATAAGAGTTGTCCTACGGAATCAATGCATTTGTTCAATTACTTGAATTAAAATTATTATTGATTTTATTCCACTGTATTGGAGACACAGTATTCAACACTTTTAATGTTCAAGCCCAGACTGTGACTGTATGTGTTGTGTTTAATATTGTTTTGGCTGTTCTCATTAATGAACTCTAGTAGACTACTATGGCATTGTCTCCCATTAAATTTACCATGAAAGGAAATAGAAATGCTTGAAACACATTTTTTTTAAAGTGTGTCTTTTCTTCATATCAATCTTTATTGAAATATTGCTAAACCTTGTTTCTCTTAAACACTTAAAATGGCATAGTTTTTATTAATGCTTCACATAACAAAGATGCTATGTCATTTCAAGTATAACCGTCACCTATGATCTTTCACTCTCTGAAAGACCTGAACTGTGTCTGCCATCTCCCAAGGAAACATATACAACTAAAAGAAACACAATTCATGTGTTTTGTATGAAATCATAAAAAAATCTCTTGCTCTTGTTTCAAAAGTTGTCTATAATCAGAAGGAAAATATAAAGCAAAGTAGCAAAACAGGCATTTTGGATGGATGGGCTAGGAGCCTTCGATGGTATTTTTGAAATACTGATGAAAATAACAAAAACTTGTAGGCTCATGCTGTATAGCCTCAGAGAGGGAAGCAAGCTGGTCTGTTAGCTTGTATCTATGCAAGGAGGAAACGAGCAGTTGGCCATCTCCAGCAGCACAGCAAAGCTGAGAATGAAGCTGACTGTGCTTTAATAGCTGAACAACAGATACTTACAATACTGTGGAAGACCACTGGGATAATTAAAAGAAATGTTTAAGACTAGCAGCAAATGCAGTCTGCCTCTTTCCTTTGGAGACAGGAAACAAACAACTAAGTTCAATGGATGTTGGTCAATGTGGGTGTCATAGAATCTGTCACATGCTAGTGGAATTCTGACTGACCTTAAAAGGGTATGAAAGGTGTTTGGGAGAGCTACACAAACTCAAGGCAATGAGTCAGCAGTGGCTTAATCACAGCACAGCTTCTACCCATCTCTGCGTCACCATCGGAAATATCATGACATGCTCGACTTTCTTTTGGAGTCTTGTGACCCTACACCAGGACTTCACAGGGGAAAACTACGGGTTAGAATTTTTCAAAGAGCTTTTTCAAAGATTCTTTTTGGTGGCAATGAGAAGAGAGAAAAGAATTTTCCAGGTGAAACCCTGAGCTGGGAACTTCTAAAATTCGTATTGGAAGATATCTACATTTGCACGAAAAGTTTTGAGCAATCTGAAGAAAATAAATTTCTTCATTAATCAAAAGGAATTCCTTCATTAATGTCTATGTCCTTCTGGATTGTTTTATGTTTTTAGCTGGAAGGATCACGTGAACTGAGATTACATTTAAAATATTGTTTAAATTGCATACCGTCTTAAACTGCTCTGCCTGCCTTTTGAAAATGCAAAAACAGAAATTAAATGTTACTAAGAATGTACCAAACAAAAACATTTATTTCAGAACTTCCTTCTTGGGGAGAATCCAAAACTTTTCTTGGAATTGATATTTTTCCACAAGAAATTAAGTTTCGCTGAAGCTGCATCTCTTGGCAGATGTGTTTGCTACAGACAGATTTCTGCTGTGTTTATTCTCAGCAGTAGAGAATAATATATGTAAGCAGGAGCTTCACTCATGAATGTGAATGAAGTTTCTCCTCTTGAGAGGAGACAAAAGTATGAATTGCCATTATGGTCCCACTTGACTTGCAGTCAGCTAGTGCTGTGAATCCCCAGAGACTGGAATCTTTGACTGATTCTATTCTTGGTGAACTTCAAAAGTAACAAAAGGATTTCAATGGACTGTGTGGAAAAATAGAAATTAGTTTCTAGATAAAAGCTGTAAAAGGTCTTCTAGAGACCTTTAACTTGTCTTTCCACCAATCCTTTCTGTTCTGATAATTAATGTTCCTTTGCACGGGGAAAGATGATTAAAATGAAATGGATCATCTTCTGTGTGAGAGCGTGTGGTATATCCAAAAGAGTGTAAAAGGAGGCTGAGTCCATTTGCACTGTATTTTATCGTATAACTCCTCTGGCTCAGGGCTTCTATTGGCTTCTGAAGACTGGGAAATAACTTTTTTTTTTCTCCTTGATCACAGTTTGTCTTCTGAGGTTTTTTTATTTTCTCTGAAAAAATTTGAAATTAAAAGATCATACAATAAGAAATAAATTTTTGGTGCCTGTTTAAGTCAACAAGAGTCTTTCCACTGATTTCAAACTGCAGCCAACTTCAGCTGAACAGCATAAATGATTACAGTATTGCAGCACCCACATAACTGTCTTGCAATGCAGACTTAGGCAAAATTCTAGTACGATGAAAGTAAATAGAGAGAGTAGATGAGGACAGTAGGAATAAGATGGTAAAACAAAATCTTCATTATCCAGCAGTGATTGGAAGCTGATAGCCCTCTCCTTAAATCTAAGCAATTCACTTTCAAAATTCTCCGAGCTCAAGGTAAGGCTGCAGAGCAGATTTCAGTATTCCTTACCTTTTGACCCATCCAAATTCACATGGTGAGTAGCAGTTCTGGTTCACTTCTTCCTCTAGGGAGTGGAAGACTTCAGAACTGGCAACTTCTTTGTGAAACTTCCAAAGATTCTTATAGAAACTTTCCTTGGGAGTCATAAGTTTCTGTGTGGCCTTCTCTTGAAACTCAGCTTCCTGCTCTTCGTAAGTTGAGCTGTCCTCTTCAGGAGGCTCACTGAAATCTGCTGCCACTGGAGAATCCAGGCAGTCTTCAAGATCTGGAGAGGTGCTACCTTCGTCACTGGTAGACTGATCCATACTGTTTCCTGCCTCTGTATTGTCTGGAATTTCTGCCACAAACTCCTTCATAGGAGATGGTGCTGGTGTCTATCAAAAATAACAGAAAGGTTAGCGTAATTCCTTTTTTATCTCATGTCTTCTTTCCTTTAAGAACAAAATAATTTGAAGAAGCAATATCAATACGCATCTGAATGTGAAAATATCAAATGGCGGATGGAAGGGAGGGAAAAAATAGACGGAGGTGCTCTCACTAAATAACTATTTTGTCTTTATGCTTATCTTCCACATTCTCCAGGAGTTCCAGCCAGTGAACTACTAAAACAGGTGGCACCGTTTTATTTGTTTTCATATTATGCCTCAACTTCTTTGTGTCTATATTCTCTCTGCTGTGTAGAAGTGGCTTCCAGATTTGACTCCTGTGCAACTGACCACAGAAGTCAGCCAAGGGCACACTGCAGGAGAGCAACAGGAGCCAATTTTTTTACCTGGAGATGGTCCTGACACTCATTTCTGTCCGCCACAGGACAATGCTTAAAAATCATGGTGGAACAGGAGTCATGAGTGAGCCATTCTGCATGGAGTAAGAGTAATGCAAATGCATGTTCATTATAAGAGTATTTGTGTATGTGTCCATGAGTTGTGTTCAAGAAGCATCAATAATAATGCTAGCACACCTAATGGCACTGTTTTAGTCTCTGCAGTCTCTACTGATTGATCTTTTTCCTTCTTTTTTTTTTCTCCCCTGCAAATTCTGCTAACTATCAATAAGAAGCTGACTAACCAATTGAACCCATTATTTCATTTATTTAAATTTATTAAGAGGTAGTCTGGATATGAAAAGTTCTCTATTTTTCTCTTGCTTTTGGGAGTAAACTAGCTATCTCAAGCCCATGAGTTGTAATAGCTGCAGCTGAGAATATCTGCAGTTTCTTGCTGAGGATCTAGTAGAGCATTTTTAGAAGCATCACTAGAAGATCTGCTTGGGTATGTGCTGTTTCACTCCAATAACAGTTTTGCAATTCAAAAGACTGGGATAAAGATGTTCACATCTGTCAGATTTCTCTTATTTTGGTTGCTAAGGAAGAATCAGTTGAACTCTAGAGGCTGAGTTGAAGCCAGGAAGGGAAAGAAATGGAATAGAGGGCCTTGGAGAAAAGGGAAGGTTACCCTGTTCAAGACTGGATAGAAAACATAGTAGTGTTTTTCCAGGTTTATAGATGCAAGTTTATGATAGAAACTTTGCCTTACCAGGGCACTCTGCTCTATTTCTGGAAGAACACCTTTTGGTGGTCTGCAAAGTAGTAGTGTGACTTCTGGAGGAGCTCCTCTCAACAAGTGTAGGACATCCTAAGCAGGGAGAAGGAATATTAGATTCTTATGGAACACAGTCTATAGCATGTGTCATTTTACCAACCGGAATGCAGACAATTTTTATTGTGAATGCCAAATTCCTAGTGTTTGTGCCTTTCAGCAGTGTCTGGGAGCCAAAATTCACTACTGTATGACTGTCATATAAGTGGACCATAGTTTTTATGTGAATGTGTATCTAAAGTCAAGTCAATTCTGTTTATAAACTCTTCTCCCACCAACAGACAAGTAGGTTTAAATTATTTATTTTTCTTTTCTTTAAAGAAAACAGGATTTTCAGACAAATTTATTCAAACTGCATGTGGCAGGGACACATCTTCAGTCAATTATATCCGCATAGCTCCACAGACTGCCATACTGACATAACCAAAGGGAGACTTTCTCAGAGTCCCTCCTTGACATAACTATTCATGCCTATTCAGTGGCATTCAGCTTTCAGCTATAGTGGGAGATGAAATACTCCCAAGTCCCAAGGCCATCAAAAGGGACTTCAGGGCACTGGGGCAACTGGTTGAGGGATCAGGGGTGCAGGTGGTGTTTTCCTCCATCCCATCAGTGGCAGGGAACAGCACTGAAAGGGGCAGAAAAACTCACCTGGTTAACAGGTGGCTCAGGGACTGGTGCCATTGGTCGAATTTTGGCTTCTTTGGTCACCGGGAGATGTACACAGGACCAGGCCTACTGGTGACAGGCAGAGTGCAGCTATCTCAAAGGAGAAAAAGGATTCTTGGCCACGAGCTGGCAGGACTCATTGAGAGGGCTTTAAACTAAGTTCAAAGGGGGAAGGGGTCATAGACCACCTCACTAGGGATGAGCCCAGGCTTGGCGTGCCAGGGTCAGGGATGAGATTGACAGCCCAGTTCAAGTGTGTCTACACCAACGCATGTAGCATGGGCAATAAACAGGAGGAGCTGGATGCCATTATACAGCAGGACGGCTATGACTTGGTCGCCATCACAGAAACATGGTGGGACAACTCGCATGACGGACATGCTGTCATGGATGGCTACAGACTCTTTAGGAAAGACAGGCCAACAAGGAGAGGTGGTGGAGTTGCTCTGTATGTGATGGAGCAACTGGAATGCATTGAGCTTGGCCTGGGGGCAGATGAAGAATGAGTTGAGAGCTTGTGGGTTAGAATTAAGGGACAGCCTCATATGGGTGACATTACAGTGGGTGTGTACTACAGGCCACCTGACCAGGAGGAGGAGGTTGATGAGGCCTTCTACAGGCAGCTGCAAGCAGCCT
>Ga0065711_1043209_pt1 | contig 14860 bp, 5 predicted proteins | sample Hoacrofraction12_FD_59098 | JGI IMG/M metagenome (GOLD analysis project Ga0065711, IMG submission 59098) | Hoatzin crop microbial communities from Cojedes, Venezuela - Epithelial fraction 12 v2 (version 2) | ecosystem: Host-associated > Birds > Digestive system > Esophagus > Crop | place... | reverse complement strand
TACATAAAACCTGTAGAAGTTTTAACTTAAATTTCTCTGTGTTTTGTGCTTGCAAGCACTGCAAGGAAATATGACAAGTCATCTTTTTCTCTTTGATGTTAGGACGGGGCAGTGGGTTAACAGTGCAGATAATGGTATAAATTCTTAATATTTAGAAAGAGTCACGCTAGGGAAGTCTAAGCTCATACTGCAGAAATGGCACATGGAGGCTGCATTCAGCTAGATGAGAGAAGCGTCCTGCTCAATGTCCTTTGCCAGCAGCCAGACTTTCAGCCAGATTCCAGCAGCCAAAAAGCTGTTATGAACAGTTAAAGCACTCCCAAGGCAAATTCATGCCCACGTGAATTGGAGAAGACTTTATTTCGCAGGGTGTGCAAGCTTGGAGTCAGTTTGGCAACTTTAACAGCACTGACATACTTCATAATATACTTTCACAGCATTTGGCCAGATGTCTGACATAAGCAATGATGCAAAACTCAAGCTTTGTGTGGAGAGATGGAAGATGGGGAGTTAGCACCAAATAGTGAAAGGTAGTTTTAAGGAAGTGTTCTACTGGCAAATAGGGCGAACTTGGTATTCCAGACTGACATATTTGGCCACAAAATGCACGCAGCAATAAGTCAAACCTACAATTTCCACTATTGTGCATTGCAGATCTGAGCTAGCCTTCTTTTTCTGGGGACAACTGGAAGGGAATTGTGTTTTTCTGCTGCAGCTGTCAGTTAAGGTGTTTAAAACCATAGCATTAACAGTATTTTAAAAGCAAAAAAGTGATGTTTTTGAGAGTATGACTTTATAAGGGTCTTAAATCCTTAAAGGGGGAGCCCTCTGCTTCTCACAGGCAGCCCCACCAACCACCAGGTCACGGCAGGTAGTTTTGTTGTTACATCTGAATACCTTCATTTTTTAGCCTGTTACTACTCTGACATCAACTGGGAGGAAACTGTACCACTGATACATGCGTATTTTTTTAAGAGGAAAGGGCATTTACTTAAGAAAGAGAGAGGGACTGGACAGTTATTCAAAATATGCAATGGTCTTGCATACTTATTTTAACATCTTTAACACAAGGAATCAAAATGATGATCCAAAGTGGCCAGACCTTCCTGGGACACATGGCTTTGCACCAGACCATGAATAATTTTGCAGTATGTGGAACTTGCACACATACAGGACAGGACATATATGCACAGAAAATAAACCTCTACAGCCGAGGCAAATGCGCATGTGTTTGACTGTATCTGCCTGTGTGCTGTGGTGGTACAATACACCTGATTCAGAGCATTATTTTTTAAATAGACACAATTTTCTTGAATGCTTAGGGAACTTGGGAGGATTAGACTAAGTGCACGCGGAGTTTAGTTGTTAGCATTTTTGTCACACCATTATGACAAGGATAATTTCCTTTCATTAATGCAGTCCTTAAAACTTTTAAAACATGAAATCTTGCTAGCTGAACTTTGCTAAATATAAACCTGAGCACTAAAAATCATGTTTCTTTACTTCACAGGAAAAATAAAAATTAAGATGTGTGTACAAATACTGTTCTATCACTAATGACACAGGGTCAGAATTCTCTTTTGAGGTATTAAGGAGGGAACCACCTTGTGCACAGCAAGGAGAATGAGCCTAACACACAGCCTTCTGTTTGTAAGCTGACCTTTGAGGATCTCCACCACATGTAGCATTCCCAAGTTAAAACTATCCTTTTGACTAAAAGAACACTAACATGTTTATCTAGATGAAGTTCTTTGATATACACCTTCACAAATAAAATTCTGTGTTCCAAACAAGTAAATTAGCTAAGCATGTCACCTGGCATACGAGACACCTTTGGAAAAAGTCTGTTTCTGCAATTGGAAAGTTTTTCTAAATCCTTAATGCTAAAAAATCTTGTATTTTCTAATGTTTCATTTGCCTATAGCTATACATTGAGAAAAAGGAGAGGAAAAACCATTGTAAGGTTCCTAATAAGCCAGAAGATGCCTCTAGCTATCTGAAGCAAATTATGCGGGACATGGGATTATTGCAGAGAGCAGTAAACCTGGAAAACCTAATGCCTGAAGAGTGGGAATTCCTTAGCACTGTTGTTATCTGCTAATTTCCCCAACCTGGAACACATTATGCTAGTTAAAAATCACTTAAGAAACACTTTCTTTGTTGCAAAAGATTTTAAATCTGGAATCAACCTCTGAAGTCAATAGAGTTAAAGCAGAGCAATGGGAGAAGGTTTTGCCCACAGGTAAGCGAGGTAATCCCATGGAAATTTCCCATGAAGTAACCACTGCTTCTGGGGTTACTCTTCAGAAGCTCCACTGCCCACTCGTACAATCCTGACATGGAATTTACCTCGTGGCAAGAGAAGGATTTTATTTATCAATTTGAGTATTGTTATTCAAGGGTCTCATAACTAGAGTAGCCAAATGTTCAGAAGCAGCATGAGTGAGTCTTTGGAGATACTGTTCCCAAAATCTGCCATTCAGTATGTCCGGCTTGTATCTAGCTCAGAGCTAGATATCTGCTGCAGAAACAAGTGCTTTCTCAAGGATGGGGAAGAAAGTAGGCAGTAATTAATGTGTTTCTTGTTTGCAGATGCTTCTGACTTTAGCTGCAGAGAAATGCGAACCAACCGCTATGTCACAGAGGGGTCTTGCCGCAGCATCAAACCTGTCAAGGAACTCGTCTGCTCTGGTCAGTGTGTCCCCTCACACCTCCTTCCCAACTCTATTGGTAGAGGGAAATGGTGGCGTCAGAATGCCCTGGATTATCGCTGCATTCCTGCTCACACTCGCACGCAGCGCATCCAGATGGCTTGTCCCGAGGAAGAGACTCGGACTTACAAATTCCGAGCTGTCACGTCCTGCAAATGCAAGCGCTACACTCGCTACCACAACCAGTCTGAGCTGAAGGACTTCGGCAAGGAAACTGTCAGGCCTCAGAAGAACAAGAAGCCTCGTCTCTCCAGAGCCAGGAGCAGCAAATCTAACCAGCATGAGTTAGAAAATGCTTATTAGAAGGTGGCTCTGAGTGGTACAGCCTAGCAGCTCTGGATATTTTACAAAACATCAAACAGCACTCACAGGCCACAGCATGACGTTCTGACTGCAGCAGGTTCCAATTCCTTCTGCTAAGCTGAGTCAAAGGCTCACATAGTCAAAAATCTGTCAGATTATAGCAGTTATGGTCTGATAAAACAATGAGATAAACCGAGCTGGAGGTAGCAACGCCTAAATTCAGTATGAGGAGAGGTACACCTTGGAGATTCACATGAGGTCACGTGGCTGGTACAAGTAGGAAGGCAGAGGAAAGTGAAGTTGTTATGGTGACAAACACACTTTGTTAGAAGTCATTCTACTCACTATAAGTGAAGAGAACACTGAGATCCCTTTCCTACCTTTCTAAGTGCCATGATGCAGGACAAGCGTGCAACTAGGGAAGCACCAGGAGAGTTACTACTCTCTGAATGAGTTATAGAAAGTTAGTGATAGCAGGGGTTTCAACAGTTATGGTGACTGAAATCAAATTGTTGGGAAATTAACATCCTGTCAGATGTCCTCATGCCCCAGCTGTTTCCTCTAAAACACAAAAATTAAAATATGACACTCGTGTTCTGAAAACTAAAGTGAAAGTGTGACAAATCTATCATAACTAAAAGACTGTAGGATCAACATTCAAAAATGAGACTTGACAACTAAAACCTTATTTGGTTTAGGGGCAATGATTTGTTTCAGGAACAATTAAACAAATTCTACTAATTGGAGCAGATTTATGAAATGGATGCTCCTCTCAAACCAGATAACCTCACTGATGTTTGTCCTACAAACAGCTAACAATGTGCATAATGTAAGATAAAAGAAATTGATTATTCCTTATTTCCTTGGACACAATTTACTTTAGTCTCAATTTACATTTGCTGTTCTGTAGAGTTTGGATTATCTAACCACACACTTTGTAGTGCTAAGACTGTGCAAGCCAAGTTCTGGGAGTAAGGTGCTGGTTCTGCATTAAAAGTGAGCCTTTGCCAATTTTAAAGTCATTAATTCCTCTAGAAAAGTCTTTGGTATGTGCAGCCTCGGTAAGTCCTTAGTTTGACAGCAACTTTGCTTTACTTAGCTTCTCCACATTCAGACTGATGTTTGTGTTTTTACTTTAAAGAATATTATTAGAAAGTGAATCATCACATTCTGTATATATCCTGTAGAAGTGCTAAGCCTAGTATCAGATGAACACAGTTTGGGATGAAGACAGTTCCTCACTGTTCTTATTTTCTGTGTAGACTTTATGCTGAAATCATATAAACTATGGAAATTTGCGATGTTGATAGATTTTGCAATTGGTTTTTTTTTTGTTGGACCAGAACCTAGAAAGAAAAGGTATTGTTTCAGAGAGTGAATTACATATTTATTTTTTTCTCAGAAATTATTTATGCAAAGTTTTTCCTTGTAGAGAATAAGATGTACTACTGCTTTAAAAATATTAGTCTGCTATTTTTAATTTTAAATACATTGTTAATAAAGTAGAAACAATTATTAATTATAGGAAGACTCATTGATTTTCAGCTATAGTATAAAGCTGATTTGCTACAAAACCAGGAAATTACAGAACAGGCAGGGTGTTGACTGCAGTTTCTGTGATAGAGGGTGTCAGGGTCCTTAATTCTTAATCAGTAACACACATGTCTCTAAAGAAACTCCATCCTGGAACTTCTTGCTCCAATGGACAACATTTATCATGGAAAAAGTCTCCCAGGGCTGATGTGGAGCTCAGAACTATTTCAATATTCTCATTTCTGCTTCCCCTGGGGAAGAAAAACTCATCCGATTTCAGTTTCCCTCCTACTCCCAGTGACATTTCCTGATTCATACGTTCACAACCTGATAAAGCCACGAAAGAAAACAAGAAGTCTGTGAACTGTTGATCAAGATTTCTTGATTGAAATCTGATTGCTTCAGATTTCTCTCATTGAAAAAAAAGAAGTGTGGAATCCCCTTGCAAGTGCTGTCAAGCAAGAGTTAAACTTCTTAACAATTTGATATTGTAGACCTATGCCCATTTTCATTTATAAGGCCATGTTATTTAAGAAATAAAGACGTTTTTCCAATGGAGTTGGGGACAACTGGGCTTGGACTGCACATAGCATCCAGATATTTCAATGCAGCCAGTAGACAGGGTGTCCTTTCACTACTATTATTTGATACCTTACATAAAAACCTAATATAAACAGTTGTCCTGTCTGTGACAACATTTTCCAGACTTATCTTTGACTTTATGAATTTGGCACTTGGGGCTTAATTTTTTGAAATCAGCATGAACACCTGCAAGTGCTTCTTAAGCAAGAAAGGCAGTTCAGTGCCTCTGAAAAACTATTCCGTAGTCTCACTGGCATCTAAAGTTACTGGAATATTGTTTTTTAAATGCTAACTGTAATAAGCCAGTGAAAGAGACTTATTCCACTTTATCTGAGACTTCATGCTGGATTCCAGGCAGTTCAGAAGTATAGGGCCTGCTGGAGGTGAATCGGTAATATCTTTCTCCCAAACATTTCACCTTAAGATGTCCTCTTCCAAAAACACACCCAGTCATCCCACACAGTTGTCTTCTACCAAAAACGCAAAAGTTTCCTGCTGCTGAGCTGCGATTCAGAATCTTGCAGTTTTCTGACTTACATTGTAATTATTGGTCCTTTGCATGTTATAAAAGCTTTTACAAGAATGCCAATGGACAGGGAGTCCTGACACACTTATTCTATTATATTTCCTCTCAATACCCATCCTGTTTACAGTTGCTTCTCACTGGTTTCTTACCATAGGTTTACAGGGGATTAGATGAGCAGTCTGCAGATATGCTTAGTCTTCTGTAATCTTACTCCTGAAGCAGTCCCCTCCAACCACCTGTTCTGCAATTCATGTTATCAGGAGAGGAACAGGAAATAGTAGTGTTCTGCAAACAGCTGGATAAATCAAAATGTAAGATGTTTCATAGAGGCAGACTGCTACATTCCCTCCCCCCCCACCCCGAGTTCTTTTCAAACAGAGCATTTGGGTTTGTGTATTTGTTTTCACGCGCTCTCTCCTTTTTTTTGAAATCTCTAATAAAGGTGTGCATGATTTTAGCCTCAGATAGTACATATTACTTACAGCTGTTAGTAGGGCTCTAGAACAAGACAGAAATTTAGAGAGTGACTTACTGGTCTAATAAACTATGTCAATGTTTGGTGAAAGCATTATTTACGACTCAAGGGACATGCTGTACATACGAGATGCCATCTCTAACTGGGTGTTTGAGAATACATGTCTGCAGGAAATTTCAGTTTGTCTTTCACACCATATCTATACACTTCCAATTCTTTCCAAAGAAAAAAACTTGATACTGTACACAGAGGAAATAACTGAAAACAGAGCAACTTTATAGGTTGTCCTTACATCAGTGAAGCATTACCTGACACAAGACATACATGGGTCAGGCTCTTCCAGAGTAACAAATACTCCAAAGGAGCTTTGTAATGGGCAGAGACCTGATGTGTGCTCCTTTTACAGAAGCATTAAATAGTTTTTCTTCAGGACTATAAACTCTTCAGGCAAAAGTGATTTTCTTCATTGTAATTTTTACAATAAAATAGCACAATGGTGCGTAATTTAGGTGCTACTGAACTGTAAGTAGTAACAGGTCACTGGATTTACCTTCACTTGGCTGGAGACAGCTGTCTGTCAGCAGCTGAACAAGTGTCATAATGCGTAGTCCACAGAAAAACAATCAAGTTGCTTATTTTCAGACAGGATGCATGATTTCTCCAAATCAGCTCTGAACATTCATTTGTCTTCCATGTTTATTTCCAGCTTCTGTAGACAACAAACTGTGGTGCACTCTCTACAATTTGCTCACTGACTTACAATAAATAGTCAGTGTGCCTACTTTATTTCTTTTTCTGGCAAAAATATGACTCTGCTATTATTCAGAGAAAGATAAATTTACAGGCAGCACCAACAGTCTCCTGGTATCCACAAAGTCCCAAAGATTTTGCACGAGGTTCAATTTTTTAATTATAAATTGCACAATAAAGAACATAACTTTATCCAGTGAGGCCCTAGGCCCAGAAAACACATTATGCTTGTGTTCTGGAAATGTGGTTGAGGAAGTCAGCGTGATGAAATACGGAATGAATAAACATGTATTTTTTTAGCCATATGACATCAACTTGTAATTAGCTTGTTTCACTCAAATTAGTGCAGTATATGGGCACACAGAACAACTTTTCTATAGTAAACAGTCTCAAAAGTCTTAAATGAACATAGAACATATTTATATGTAGCTCGAGTTTGGATTGAACATAATGTGCACCTGTAATTTGAAATTTGAATAAACTGAAACTCCTCTTGATAGGCAAGTAATGGAAGTCCATCTTTAAAATAACTCACAGTTTAAAATAAAGCCAGTACGAGTTGCAGAACTTGCAACAAACACAGCTGATGTTACTCAGTTATACAAAACAGTGCAACTGCTCCGCTTTCAGTCTTAGACCCATCAAGGGACAATTCTGCACAGTTTTTTTCCAGTTGTATGCAAAGGGATGGATATTTCGCTTCTGTTCCCAGAATTGTGGGAACAGTTTTTACACTGAGTGCTGTTGCAACATCAAGCTGCAGTGTGTGACGTTCGAGGCTCCCAATGCCTGATTGTCTCTTCATTGAATTAGGAATATGTTGCTTTTCTGTATTTTTTGATGCCACAATGAATTTTACTCTCACTGGAGTATAATAAATATACTGTTCCTGAAGCCTAAAGGGAAGGAAGTAATGCTGATTTTTGTGTCTCCATTAACCATTCCTGACACTGTATCATGAACTAGCTATTTCTTTCTATCCTAAAAGCTCTCAATGCTCTTTTATGAGGACAGGTTATTATTGTGAAAATAGGATAATAAAACTAATCAGAAAAAACCTGAGCAGAGGTAAAACTCATCAGCGCAAGCCCTGCTAATTCTGAAATACAAGTATAACAAACACAGCCAATCTTCAAAACATTCTCTCACCTCTACTGCATCACAGTATGAGGCTAAATTGAACACTTCCAGGGAGGAGGCATCCGCAGCTTCTCTGGGCAACCTGTTCCAGTGCCTCACCATCCCCACAGTAAAGAATTTCTTCCTAATAACTGACCTAAATCTACCCTCTTTCAGTTTAAAACCATTGCCCCTCATCCTATCACTAGAGTCCCTCCCCATCTTTCCTGAATAGTGGTAAGGCCTCCCCACCGCCTTCTCTTCTCCAGGCTGATCAGCCCCAATGCTCAGCCTGTGCTCATAAGCGAGGTGCTCCATCCCACTCACCGTCTTTGTGGCCTCTTCTGGACTTGCTCCAACAGGTCCATGTCCTTATGATGGGGGCCTCAGAGCTGAATGCAGTGCTCCAGGTGAGGTCTCACCAGAGTGGAGCAGAGGGGCAGAATCCCCTCCCCTCACCCTAACGGCCATGCTGCTGGGGATGCAGCCCAGGGTATGGTTTGCTTTCTGGGCTGCAAGCACACATTGCTGGGTCACGTTGAGCTTCTCATCAACAAGCACCTCCAAGTACTCTCCTCAGGGCTACTCTCAACCCATTCTCTGCCCAGCCTGCACCCATGTTTGGGATTGCCTTGACCCAGATGCAGGACCTTGCACTTGGCCTTGTTGAACTTCATGAAGGTCACACAGGCCTATCTCTCTAGCCTGTCAAGGTCCCTCTGGGTGGCATCCCTTCCCTCTAGAGTATCAACCACACCAGTCAGCTTGGTGTAATTTTGAACACTTTAGTATCTAAGCTAGTAATCCTTCCCAGTCCTGCTTCTCCCTGATGCTACCACGGGCTGACTGGTTCACGCTGGTGTCATGAACATTCATTTTAGCCATCCCAGGTGAGGCAGTGTGTGATGTGAATCACTTTTTGCCACGTATTGACTACTCACATTCTAACTGATCTAAATGGGGCTCTCATGACACTTCGGCAGTAGCACTTTAGATTGAAAATGTCCCTTTCTTATGAATTTGTACAGCGCCCAGGATGTGGAAACATTGGTCTGTGCTTGGTGTCCATAAGGGTAATGCCATGATTTTAATCTCAAAGGGAAGCAGTCCCAAATCTTTGACTGAGTTACAAGTCCAAAGTCATGCATATCCCTACTGAAGACTCCCACATCAGGCTGTTTGTAGTATTAACCTTCAGACTCAAGCTTTCTTGTTCATGGCTTTCCTGACAATTTAAATATACTCTCAAACCAAGGAATAAAAGTGTATTTATTTCATGGTTATCAAGCCCCTAAATTAAACAGACAGCTTTATCGCTTCGCCAACAATTTAATGCTTGTGGCATGAGGTTATTTCAATGCCTTAAGAAAACATCTCAGCTCTGGCTAAATAAACAACTTGTGTCATTCTTCATTCAGGCTACCAGATTCTTTGGTGTAAAAACTTTGCTTAGGAGAGGCCTTGGGACATAGTGGCTCCTCTGAGGCTATTTACATCTGTCAGATTCTCTAATCTCTTCTTCCTTCCTTCCTCCTGTCTATTTCCTTCCCCTTCACTGTAAAATGGCTAGTATTTAACTCTAATGCTTCCAGTCTGCACAACATGCTTTTAGAATTGGGTGGTTGTTCGGGTTTTGTTGTGTTGTGTGTTGTTTTTTTTTTATAACCAGAAATAAGGCTTAATTTAACGTAATTACTCTCCCATTTGGAGGGTTTTGCTATTTGCAGGGCCTTATTTTTTTCTAGTCAAATTAGCAGGAGAAGTTAGTTTTAAAAGTGATAGTTTTCTTCTAAAATTGTTCTTCATATTAAGGGTGGTGCTCAGAACCAGAAACTTTTCACTCATGATGAATTTCTGTGTGTCTAGAAACAAAAGTAGTGCTATCAGGAAATCATTATTGAGGGGAGAGAGGACAGACAATTGCATAGAATGCCAATGAATTGAGAAAATGCATGTGAAATTTCAGCCTGCTCATCAATTAATAGGGGCCTCTGAATAAATTAATCTTCAAATCAGAGGTGTCCGGGGTCCTCCTAGGAGCCAAAGTAGTCCCAGTCATTTTAAAAGACGTGTTTTTCTAGAATTAGTTATGTCATTGACATCTCTAATATGGCATCAAGAGCTAACAATCAGTTATAAGGATTATTCTTTGGACTTGCAGTTGCAACAAGAAGAGAACAACAGTACTTTGTGGAGTGAAAAGTGTTAATGCAAACATTCTATGGAGCATAGTTCAGTGACAGGAATTAGTGAACAGGAGATCCTTACTGGGAAAACTGGCATAATCTCAGAATTTAAGCATCATATCCTCAAGCATGTCCCTTTCTTCTATTTGGAAATGCTGCCTGTCTAAAATTTAAGGATTTTAGCTAGTTTTTCAGTATTTTAGGATGCTTGGAACTTCAAAGAGGCCATCAGATGTGTGTGCAACGGATTTGTAGCATAGTCTGAAAAGACAGTCTGCATGAGCAATAAACTCAGTCCACGTGCAATTTACTTTTAAGATACACAGCTCTCAAATACATAATTCCATCTTGGTCAGCAGTACCATCACCCTGTATTTACTGAAATACACCACTCTTATTTTGAAGTACGTTACATGCAGATGCTATACCCAATGACTTTGAATTTACTTGTATTTCTCTGCAAACAGTGAAAATATAACTTTATGTATATATATATAGTGCTCTGCTATTTAGAGGGCAAATTGAAGACCCAAGAGCAGTGGAAATAATACATGCCTAAAGGCATTCACTTAACCCCCTCCAACTTATTATAGAAAGTTTATGGGTGGTCTTTGGGGCGATGGCAGGTATACTAAAAGCGTATTTAGAACTGGCTCTTTCAGTGAGACCTCACACACGAGTCTGATGACAAGCTGGTCCAGGAAAGTTTTTTGGTGGTTTTTTTTTTTTTAAAAAGCGCATAACTAAGAAGAAAATCTTGTCCAAGAGAAAACTGCAACCAATCTTGGTTTCAGTGGAGCTGTACTGATTTTTGACATCTGGATCCTAAGACAATATTTGAAGGACAATCACCCAGATTAAATTTATGCAGTTTAAAAAAGATCTTTCTACTTATGAAAGACCAAAAAAGCCATACTAATCAGCAAAAAGAAACACATTTAGCAGTAATAATGGAAGGATTCTTCACATTTGCAGCACCTGATTTTAATTTTAAATTAGTTAACATTCAAGACATTCACTTAGCAGAAAATAATTTTAGAGATTTTCTTGGGTCATTTAATATGAACACCTAGACTCTGGGGACTACTTCTAAGGGAGAGTGGTCTGGAAACTGACTGAGAAAAATTACCCTATTTTGAATATGTTCGCTCCACAGGAGAGTACACCTCCATTGGGAATTTCCAGGTGTCTGCAAATTTTAAAAGCTTGAAAAAGCTTTCTTCTGATTACTTAGGTATGAAAAAACCTCAAATATAATTATGACACATTCCCAAGTAAAATTAAACAAATCTTGCAAAATGCCTCATCAACGAGGAATTCTTTGGACCTTATTCCATAGTTGCCAAAGAGAAGCCTTTCCTATTATAGCTATGTCTAACCTTCTCCATGCTAGCTTGCATTGTCACTCTCTTTATATCAGAAATATGGTGGAGAATCACATTTTAAATTCAGTCATCTTAAAAAATCTTCTGTTGCACTCTGAGAGCCCTTTCTGCTCACATCTCTTTCTAGTTTATAGAATGGACTTCTGTGCAGCTCGCAGGATGTGTAGATTAAGCAAGACCCATGTTCTTAAGAAGACAAAAGCTGTCTGTTAGACTCAGCTGCATGCTGTGCTCCTGGAGAGATAGCTTTCTCAGTATCGGTGAATGTAGAATTAGTGATGGTTTGCAAAATCAAGCATCAGCCCTTTTAGTCCAGTTACATACATAGGTGTGAGTTACATCTCTTGAGAGCCAAAACTGAGAATTCTAAGTAACATTTAATCTCTCAAAAATAAGCATACACACTTAGTAGGTAAGAATATTTGAATTTAATGCTTAAGCTTAATAACCTCTCAGAATAGGAGTAAACAAGGATTAACTTGTCAGTTGGTTTAAGCTGAGCTCTCTCTTTTGAATTCATTTAAATTACATTTTTTGCATGCACTTGAGGACAAGGCCAAGTACATAGTTTACCTTAAAAAAACAGCACTCATCCTTTTGGACATACTTTGTAGTAAATCAGCGCATAGCAGTGTTATTTCAAAATATTTTTACTCAGATGTGATATTAAACTCTATACAGGTATCAGGTAGGATTTTTCTTTAGTCTTCTTTTAGTATTATATTAATAAATATTGCTCTCTTCCTTAACATATTCAGAATTTTACATTTTAATTTTCAGCAGGAAAAAAATTGCAGTGGTGCAGCTCCCTCCCCAGGCCACTTGGCAATCTCAGGATAAGCCAACATTGTGTCCTGGTCTTGGTTACAAGTGCAGTGAGTTGGACCATCAAGCACTCCCTAATCCTACCTGGAACCCCTGCTACCTCTATCATAGCCTTATCTGGTACGTGCCAGAACTGTACAGTCTGTAAAGTACTGGAATTGTGAGGTTGCTGCTGAGATACCAGAATCACCTAACACAGGTTGTGGCCAGAATGGAAAAACACTGACCAAAGTTAATCATCTCGCAGACCCTTTGAGCCCCCTGGGATTGCAGCGGGCTGTGACACAGGATCTCCCTCTGGGCTGGGATGCTCCTCAGGGCAGATTTTGTGAGGTTCAATGATTGTCCACTGATAGATGCCAGTGAAGGAGAAAGGTTCACTGATCGTCCACTGATAAATGCTGATGAAGGAGAAAAGTAAGTAACTCCATACAATTTGTGCAAAGGGAAATTCTGGTCTTGGTTAACGGCTGTGTTTGTGTCTGTGTATGTGTGATTTGATGTGAAAACCCTGCTCTAAGTCTCGTGTGAACCTTGCCATTCTTGGATCTTTAACTAAGTCGCTGTTTTGATTATAGCAATTTTTGTTGAATCACTCTCGTAATTACCCAATAATTGTGTCATTAATTATCAGACAATTTAGTCTTGTGATTTACCGTAACAGTGCCAATAAATCTTAAATTGCTACTACCCCAAAACTGTGTAAAATCTATTCAGCGGCAAATTGGTGTAGTTGGCCAGATCCTAAATCACTCATTTGTGACACAAGTGTAGACACTGTCTGTCATATTTTTCTGGTTGTAACTGCAGAGAAAATTATAGCATGCTGTCTTGTCCACAGTTAAGAATCACAGGGAATGTGATGATGTTAAAAAGTGTATCAACAACCATAAAATGGATTTATGCTTTCTAACTGGGAAAAAAATGAAAAAAGAAAAAAAAAATTAAAATTTGAACTTGCTGGCCTGGTTCATTTGCCTATTTCTAAAGAACAGAGGAAAACAGAACCTGCTCATGCTTTGGTTGAGAAGCTGAACAATCTTATTGCCTTACAAGAGTGCACTGAATAAATGTATTTTAAACACTAAATAATACAGTGGTGGGATTTACACTTAGACTAAAAAAAAGGCCCATATGTACAGTGTTGCTATGTATTCTTTTTCAATACTGTGACACACATCATTATGTTGCCACTGTTAAAAGTTAAATTTATTTCTAATCAGGTAGACAAATTTAAAAGGACTAAAACCAGCTGGGACATTTAAAGTAGTTCTAGTCATGGGGGTCAGCACTTAGCTGTTACAAATAACAGATATTTAAAGCAGTCCCTTCTGTGTAGATAAATTATACTAAATGCAAAACATGGTAAAATACAGTCAGCAGGTACATTGTAAAAACTTTCAGGCTGCAAGTTCTTCATCTATGGGACTGAAAAATCCCACCCCAGTGAAGGCAGTTAGCACTGTACAGTATAAATATAAAATAATAACAGAATAAAATAGCAAAAGAAAAGCTGGTTAAACATTCTGACGCTTCCAAGAAAAACCAAAGCCTCATATTGTGAAAGGCACTTAGTGCCCTTGAAGAGGATATTTTGTGCTGCCACCAGCTTGAGGGCTTTACAAGATTTAATTGCAGAGTGGGTTGAGTCAGGAGACTGTCACTGGAAGGAGAGATGTGGTTAGCATCTACTTTTTTTTTTCCTGAGAACATAAATTTTTTTTGCTTGCTACTTAACTACGTGGGAGAGGGTTTGCTTTTTTATAGTGCCTTTTTTTTCTTTTTTTTTCATTTAAGAATACTGGAAAGAGTTTTTAACAACTGTGAAAGTGATTAAGCTGTGTATGTATTTCTAAAAGACCCTCTTTGTTTAAGTGCCATGGTGACTCTGGACAGGCTGCTGCTCTAGAGGAAGTAATTCTTTAGCTGCCACTTTCTTCTCACTCTTTTCTCTATACCACAGTGCTGGTTTTTTGCATTGTCTACTGTAGATCTCATTTTGTGTTTCATGCAGTGACTAATTACATTGTATTTTTCTTATTGGAAATGCTTGTCTTGAGGTGCTATCTCATTGCTACTTTTTGAAAATGCTTGGACACAAACTTCATGCAGCTGTCAAAGCTTCCACACAAATGTCCTTCTGTCTTTCCTGGCCGCTACCTCAGACTGCACAGATACATATGGTTTATTTCATATCTGCTATATGTTTATGGAAAAAACATAACAAAAAAAACCATTTTCAGCCTGAAGAAGAGAAGGCTGCGAGGGGACCTTATAAATGCCTACAAATATCTGAAGGGTGGGTGTCAGGAGGATGGGGCCAAGCTCTTTTCAATGGTGCCCAGCGACAGGACAAGGGGCAATGGGCACAAACTGAGGCACAGGAAGTTCCGTCTGAACATGAGGAAGAACTTCTTCCCTCTGAGGGTGATGGAGCCCTGGAACAGGCTGCCCAGGGAGGTTGT
>Ga0065711_1007449_pt1 | contig 14860 bp, 9 predicted proteins | sample Hoacrofraction12_FD_59098 | JGI IMG/M metagenome (GOLD analysis project Ga0065711, IMG submission 59098) | Hoatzin crop microbial communities from Cojedes, Venezuela - Epithelial fraction 12 v2 (version 2) | ecosystem: Host-associated > Birds > Digestive system > Esophagus > Crop | place... | reverse complement strand
GCTCCGCCGAGCGCGGCCACGGCGCCCCCTGGCGGCGGAAGGCCGCCCCGCCCCCGCGCTGCTCCCGGTCACCTGGACGCATCCCGCAGAGCAGTAAGAATACACACACCCCCCCCGACAGGGACCGCACCAGGCACGGCGTGAACACCCCCTCACCGCACCAATGCGCGACAAGCCTGGCGCCGACACTGGGCCGGCGTTAATACTCCAGAGCCGTGGGGTCGGAGCCGCGCTGCCGCCCCCCGCGCGGGACATCGACCCCGCAGGTCGCTGCGCTGTGCTTACAGCCACACGCACACTGAACCCTACACATAGGGTATGTAACCCACAGCTATGCGAGTGCCGAACAATATTAATAAGATACAGAATGCATAGCTGCAATATCGGATGACAATTAAACGTTTCGCAGTGGCGATGACTCCCAGCCAAACCACATCATCTCCCTGTGTACCTGCTCCAGCGAGTCTGCGTGCCCCCTCCTGACACCAGCGAACGACAGCTGTGACCCAGCAGGAAAGCCCGTCTGGAGAAACCACCACAGCAGAAGATGGTATCTGCAGTCAGAATTGCAACGAAGTTGCCTTTGAGGCAGCGCTACTGTTACTCAGGTTGCAAATTACGTATTGAGACACTGCTCCCTACCAGTGTCAAAACACCTGCTGCCCTCTGAACCCACTGTGGTAATCCTGCTTCCCTGTCTGCTCCATCCATCCATCCATCCATCCATCCATCCATCCATCCATCCATCCATCCATCCATCCATCCATCCATCCTTCCTCCTCGCTTCTCTACAGCCACTTTGGACGCTCGCAGCCACTTCCCTCTGAGAGGAGACACCACCACTGTGACTGGGGAAAAGTACCTGCAAGCTGTTGCAGGATTAAAGGCAACGCCATTCCCAGGATAACCTACAGGAGACTGCTCCACAAACCGGAGCAGGCGGCAATCCGAAATGACCTCACAGGCTACACCTCGTTACCTTTTCCCATCTATTATCCCACACAGCATCTAAACTAATGAATCACCCACGAGCATTTCCTCTGCGCTGTTTTTAAAAACATCTCTTCCTTATTGGCACGAGGATGGCTCCGTATTTCTCACACAGACATCTCCAGGGGAAAGTTAACCTAAATGTTTGTATGTGCCAGACTTTCATGTGGGTTATTTCAAATCTTGTGAAAAGCGCTGCAGCCTCCCCCTGCCACTTCCTGCGAGGATAACAAGGACCTTTAATCGCTGCTGTAAGAGGAAAGGTATTTACCATCTTCATCCTGAATATAAAGCAGGAGACAGATGTGTAAGGTAGGAGAAACTGGGTTGCCAAACAGGACGTCTGGGGACATCTCTGCCGCTTGCAGGGGACAGAGGACTCAATCCCGCTTTTGCCAAAGCAGAAATTCGGATTCCTATTGATCTCAGTAGAAGCAGGATTGGGCCGTAAGGGACTCTCACCACACACCTCACGAGAGAGCAGACAGACAGCAACCACCAAGCACGAGGAATTGCACTGGGTGAAGGATAAGCAGACCAGTATTTGCTCACTGGATCAAAGCTCTCCGTGTCTGAGAAGACAAGGCTGAAAGGACTGCAAATAAAAACAGGGCCAAAAGCATTGGATAAAAACTACAGCAGGGCAGATAATTTGCAAAAACATTACCTAAAACAAGCTTATGTCTTACTCTGTTTGTATTCCTTTGTCTAAAAGAAAAGGCTAGAAATTTTAAAAAATAGTGCCTGAAGAACCAGTTCTTTCCTATTTTTTTTGCTTCAACTGATCACCTTCCCACTGTTTTATACATTATGCCGTACTGGTGACCTCTGCACCTCTATCATTTCTACGGCCAGTTAATCTTCTAGAAAACTCTGATTGTTACCACAGCCATGGGCAGCTGTAAAATGCATATGCAAGAATATTTTCTTACTTATAATTCCCTTTAAGTCTATAAAAATAATTTACAGACATACTTTCAAGTTGCCATCTTATTTGAAAAGGAAAAAAAGGGGAAGTGTTACTGACAACGGCAAAGACTACCACAGCTGAAGTAATCTGAAAAAATTATTATCCGCCATTTCATAGAAACATACGACAGCAGTAACAACAACATTCTGGTTTCCAAGGTGCCAGAGAAGCTCCTGTGCCAGGTTAATCCTACCAGGAAGAAAAATGATACACAGAGCCAAGATACTCTTTCCTAGCACGTCAGACACACAATAGGTCTATTTTCTAAGGCAGTTTGTGTTCTTGGTAGCTGGTAATATTTTTACTCACATTAGAGCAACCTCTTGTTTATTTTCTTTCTTACTGTTTTCTCTTTGGTTAATGTTAATAAACCAAGTCAGCTTCATTATTACATGTAAAACATTATGCAAAAGTAGGTGAATCAGAGAGGAAATCTGACTCCCGTGTTTTGGTTGCACACACTGAAGACAATGCAAAAAGATTGAACTGAAAACACACTTGATTTTTCTTTGGGTTTTGTATTTGTAAAATTAAGCATTTCTGCAGCAATCCTCTGAAAAATCAAGGCCCCCTATATTTTGATGAACAAAATGTTGTGTTGGAAATAATGCTTGAATCTAACCTGTTAGGTCGTTGCTAATCAACCACTCAGATGTTAATTTCTCTTCTCCCAAAATACTACTTTTCTATCTAAGTCTTCATCCTTTTCATTATTATTACTGCTGCTGTCATTTTTTGTTGTTATGTATTGATTTTATAATGCCCATTGGCCCACTAAGTTGCCTTCAGAAGACCTATTTGCCTGAATATGTGACCAATAAAACTTAAGATGTATATGGGCAAAGAGGATGTGCCACAACAAGGCAAACCGAGGAGTCTGTTGGTTCGGTGTTTCCTTCTGACCACGACCCAAATGCCAATAAATGTAATGGAAGGACTTTCACTGCCCTGAGCAGGCGTCTGGTCAGGCTGCTAGAGAGTCACCCAGCGGTGACAACCCTGGATGGAAAAGAGTCACTGGAATTGCCAGCAAAGGTTCACCTGAAGGACAGGAGAAACACTTCACAGCCCGACACTGAACTGTATGGGATATGTTTTCAACCTCATTTTGACAGGGGCATCAAGTTGCCAGCTCACAACTATCCCTAAATATTTAGATTCCAGAGATGTGCAAAACCAGGAGATGGAAGCAGGGAGAAAGTGAAAAGGGAATTAATCTTCTCCAGTTTTTCTCCCAAACTGTACATTTAAAGGTAGAAGTACTTTAAACACAAAGATACCACTTCTGCACATGATTTTAATACCCACCCTGTAGTACCCTTTCAAGCAGCAAGTAGGGCTACTTCAGCAGATAGTTGCAAACAGTAAATGTCATTCTGACCCCAGAACACTTTACTGACAATAGACATCAGATTCACACATGGATATAGGCAGCAAATATGCGAGTTAAAGGCAGAACATCTTTTCTGCCCTTACTGACGTTCTACCTCATCCACTCATGGGGAAAATCCTTCTATTTTCACCTCTCATATTTTTAATTAAAAAGCAGAAAAATCACAAAATCTGACATTATTACGCTACCTCTATTCAGCAGATTTATTCTTTTAAATTAAAGCTGATCACCTGCTTTGAGGTAGCCTAATACGGTGGCAATGTGTACATTCATTACGCACAATCCACAAAGGCGGCGAGACTATCAGCGTACATGAAACATTCTCATTGGACTCCCACTGAATACTTCTTTCCACTCTATAACTCACAATGTCTCTCGTGTCTACAATTTTTGAACTTAAGCACCCTCTGTACAGCAGCTAAAAGTTACCTCTGTTTTTTCCCAAAGCATTAACTTCTCATATGAAACTATATGAAACAAATATACTGCAAATGACTTACTCTAGCTGCTGTTTTCCATCACCGAGTCCAACACTCCATTTCCCCTTGAAACTTCTGTCTGTTCCCCTGGGCAAGAGCACAGACTGACACTTTCCTTTGAAAGAGAAAACTAGGAAATGTCGCAAGGGCAAGGATGAGGTTCATTCTCATGCTGACCACATAACTCCTCTCTGGTCTGGCAGCTCAGGAATCACAAGTTCTTCGTTAAAGCTCACAAACCAGAAGCTCAATAACTGTCTTCATAAAGTTAAGCTTTTAAAGCACAGAGCATTGAAAACAGATCACGGGAGCTGAGGGTGATTAATCACCCATCTTGAGCTGTAGCAATACAGCAAAACATTACTGAAACACGAAACTATTTCTTTAGTAGCTACCCTGAGTTTACAGTGAAAACATTATTTCAGCCCCGCTGGAACAAATACAAAAGGCTCTAAGTATATATCTTTTAATTGAGTTTATACATACTTAGGATATGAAAGCTTTGAGTCCTTTGGGCAGCTGGTCAACAAGAGTGAATGAGACGAAATACCGCTAGTAATGTCACAACTGTTGGTGACTCTCCAGCTCAGGCTGCCTCTGCCATTTCCTCTACATGGGAAAGCCCTACTCTGAGAATGTTTTACAGATGATTTACAGCCTTTCTGTACAGGCCGCAAATGACAGGTCAAAAAAAAAGGGTGTTACTTTATCATGCTGTCAATATCCACAAGCTACCTACCAATATTATATGGTAATAACAAAACAAATCCATGATGCAATGGAAAGGAAGGCTACCTATCATTTTTAAAGTGTGTCACATAGCTGCTGAATTGTAGTAATTAATATCTCTAAAGAGATTACTTCATTAATAGGAATTCCTATTAGCATTAATACATNGTAATAGGTGCAATGGATATAATTCTCCATGCAAAGATTCTGATTTGTTTGCAAGGATAGCTGTAGTCTCAATCCAAAAACACTGCATGACAAGAGCATGTTTTGGGCTCCTGAATTTTTGTCCCGAAAATCTCACACGGAAATATAGGGAAATACAGATGTATATCATATGTGCTGTATCATAGGTTGGAAGGCTGAGGATCAGGTCTTCTTAGGTCTCCCAGTACATCTGAAGCTAATGATTAACAGCAGACATATTTACTCTTCCAGGGTAGTGCTGCTAGTTGACTGTGAGATCTTTCATAAATATTGATAGCATGCAAAGAAGACAACCATCTATGCAAGTAATTTACAGCTCAGCCATGTATTACAAATGTAACAGCCTCCCAAAGACATATAATGCAGATGCTATTCCTCATGTTAATGTATGACTTTCTTCCTGCAGAATCTTTTCTGAGTAAAAATATAAGGGGAAAACCAAGAAAACAGAGACACTGGCCAGGTAAGAACTCTGAATGAGGGGAACTGGTTTCAAATGAAGACAAAGGTCTCACCTCTGCAAGCAGGTTTGTGTATGATAGCCCTTGGGTCTGGACAGAGCTCTAAAATTTAGAGGCTCCAGACGGGCTTAGACATTTGTTTGTACAGAGCTAAGCTTGAAGCCTCGGGCTCTCAAAATACACCTTTGCAATCTCAGGTATTTGTGCAGTCTCACACAGAGCTGAAGCAAGATTCTGGTCAACTCAAGTAAGACAGAAGGTCAGAGTGTACCTGTGCACAGTTTATGTGTTACCGTAACACTACAAAAGCCTCGTTTACACTGTTTTAAATTAAGGAAAGCAGTCATAAGAATAAATGTAAGCTCTAAAAGTTGTCACAGCAGATCTTTTTCATCTGGAAATATAAAGCTTATATATATGCATATAATGTACACTTACACAGATCCTCTGCTATAGTAGCTTAGAATCTCATAATTTATCACAAATCTTCCACTGGAAACAGAAATATACTTTTAAATATAATATTTATATGCATAATATTTTATATATATACATGTAAATCTATATTTGAGAACACGCAAATCTATAGTACAGGAAGAAGCAGACTGCAGAGACCCTAGCCACACTGCTGCAGCTTTGCTTCACTGCAGCTCTGCAGTCAGGCCCCCGTATCCAGAAATCCAAAGATATGGCAAGCAGAAGTATTGCAGTTCCTTGATTATTCCAACCACAAATTAAATGGTGTGTAATTAACAAGCAATAAAGTGCAAACAGACCGCACTTATCATCATTTACTCTTAGTTTTTGTTTTGTGGTTGTGATGTGTTTGGTCACCGTTAGTATGGTAGCAGTACACATACCTATTTATTTCTGAGGTAAGACTGATAAAAAGAACATAGTTTCTGGTAGGAGTTTAAAATGCAGGCATGGAAATACAGCTTATTATATTTAAGAGTGTTAACATAATAATCTAGCTGCAAAAAAAGGATTAGAAAGACATTTCATGTGAACATCTACAAGCACAAATCCTCAAGAAAGAGTCCTCATTTTTCCCTACTTGCTTTAAGGCATTTCTCGCATGAAATATATAAGTTGTGAAACTTTTCAGACTGTCAGCTCCAGAGAATTAAGTATTTTTTCAATTTAAAGCAAGTACAGCAAGGGGCGAACTGAGGTCATTCCTTAGTCTGTATGGGCCCATGTTAAAGTTATGGAACACAGAAGAAAATGGAGTCTCAGTGCCCAAAGCTCAAAACTTCTTTGGGCCAAACTCCACTCGATTTGAAAACTAGATTCAGAGAGCAAAAAGATTTTAAAGGATGCTTAAATTCAGTATATATAAGCCACTGACAAAACCTAAATTTTAAAGAAGAAAAGGAGACGGACACATGCAACATTTTTCAAATGCTGTCAAAACAGTATCTCATACAAACCAACGAACATCAGCTGAAGTCTTGACATTGAGCCCAGCAAGCTTTGCTCTCAGCCGTTAGCCAGGTCTCTCCAAGAGCCATGTCTACAGGAGGGGCAAGTGCTGCATGTCCAGGCGGACCCAAGACTCTGAAGTACCTCAGGGACCAAACCCAGCAAACCTCCAGCACCTTGGGCTTCACCACGAAAAGCATGTGCCGCAGCCTTTGACAGGTTTACAAGACACATGTAATGTGAATGCACCTCTGGAGCACAGCTGTGCCAGCACTGGGGGAGATACCCAGCCTGGACATGAATCAGACATGTTCCTGCGCAACACTTTTTGGAGTTCCTGGCATAATCTATTTAATATTTCTGAAATATGTGCAATGACTTGAAGGTGTTGGGACACAGTGTATAGAAGCTGTCAGCACCTGAAAACATTTCTGGAGTGCTTCCAAGGCTGCTCACTGCACAGTGATATTCATTCCTTCCCTTGCAGCAATGACAGGCAGCGCACGTCACACTTCACTGGCATTACCTGCCAGAGGCCCAGTGACCCTACTGCACATGCCACTGGCATTACAAACAACTTTTAATAGACATATAGTAAGAAAGCTGAGCTAAAGTGAGAGTGACCACACTTTGCTGATGTTTTCAGTATTTCAGACAGTTCTCTTCTCCATGCACCTCCATGACTCTTTGCTTGCTTAATACGGGAAGCTGTCTTCTTCCACCTGATGGCCACTTCCAATTCATAGAATCATAGAATAGAATCATAGAATCGTTAAGGTTGGAAAAGACCTCTAAGATCATCAAATCCAACCCACTAATGTAAATGATTATTTTTACTTCTGCATTTGAATTATGGAGGGGACAGAGGGTATTGAGGACATATACACATCACTATTGGAAAGGTCAAACCTGGGAAGTGCACAGACTTCCTACAAAGTGCATGAGTCCTTAACTGGGTCACAGCTCCACAGAAAAACTAACAAAATCAGACTATTCCGCATTAGCTATTCCAGAATAACTCCCGATATTGACTGACTACTCCATAGTTGATGCTAGCTTGTACTCTTGTGCCTCACCTATTTATTCTTGAAGCCTGGTCAATTTATCCATATATACACAGCCCAATTAATTCTACTTTCTCTATTAAACTTGGACTTAGAAAATGTCTACCCATGGGCTTAACTGCAAGCCTTAGCTTAAATCTCATCAGTTTCAACAAGTATCTCCTTTTTGGCACCCCTAGTGGCATCAACAAGTAGGCTAGATAATAATAATCATTATGATTTTCATTTTTACAGTATTTTGTCACTTGACAATGCAAACATTGGTTTGAACCCTGGCACAAGGCCTGTGTTTGAATGAGCACAGATAAAAATGCCCTGAGTGTGTCCTTCCTTCTCCTGTGGGTTTGGCTGCTGGGGCCCAGGGCCAGGTGGAAAGAGCAGAGCTGGTGGCCTTGGAGAAAGCTGTCACAAAGACGGCCAGCGGCCTCAGCAAGGGCCACCCCTCCCTCCCCTGGGAGCTGCTGTTAAACAGAGGCTGTCTGTCTCACTGGGCCTTGCCCCAGATGCGTCCCAGCTGTGTCTGTGCATGGCCACTGCCGTGCTGATCCGGGCCTTGACCCCCAGGCTGACGTCACAGCCTGGCTCCAGCCCAGCCACCCTAGCCCTGGCCTGCCCAGCCATCATGGGGCCATGGCTGACCCCAGTCACTGCCACCAGGCCTGGCCCTGACATGACTTCATGGTTTGACCTTGGCCCTGCGTCATCGCCATGGCCCTGCCCCATGATCACCGGGCTGTGGTGGACCATGGTTACTCTCACTGGCCCTGATTCTGACCCTGGCCCAAACCATGGCCTGGCTTTGGGCCTGCCTCGCCACCATGGTGATCGGGCTGGGGCTGCACCCGGCTGTCTCGCTGGGAGGGCGGGAAGGTGGGACCCTGCCCTGCCAGCCCCATGGGGAGCTCCCGTGGCCCCAACAACGTGAAGAAAGAAGAAATACTTTTAGTACACTACCAGACATGCTCTTCCAAACATAACACACCTCAGCAGGTGCTTCTGGGTCTCACTCTGCCGCCACAAGCTATAGAAAGCCCCCTATGCTCAAACACAAAGAAGTGCAAAGCTTTGGAGGAAAGGACTGACCTTTCATTAACACTGAAATAAGTTTACTACGAAAAGACAAGACCAAACGAGCTGGCAGCAATGCCTATCTGGACCCTGCTCCATACACCAGAGACTTCAGTTTAGTTAGTCCAGATGCACAGGGCTAAAAACTGAAACAGAAAACGGTACACACTGTGTCCACCCACCCCCAGCTGCCAACATCTGCTCCTCCTCAGCTCACGTGAAGCCCCAGTACTTGACTTCAGGCCCCGCCACAAGACAGGATTATCAAAAAACAGCAATGGGGAAAAAAATTGATACGCAACTTAACTAATTGCCTTTGGTTACAGTACCCCCACTTGAATAAGGGGAGTCCTATAGGGGGATTATTTATGACACTAATTGTTTACCAAACTGAGCAAAGGTTTTTAAATCACAGTCTGCCCTGCCATTTTTGCTTCTGTTTACACTTGTTTAGCATATTAGTGCTTTAGGGCTTCAAGGACCTGTTTTCGTAAGTGTTTACAAACCACTAAACATGCAAGGTGGCACAGTATCAGTAATAAATAATAATAGTATCTCCTCCACAAACAAGACACAATGGAGCACTTGTGCCCTGAAACATCCCGGGTGGAGTATCTCTTATGAAAGAATTTCTTTATTAATGCTTTGTCCAGGGACGGAGCTCCAGTGGAACAGCAATATACCCACGCAGTGCTGTCCTGGTATCCTGACTGCTCTCCTCACCCCTGAAGCTTATGGGTATTTTGGGGTGGATTCTAAAAATTCTTTGTAATTATCAGGAGCTGGGCCCCTAATCTAGATCTCCTAACACCCAAGAAGTTATTCTTCATTTCTGAGAGTGTGCGAGAGGGTCAACGGGACTACTTCTGTGAATAAGCCACAATAAAGGCTGCAATGTCAGACCCCTCAAACTGTCAGCAAGACAAAATAATTGAAGCACCAAGAGGGTGCTGAGGATGGCTGCACCTCTGCAACAAATGTCTTCCAACGTTATGAGTACGGAAAAAGCTAAAAAATATACTCCCCACGCAGCGTTTTATTCCCTTCTTCTATTGCCAGACCAGTGAGAGCAGATGCAGTCAAGAGAATACCATAAGGAATTACTTGCAGCAAATTATGAACTCAGTAAATGATCTGCCGTAAGGCAGTGTAAACAGTTGTGTCCTGTAAAAAATAACTACGTCCAAACGATCTGTTGTAGAGACTGTCTAGAACAAAATAAGGAGGGGATTCGTCTTTCCCACAAGAATCATGTTATTAATAGGTCACCAAGAGAGAAGCAGTGAGTGGTGCTGACTGTACCTCCCATTAATTTCTTCTGCTTTTTATCTTTAAATTTGAGGATAAATTAAAACAAACCTCTGCTTTGCTGCCTTCTACTCTCATTGTCACAGATCTGTAAGAATAAATCTACTAAAGAAAAAAAGCAAAAGCATAAACCAACCTGGAAACCAGCAAAACAAATTAAAGCAAATGGAATGAGTGCTCTTTTCTCCCAAAAGCTCCATTTCCCATTCCTCTTTTCTTCAGTTCCTATTCAAAGACAGTGGCTGATGCCTAAGATATGTTCTAGAGCTGGTAATTAATCTTTTTCCATTCTTTCTACTAAAAAAAAGAAAAAATGCCTTACACAATTCAGGCATAGTTACTTCTTGAAACATGATCTAGCAATTAAACTGCTACTCAGGGAGGTAGGTTCATTTCCCTGTTCAGTGGCTCAGTCTCTCAGTTTTTTCTGGTGTCTCATTTGAAAGAGAAGAGAACAGTATTTCCCTTTTTCTCCAGGATTAATAAACCAAAATGACACAAGGCTATTGTGTGTAGTCATAATAGGGACATTACATAAAACAGACGAATCTCCTAAATAAAACTTAGTAACTGAAGAATTTAGAGCTTTTCTGCCCTTTTCAATACATTCTTTATTTATCCATAGCTCTTCTGCTGTATCTCGCAACTGTTCATTTTTTGGACAACCTGCAAAGGTACCAGCTACCCGTTGCCATGCCACAACCCCCTACCTGCTGCCTCTTCTCAGCAGCCGGCTCCACGTCTCCTGGCTTCCCTTGTCCCAGCTGCGTTCTCTGGGCCCTGGAGCTGTGTCAGCGGCAGAGGTCCATCTCTGCACCCAGTGATCAGGCAGTCTGAGGCATCGCAGCCCCAACACTGACTGGAAAGACACCTGCTTGGGCGCTGTCCGCCCCTCCACACTCTGCAAAGGGAGGAGCTGCCTCAGAAGTACAAGGCAGCAACTCCACCTCTGTATCCCATAGCTTCACGCCCTGTTGCTGCTGAGCCTTCCTACAGGGACTGCCAGTCCTTCTGCTACCTGCTGTGCTCCAAAGTGCTGTCCTAAGGAGGCTAGAAGCAGCCAGCCTCCCTGGTCACCCTGCCCATTGCCTGCTTGGAGACCAGGCAGAAGAGAGAACCACCTACAGGTTTGTTAAGCCTCTGGGACCTGGGGCTCTGCATGCAAATATCAGCTGTCAATTCTTTTTTAATTTCTGTCCCCAGCAGCTGCAGAACAAAGCTTGAGAAGATGAGCCGGGTGCACCCTGAAGCCTCGAAACCAGAAGTCGAATAAGACCTGCAATGTTTTTATGTCATGATGTTCAGGCCTATTTCATTACGTATGGAAAGTTGACCTCTGGTATTAATACCTGTGCCTACAGCAAGCATTCATTGTGTCCTTATGGAAACTGAATTGTTAGGGAGCCATCTGAACACGATACTGCCCTCTGAACATGCTGGATTCCTTCCTGTCTCCTCCCAGGCATCTAACTGTGATACTGAAATATCTGAAAGAAGGAACATTCTTCCACAAGCACCTGCAAAATCCTGAGTTTCATTAACCAGGCTTACTAAAATAGCAGTTTGTGACTGAGTTGGACTTTTGTCTTAATATTGCAATTACAATTACGGAACAATGCAAGTATATTGATATACACACCCTATATTTGATTTTTTTCTCCCATGCTAACACTTATGGTAAATGAGGTTTTCTCCATGTTGGTGTTCTGAATGTATCTGACGAACAACAAAGAATACGGAAGCTGGGTGTTACCCAAGTCCAACGCTAATGTGTATTTTTTCTTTTAAATTATTAAATAGTTACTGAGTTTCTGTATCATTTTCCGTGTATATGGCAGTGAACAGCCAGGTGAGTTATACCAAAGCTGACTGTTGCTGCCTCTCTGAACCAGTTCCACGGGAGGAGTCAGGCACGGCTGGTTTGCTGTCGCTAGTCAAAGGCACTGCTGAGAGGAGCCACGAGAGGGCACTGGAAAGGAGAAAACAGGCAAAAAAATGTAGTCGTGGGAGCCGGCAGCACAGAGCAGGTCAGGAACTCAGCTCCCTGTTACTAGCAAGAACAAATAAAGGTCCAACAGGTCATACAATTCACTCCTGCATAAAAGGAAAAGCAAAACTTGAGAGGTCTTCCGAGCCAGACAGAGAGGTCTGAAGCCTGCCAAAGGAGCTGAGCAAGGGCTGATGGTAGCCAGAGGATGTGCTGGGGCATGGGGAAGAACAGGGAGGGACAGCACAAAGTGGGGCCCACGGCTACACAAACGTGCGCAAATGTTCACAAAGGTCACACATTCCCGCTCTACAAAAAGGCTACAGCAAGAAAGAAAGAGAGGTACAGAGGGGTTGTGTAAAGCAACCAGCCTTTTCCCAAACAACACCCCCAATACGCGTTTATTTTCGCAAAGGTGTGGGCTGTCTGGGTGAAGAGAGATCCAGTGGTTCTATCAAGCTTCCAGTGTAGGTAAGCAGTAAGAAAAGAAAAAAAAAAAATTCACCTGGAGACCTCACGGTTACTTAGCTGAGAGCTCAATGCACTTGAGGAGGAATTGGTCAGTATTTCATGCTGCACAGCAGTGCATTTGTATTTATGTGAAAATCAGCTCCCCTGAACCGTGATTGTCCTTTGTTGGACAAGATAAGCCATGCAGGATGTCAGGATTCATCTTTTGATCTTAGTTATGATTTTGTCTTTCAAAATTAACTGGTGTTAGCATTTTTTTAATGTAACAAATGCAGCTTGTAAAAAAAGACCATTCCTGCTTTTTTGATTCCAGAGTTGTATCTGGGAATGGATTTCAATTTTTCATTTGCAGACAGCTATATGCTTGCTCATATGACATCAAACAGCACACACAAGATCAGCACAGTCATTAGAATCTGACTTGTGGTCTGCCACCAAACACATCATTCTCTCTGTCAATCCAGTCCAGGCTGATCCATACAGGGACATGCTATACTGTAAATAAAGAGGGTCACTGAACAAACTTGACCAGTGAGCCCACTGGTTACAATTGACTTGTTCCCTGGCCCTGCTGAGCTCCAACTAGCTCTTTCCAAAACCATGCTCAGGAGGAGTCTGCAGGACAACTCACTTCAGTGATGTCATGCAAAAAGTAGTACTGACGAAACTGACCCTTCCATTCCACAGCACCTCCTATATGCCTCATTTGATTGACAGCATAAATCAAATAGCTTCAAAATCACACTTCAAAAGCGTCCCAGGAGTAGCCTGCCACAATACTCTGGCATTATTTTAAAACCTTTGAACTGAAAATAAATGTGTAAAAATTTAATTATCAAAATAATCATAAGAAGAATGACACAGAGCTAAGAGGGCAGGCATATGGGTCCAAGAGGAGCAAAGGCAATTTTGTCTAGAGCCTTGAAGCTCACTGTGGTCATATAAGAACTGCAGGATTTGGCCCTCCAGGGTGATCACTGTTACTGCTTAGATTATAGTAGCACAGGGCAACACCACACAGACTGGAACACGTCTGCTCCTGATGGGAGTCCCATGGCCTGAAGAGCTTACAGTCTAAATAACACCAGGTAGACAAGTGGAGTAAGAAAGAAAGTGCTTTTATTAGGCCCAAGAGAGATTAAGAAACTTGCCCAAGGACACATACAAAGCCTTTGACAGATCCAGAGTTTAACCTAGATTTCAGTATGGTGCCTTGATCATAAACCTATCTTCTGCACAGCTTCTGAATTCCTCTTCAGCTGAGCTTTAAAGTAGGCTTCACCTCAGTAAAGCATCACCAGAACCATCCTCTTATACCAAGTTTACTTTGACAGCTTTTGCATAAAAAGAGACCACTTTCTATCGACAAAATCCTAAGAACAAAGATGAAGAAACGAATACAAATTTGGGGGCAGGTGAAAGCCTTGAGCTGAAGAGCAGGCTGTTGCCGCAGAAGCCTTTCCACAGCACTGGAAGCCTCACTGCACTTGCTCCGGTTTTAGTGTCACCCAGAGTTTTAAACTTAAACTTACAACTATCCAGACATGCAATTCTCCACATCCAGCAAAACATTCCTCCTTTTGGGTCATAATGGGACATGTGGAACAGAAATTGATCAAAGAGAGAAAGGTAATGCCAAATTACGGAAGAGAGAAATCGCCAAACTTCACTCAATCTGAGTTCACACGCTGCAGAAACTAAGACAAGTTTTGGACACAAGCCGCTGTTGACACGTAATGTTTAACCATGCCCATTGTAAAATCCACTTGTCTGAAACAAAAACAGACGGTACAAAAATCCACTTGACAGAAGTGTTACTCATTAACGCCCCTGCCACACGAGAGCATTCGCTTGCGGGAAGTCATGCGCCCGCTGCGCGTCCAGAGGACACGGCCTCCCGCGCGCCAACGGCCACAACGCACCTCACCTCTCATCTGGAGGAAGAATTTATAACCTTGAACAATAAGGGGCTCATTTTCCAGCATAATTTTTCATTAATCCCTTGACCTTTGCTTTCACTATCAACAGAAACAGCCTTGGTGATTGCACGGAGGGGAGATGCGAGCTGGAAACAAGGTCCAGGCTGCTCTGTTTCTTCCTACGGCAAATACAAGGTGTGACTTGCGTGCCTGCATGCGGAGGGAATTCAGTCAAGCCGCCTGAAAGGGTCTTGTGGACAACAGCCCTTCAGTCAGGGGAGCGCCTGGCTCGCCATCCCAAACCTGCCGGGATCGGCTCCGCCATCTGCCCGCTCCCGAGAGCCGCCCCGCTTCCCTGCGAGGTCCCGCAAAACTTCCCCGCCACCGCT
>Ga0065711_1043212_pt1 | contig 14861 bp, 15 predicted proteins | sample Hoacrofraction12_FD_59098 | JGI IMG/M metagenome (GOLD analysis project Ga0065711, IMG submission 59098) | Hoatzin crop microbial communities from Cojedes, Venezuela - Epithelial fraction 12 v2 (version 2) | ecosystem: Host-associated > Birds > Digestive system > Esophagus > Crop | place... | reverse complement strand
CCGGCCGCGCCGGAGCCGCTCCGCAGCCACAGCCCTCATCGGCCGTCCCTGGCAGAAAGGGGCATGTTCCGCTCCGTTAAATTTCTGTTGAAATAAAGAATCAAGCAGAAATAGCTAAAGAAAAAACATCTGATTTTCTTTTTTTTGTTTTTCCCCTGCACGCTTTTGAAGCAGTCTGATTCAGTGTTTTTCTTCTGGCAAAGTATTTTGTCAGAGGAATCCCAGAGAGCTCCATTTCTGCCATTTGAAGGTTATCTGACGAATTTCAGCGTGGCCAGTTTAGAAAGATGTGTCTTGATGTAGGATTAACAGAAGAGAGGAAAATGACTGATTTCAATAGCTCTTTAAGTAAAAAAAGTAAGTGTATTTAAAAGAGGGAAGCCCATGCGAAGTATTTCCATTGTACTGTTTTCTTCATTAAGCATTATCTTGAGAAGCCCAAAGCAGTCTGTTTATCTAGGAAATGAGGTTCTGTTTGTGTAGATGGTGCAAGTGGAGGTTGGGAAAGGGTATCGGAGCCAGCTGGTACAGAAGGAAAAAGGAAAGGAGGTCATTCATTATAATTTTTTCCTCATGGCTGCCAGCAAAACAGAGGAAGGAACATGTCCTCTGGGATTTCCCAGCTGGCAAGAACAGCCTTACAGGCCGACTTCCAAACACACCAGCAAATGGAGGGGAAAAAAAAGCGAAAATAAAGCACTAGAGACCTACATCTTCGTGGGTTATGTCAGCGTATGGACTAGCGCTCTGGTTGTTTTAATCTGCAGAGTGGCATGATGATGTGAAGTGGAAAAAAAAATAAGATCCCCAACTCTAGGAACATACCTAAATTGCTCCTATATTTATTATTTCAGGGCTGATCAGTGTTTCTCTGCCTTTTCTGTCTCTGCCTTGCTGTGCTTTCCTCCTCCTAAAAACCAGTTCTGGCTGTTGGCCCCGTGCGGTCCCTGTGCAGAGCACGACGATGGCTACAGAGAGAGGCCTGGCAGGTCTGTCATGGTCAGCAGGATGTTTTTTTCATTTTCCAGACATCAGCTACCTCATTTTCCACTGACTCTAATTTCCTTCTTGTCTCTTTAATTAGCTCACCTAATGCATTGGCTGCAAACAGCGACCCAGTCTGCTCTTTCCTCTTTTCACATATCGATACATCATCCGCTGTGACTACTAATTTATGCAGACCCAGCTGTCCGCTCCCTTGTCTTTCTGCTCGCTTGCTTGTTTACCCACCTGAGGTTTGGTTCGGCGGAGCGGGAAGCCTTCTGACAGCAGGGCTCCCTTCCCGCGCTCGCCACGTGTTGAGCTGGACCCAGACCCTGTACGAGTACATTGCTGGATCAAAAGTTGCCGAAGGGCAAGAACTATCTCTCTGGCATTTATTTGTACAAAAGGCAGTTCAGGCAAGTCTCTGCACTCTGCCGAGTCTGTTGCTGCTCCTGCAGAATTACTGTTAAATGATCATCATTTAGTCATTTCTTGGGAACCTTGACCCCGCCTGGATGCAGAGATCAGCAGGCGCTCGGCAATTTTCACTCAGATTTATTGCCACTGCAAACAAATGAAATTATGCCGAACTCTTCTCTCTCTCCTGTGCCATTGTGTAGTTGATTAGCTTTATGGGCAGCTATCAATTTAAGGCAGACTGTTTTGTGCTGAGATCTCACGTGATTTTTTCTGAGTGTTGTGAGCCAGCTCACACCGTGCAGTCACAGCATGGACCTTGGCAGAGGTGCTCAGTGTCATCTCCTAAGTCAGAAGGGAGGTCCCACAGCATTTGCAAACCTACCATCAAGTGAGAACCCAGAGGCCTTTTTGCCATAGACCGTTCTCGGGGATGTTCTCCCTCTGAGCAATCCTTGTAGGCTCTGCTTAATTACCTCTTAGCTCCCCAGAGATTTCCCTGTTCTGCTCTGATTTAGCATCTCCATGGCTCTGCCACAACTTGAGCTCACAGGTCTCATTTGCTAGGTCTAGTATATATTTCTCCTTAAACACGCGATATGTGTTTTGTCTCTGCAGGCACGAGGTCTTGAGCAGTGACTCCAAGCCCACTGTCACCCTTGGGTGGTAAGCTGCTGTGGTACCTGATCTCGGCTGAGTGCTGGTACTCAATTCCAAATCCTAATCCTGTTTATAAGATCTGGTCCAAAGAAGCGAGAAAAGCTTACAGAAATCTATTTGTTTTTTAAAAAAATTCATTTTAGTGTCTTAAAATTCTGAAATTCAAATTAAAGCAGGAAGGGGGATTAAATTCACTTACTCTGGGAAGTATCGTTTTAATATTTTTGTTTGTTTGTTTCATTTCGTTCCGGTGATTTTCTTTCAAGGCATAGTCCAGGAGCACTGGAGTCAATGAAAATTTTGCTGTTGACTTCAGCTGCAGCAAGATGATACCCTTGAGCCAGATTCGGGTTACGCAGGGCTGGAGAGCACAACAGGGCTGCTGTAGCCTGCAGGTCGTGCTCGATGGCTGGGGGAGGAATGGACTCGCTCGCCCTGTAGGGGTTTTGAAGCGCCTGTGTGTTGTGCAGTTGTTTAGGCAGAGGACGGATCCTTCTCCCTGCCAGAGGAGTAACTCTGCTAAAGTCGGTGGTGCTGAAGCAGACGCCAACCTGCCGCTCCTGCTTCGGCCCCGGTGCTGGGCGCATCGACCTCCACTTGCAGGAGAGTATCTGGCGTTGTCCGACATGAAAAGCTCACTGAGTGGTTTGACTCGCTGAGCTTGATGTGGTGGTTGTTAATCCTCTGGTCACTGTGTTTGTCGCGCGGTGATACATGGCGATACAGTGAGCTGCCGTGCTCGCTCTGCGGTGAGCCCCGCTGGGCGGCGGGGAGGTTCCCCACGCCGCAGTGCAACAGCCTCATGTTGCCCCCCGGGATGGGCTGCGGGCCCTCGGGGTTCCCAGACCCCTCTTGCAGAGCCTCCGGCCGCGAGCACGCCGGCGTGCCCCCGCGCCGAGCAGCTCTCGAGCCCTGCCGAGAGCCGGGTCTGCAGGGTCTCGCTCGCCAGGGCTGCTTTGGATTGAAATAAAGCCTGGGTGAATAAACATGATGAAATGGTGCCTGATAAGTGATAACAATAATGGGTGCTTCTGAGTGTTGCTTTCTGCCAGGAAGCGTAGCTGACAGCAGGCTGAGAAGTCTCAGTCTGCACAGACAGAGCAGCACCAGTACACTCCAGTCTCCTCCACTCCTGCTCCGGAGCTGCCCCAGCCGAGTCGCGCTGCTGAGCCGCGCTGGGCGAGCAGAGACAGCACTCAGCAGCGTCACCTCTGCGCTCTGAGGCGAGGTAATTCGCGGCTCGGGAAAATCTGACGTTGTGGACTCTGCCGCTTCAGCAAATGTGTGTGGCTGGGGCCGGGTGCAGCCGCGGCGCCGGGGTTCCAGCGGAGCCTTGCGAGTGCCCACACCGCCAGCAAGGGAAACTGGCCGCCTTCTGGGCTTTGCAGCAGCGAAGCAACACCGCGCTTTGCGTCGCTGGGTTTTTCTTAGTGTACGGACAAAATTCTCACTAGAGAAGCCATTAGTCGGGGGTTTCAAAGGAGCTTGGAGTTAGATATCCAGCTCCCCTTGTTCTGACTTTTTGCAGGTGGAAAGATAAATTAATCACAAATGCACAAGAGGAGGGACTGCTAGAGCAAGTGAAATCTTTGAACATGATGCTTGGTGGACCTAAACAAGCTGTTGCCTTCAAACAGTGAGCTGAGAGTCAGGGGAGATGGTAAGCTTATGCTTGGACAGTGAGAGGGGCAAGTCTCTACTAACACTTTCTTCCAGTCTGCAGTGATCTGCATGGGTGAGGGGTTTCTTCCTCCCCAGTGCTGGCAAAGCTGTCCCAGATCAGAGCTGGAGTGTGTGGGAGGTGAGGAGGCCTGTACCAACGTGAGATGGCAGAGACATCATAACCTTTACCAGGAGTAGGCTTTCCTTCCCTCTGCATCTTCTGGCTCTCCTGAGAGTGTTGCTGACATTTCTTCACAGCAGTTCTCCAAAAGGCTTTGCTGTTTCACTGATGTAGGACGTATGGCGTCCACTGTACGGTCTTTGTGAATTGGAGTTATCTGTATCTTATGGGAGAACACCATTGCCTGGGCACCTCTGTCAGTATTGCATCCCTCACTGTGGCATCTGCGCTTCAAACCGACCCATCTAGTTTGTCTGCCATAGGAAATAATTTTAGTTGTAGCTACATAAACTAGTTCTACAATCCACCACACGTTGTAAAGGTGTCTGCGTGGTTTTGATCCCACGGCAGCCCAAAATACTGGCGAGTACTCCCAAAAAACACCATACAAAAGAAAAAAATAAACCCCAACCCAAACGCAGCCAGCCCGCAGCCAGGTAGCTGTGCGCTGCGTGCGGCTGGCAGGACGTGCTGGGTGCTGCCGCGGGGGCTGCTGCTGCTGGGGTCCCTCTCGCCGGAGGGCTGGGGCGCATGCGACGGACCCGTTCAGCCCTCGGCCCTGCGCCTCGGGACGCACCCAGCGTGCCTCCTCGATAGCCGGGGGTCTGCCCTCGGGGGGGGTCTGGGGGCTCCCCGAGCTCTGGGGCGCGCTGCCGGTCTCCGACCCTCGTGAGCATGAGGAGCTGGCACTGCTGCCAGGGCCGCGCGAGGGGTTCCAGCACCCGCCCTGACCCTCCTGCTGCAGCCCAAAGCTGCTGGGCCGTAGGCGGGAGCTAGGTCGAAAGGCAGAAACCGCTGTTGAGCACACAAATTTTGCTGACTGTCAGCGGGTGTTAGGTCCTCCAGTGCCTCTTGTGCTTTCAAAAAAAAAATAAAGGACCTTGATTAAAGCAATCACAACAGAGAGTAAGCCAGGACTTGTAATTGCAGGGAGCCTTGACATTGTCTTCTGAATATGTTGAGGGCAAATTATCCATGGCAAATTACTTTGATCACTGCCTCCATTATTTGATCTTAATCCTAACTTGATACCGTAGGCTAGACCATAAAACTCTCCCACTGCAAACCAATTATACTTTTTTTTCCCCCCTCCCCCTGAGAGTCTCAGTCGTTCTTGCCGATGTGGTGTCTTGGAGGTGGGCTTCTGCTTCTTTCCTTCTTCCAAACTTCGTGTTTTTCACGGTTCCAATTTTTCTGCAGCTGTTTATTTTTCCTGTGAAGGAAAGTAGAAACCAGACCTAAGTAATCTGCCTGATTTTCATCTGAGGCAGCTGTGCTGGGACAGAACCCATCCTTCAGATCTGTTACCTTTTACACAACAGAGATACATTGATTACAGGGCTTTCCCCTGACATCCAGACTCTTGCCTGCAAATGTTCCCATAAAAGATGAATGACAATGAGATTCTCGTTACAGCTGATGAATTAGCCTTTTCACTTCAGTTACAGCAAAGTCTACTTCGTGGTCAACAGTCTTGTTTGGGCCCAGCTGGGATTTTTCTCTCTTTGAATTCAAGTCGAACAGTGGCTGTGGGCGCACCCTGTGATTCTGTGAACCCCCGTGGTGCAGCCCGTTATTTTGCACTGCCCCTTGGAACGTGTCGCTTTTCCAGGGAATCGCCGCGCTGGTTTGCCAGGAAGAAGGTTCCTCGGGCGCAGCGTCTCCCTCGCCGTCTGTGGCGCGGCGGGCGGCGGGGGGCTTGCTGCAGAGCAAGGGACGGACCAGGAGGCCGCTGCCCGGGCACCGTCCCCTCCGTCACGGTGGGCCAGGCCGCTTCCCCACGGGCCTCGGCAGCCGGAGCGGGCGAGACGGGGCGGCCCGGTGTCAGCCGGGTGCTCCCGGGGCGCGGGGAGCTGGCGGGTGGGCCCCGGCGCGGGGCTTCCAGCGCGGCGTCGGGAGGTCCGGCCGGCTGCGGTGCAGCGCGTCTCTCTCCTCCTCCAAACGTGCCTGGGGAGCAGCCTTCGCTGGAGCCACCGACCTCTCGGGCTGTGCCCGCCTCTGCTCTGCGCGGGCAGGTTTTCGTTCTGCCACTGTTTATTTTTTGGAAGTAGCAGAAGCTTAAAATAATATCAATATTTTATTTGGGTGGAGCGGATGTTGTAATACAAGAGCTAGAAGAGAAGAAAGCCCAGTTACCTGGCACCGAGCGAAGCGGGGTGACCGCGGCTGCTGCCGGTGCAGCGGGCGCTGCCGGCAGGGACGGGGGACACGGCGTCCGCACGCGTCCCCGTCCGCGAGGGGAAGGTGCCATTTCTGTCGTCTGCTCCAGGCGCGGGCCGGCAACGCGCTCGCGCTGCGTGGCTCGTCAGGAAGCTCTCGTCTGCCGGCGGGCGTGGAGTGAGGCAGAGGGGTCTCCAGGGCAGGAGGGCTGCGTGCGCCCGCGCCCGCCCGTCGGCTGCTGCTCTGCAGGGGCCCGGGGCTCTCGGTGCAGTGCGTGCTGCTCCAGTACAGCCGAGCAGAGAGGGGTGGGGTGACGAAGAAAGGGCCTCAAGCTGTTTGCCTCACCGAATGCAGGCTTCGCCCGTACAGAGATATTACAGCAGTGCAAAGACTCCAGGTCCCTGAGAGCCCGCGGCGTGTGCTCGCAGGGCTTTGGGGGGGGTTACGCCATGCTCCGGGACCTCTGGCCCCGGCTGCTGTCTGTCGAGGCTCTGTGGCGACGGGTTGCTGGCCTCATCCGGGGAGCCACGGCGGTTTGTGGGAGCGTTGGAACGAGTGCCGGCGCCTGCACAGGGATCCGGGGAAACCATGCTGCTGTCAGGAAAAACACGCGGGAAGGGAGCGGTTATTTTGCAAACCCTCTTTGCAGTTCTCTGAGTTAACGACTGGGAAATGAGCTTGGAAATATCTATCAGTTCTTTCGCACAAGTGAGGCGCATACACACTATAATCTTGTTGAAGTACGATACACAGTTTAGTTAAAATTGAAGTATAAATGGGGCAGGAGAGGAATGTGCAGAGGATTTACCAGGAGTCGCACATGCGTTTACCCATTTCGGGTCTGTGGAAGGGTGGGACAGCGGAGGCTGCAGCCCCTGTCCCCCCGTGCCGCTGTGGGAGAGGCCGGCCCCGAGCAGGCTGCGGCACAGGAACGCCTCGGCTTCAAGGGCACGAGCGCCGCTTTGCCGACCCGTTCTGCTGTGAGAGGCCAAATGGTTTTCCTGGGTAATTTGAAAAGCAATTGTCTACGCAAAAAGAAAGTCAAAATAACCATCCCTGCCAGGTGCTGTTCTACAAAGAAAGAACATTGTCTTTCTTGCTCGTAGCTCTTGGCAGTTTATCATGTTCATTTGCTTGTGTCTTTAAGTGTCAACATCTTGATCAATTTTATTGCACCTGCTTGTGGTCAGAATATTACTAGTGGTGGCTCTAATTGGTGTTTAGGGACAGGAATAAGTCATTTATAATGACCATAAGTGAAAACATCAAAATGTCGGTAGAAAAATAGTAGCCGTAGTGTCAAGCTGTCGTCATTTATGTGGCAGTATTTACTTGTACATGTTTTCTGTGTATCCTTATTCTTCCGAGGCCACTTTGCTGGCTCCTCTTGGTTTTAAGTGGTTCGTGTGGTTTTGGAAGTGTTGTCAGAAGAAGATGCCAAGGCAGAGTGATGCCGATGGTCACCCAGCGACTTCTGCATCCGGACGCAGTGCCTGTTCTGCATCACTCCCTCCCTCCGGGGCAGGAGGAGAGGTCAGCGGCCATCTGAACCTCACCAGCACATTCACACATCTTAGGGGGCATAAGGTTTTGCAGAGTCTTCCAAGCCCCCTTGTCTGTCTGCTTAACAACTCCCTTTTGCTGAGGGCAAGGCAAACATCTGAAAAAAATCTTTTTCTATGTAGCCAGTGTATGAAGGATGTGTGTGTGTGTGCAGAGGTGGCAGAAACAGGAGAACTGGAGGGAAAAGTTGCAGACTTTTCAGCAGCTCTGGGGCCCAGCTGTAGTTCTGAGGGAAAAGATGCTGCGATTTCATTCCTTGTTTGCCACCTCTGGAGACCCTCGTGAACGTCGGCAGGGCTGGCCTTCGGTTTGTCGTTTGCAGTGGTGATGGTCAGGACGAGGACTCTGGACCTGGACCTGGCATGGTGGTCACTCCCGGGGAGGTGCAGGGAGGAGGCTGGTCTGTCCATCCATCCATCCATCCGTCTGTCAGCCGGCCTCCCCGAGTGGTGCGGTCGGTGGTGGGTGGACCGTGGCACTGCGGGGCCTGGCGAGGTGATGAAGGCAGCCCGGCACGTGTCTGTACAGTACGGCAGAGCTGCTGGGAAGCGGGTGGCCCTGTCCCGCAGCGGGGCTGTCCCAGCCCCGTGGCCTCACCACATCACCCCCCGTGGCACCTGCCGCCCTCCAGCCTGCCGGCCATCTTTAAGGTCTCTGTAGGGAATATAGATGAGGGGAGAACATGTTCAGTCCTTTGCAAGATGCAGCAGACAGTGCTCCTCACATACAATGACTGCAAGAGATGCAAAGTCTGTGTGTGCTGCTGGACGTTTGTCACCCGCAGCCGCTTTGTGCAGCTGCTTGCGGCATTGCTCAGTCGTTGCTGCCGCTGCTCACAGCGATGTCTCTGGCCATGTATTCGCTGCGTTGAAGCAAGGCCCAAATGGTGATTGGCTTGAGTGCCTTGCATGGGAGACAGCTCATGGTGTCTGTCAACCCAGGAGGAAATTGCTTTGATATCGTAGTTTTCTCTAAAAGAGGGGTGTGTATAATGTGGTGTCACCAGAGTTTTAGGCTGTATTAGAAAACAAAAACAAAGGCCTTGTGCAACTCAGCTGAAAGAACAAGGCATTTCAGTCATAAAAACCCGGAATGGAATGGCTGCAAAACGAGCTGGGGTGGGAGGGAAGGCAGGTGCTTCCCCCCGGGAAGGGGAGCTGGCCCTCACTGCCGAGGCTGCGGAGCGGGACCCCCTGGGAAGGGGAGCTGGTCCGCGCTGCAGAGGCTCCGGAGCAGGACCCTCGGGGCAGAGGAGCGAGGTGCCTGTCTGCAGCTCCGCAAGGCGACCTGCCGGACTGCCACAACCCCAGCTCTCCTGCCTTCTCGCTTGTTGAACCTGCCTGGATCAGTCTCCTCCAAGGGCTCCTTTGTGAATTTATATGGATTCTGAATTTCATTATAATCTGTTTCAAGCTATTTTATTGCCTTTAAAATGTTGTTTTATTATTCATTTCAGACAATTGCTGTAATTCTTCATTTTAGAAGTCTACAGACAGTGAAACATGGGGACAGAAAGATGCAAAAGTCATTTGTACTGAGCAATCAAATGTTTTTGGCTTTTAACATCTCTTGAAAACGCTTGTAAAATAATCCCCTTCCTCGTCAAACACTCACTTTAGCACAGTTGCTAAAGAAGAGCATAATTATACATTTGAACAAAACATAATGGTTGCATAAAATCTAGTGAGGGACTTGTGCATTTCCCCATCGTGGCTGTGCCACGGGTTCCCCAGAGCCGAGCGTCTCCTCGCAGCTCTGCCGAGGGTGTCCGTGCTTCCATTGCCGAGTCACGCGTGCATCGCATCGCCGGCGCTCACCGGCGGGCGCTGCCAACCGGTGCTGCTGGGCCGTGTGCTGGGCTGTAGGGAACGGCTTCTCCAGGGCCCGATGCCTCCCATCTAGGTCTGCTCTCAGGGTGGCTCAGTGCCCAGGAGAATGTCCAAGCTTTTGAAATCTCTCAGCCTGCTTTTTTTTTTTTTAAATCCAATTTTAGAAATTGTGACCATAAAATAGCCAGAGGGAGCCCATACAACGAATAATCTGAGAAGTGGTGTGTGTTATAATCACCTTTGCCGGAGGGCTGGTGGCCCTCCCCTCCTGGCGTTTGGAGGGACCGTCGCTTGTGTTTGAGGCACAGGATCATCCTGTCTCGCCGTCGGTGCCGGCGTGGGTGCTGCTCTGCAGGGAGCGCACAGCCGGGTTTGGTGGCTGACCCTGCAGGGCATGTTCCCCTCAGCTCCGATTCCCAGGGCTGGCTCTCCAGCAGGATTTTCCCTTCCTGCCACTCCAGCACGTCTTCGAGGAGTTGTCCTCGGGCTGCTGCACGGCAGCTCTGTGTCTCGGCAGGGCACTGCTGCTCCAGGCGGCTCTCGGCTGCGAGAGCCCTTGAGGGACTCCTCTCCTTGCAGCGAGCTGCCAGAGCAGGAAAATCCCCTGGGAATTTTGTCTGCTCTGCCTGCCAGCTCTTCAAGGAAAACTCGGTTCTCTCCAACCGTAAAATAAAACCGAGCAAAATACCACTGAGCCATATGGACACGGAGCAGCGTAACACCCTGACGTAAAGCGCTGCCTGCTGTCTCTGGTGCCGATTATCAATGCAGCTTAGAGCAAAGCTGGGACTTCTAATGCCCAAAGCGTGATGCACTCCTTTGACCTTGTAAATTATTTTTATTGCTACTTTGGCTAGCTGTCTCCTTTGCAGGTTGCTGGGCTACAAGCAGATGCAACAGAAATGATGGAGACTGCAAATTTCAAAGGGACACAGCGTTCTTCCACAGCACATGGGAAACATTAGCGGTTTGAAACTGCATTCTTGTGACGTAGGTTAAACTTGGCACTGCAAGTGGTACCGCAGGAATTCCTGCAGTCACTTGTTCTGACAGAAAGCATACGAATGTCCGTGTTTACATCGTTGCGTGGTACCTGTGTTGCTGCTGCCTGAGCTGCTCTGTGGGACCGTGCCATGGCAGCGGGGACGGACGGAGCGTTTTGGCCGTGGGACACACGGCTGCGCTGGGGCCGGAGGAGAGGAGCGGCACTCGGCCCACAGGCACTGCCGGAGTGGCACGGGCTGCTTGGCCTGGAGGCTCCCACCTGGGCTGCAGCGCCGAGCCTTGTGTTTTACTGAACGTTATTTAGTCTCTAGGCTCTTACGCTTCTGTATTTCCTCTTAAATGGATGTTTTCCCCAAAGACAATCTTCTTAAAACAGTTCTAACAGGTTTCCAATTACTTTTCATCACATTAGTCTTCCGTTCTAAAAATTTCTCTCTGAACACTGAGTCCATTTCGAGAATGTGGGAAAGAGTTTTTTTCCTTCTTGTTCTATTTTTGTTAGGTGTGTTCACCTAAGAGCTTTCCCCAATCTCTCTCCACTGAGAAAACCCCAGTGAATTGGTCAAAAATAGGACCAGCCTCTTCTGCTCTAAGAGCAAGGTGCTTTTACCTACTCCCAGTTTGTGCTTCAGAAACGTGCTGATAAATGGCACTCTTGCAGCAGGAGACTTGAACGTTTTCAGTTAGGAAAATATTTAAATACACGAACTTCCGATATAATGAGAAGTGCCGTTTTAAGTCCTGTTGAGTAGGTACTTAACCTGTGCTTATGCTGAACCGTATTCCAGACTACACTTAAGCAGGTGGTCTGAAATCAGGGCTAACAGATCAGATATGGTCCATTTAAATCAATGAATTCTTTTCATCAGCATTACTGGTCCCTGGGTCTTCCACAGTTGTAAAGGTGAGTTAACTGGTATTACTTTCGGGTATCAGTCAGGCTGTGAAGTAAGATAATAACCATTATATTCCATTGTTTTAAACCCTGAGAGGAGCTGAGGGTAAAACACGTTACTGAATATTCATTAAATTTGGGAAACTTCAAGTGAAAAAGCATATCATAATATTAAAGATGAACATTTAAGATTGAAGGAAGAACCTCTGTCCTTCCCATCAACTGGAGAGCAAGAACTAATACCAGAAAGTTTATTTTCACTACCTGATTGCTCTGAGATTGTTTTGAAAAACAGACATGAGTAAGGGCTTCTCATGCCGTGCTCCAAAAGGGTCTTTTCCTGTCTCCTCACCAGCTGGACGTGCGGGAAGCCAGATGTGACAGTTTGAGACAGGCAGGACAACAGGGGGAAGGGGCTTACGGCACGAGCAAGGCATCCCAGAGCGCTGCTGCTGCTCGCGCAGCACCAGGCGGAAACGAGTGGCCTTGCGCAGGAGACACCCCACGCTCCTCTGCATCAGCGTAGAGGTGGGGCTGGGTGGAACTTCCTGGAGTGGAGCCACGCGCTTGCAGAAGTGGTGCTGGCATCCCACCCCAGGCAGGCTGACACCTGACTGGCAGAAGTGATTGAATGCTGCTTTGCATGAAATGAAATGTCGATACTATTAATTTTATGGCGCAGCAGCCAAAATGCTTGTAACTGTCAAGGACTTTCATAAAAGTAACGTCTTTCCATCTGCGGTACTGGAGTGCAGAGGAGTTTCAGTTGCTTACTCTTAAAGTCTTCTTTATGTAAAATAATAATAGTAATAATAATTTTCTTAACAGTGCTTTCAAAAGCAGTTTTTGACATTTATCAGAATTGGAAGTTTTTACTGAAATTTAAATTACATAAGAAAATTGTTTCCTTCAAAAAGAATATAAAATATTTTAAATGTATCAAAATGATCATTTACATCTGTTATTTAAATTATTCTTGAGTATAACAATCAAATATAGACTGGCATCATAAATGAACAGAGTGAAGTCATCTGGCTCCCTCCCCTCCTTCTTTTAGCTGGGTGCTGCTCTGCTGCGTGAGTCTGCTGCAGTCTGAATTTGGAAATGCCTGGGTTTTGAGAAGCTGAGAGCCAGGGCTAAGACCAAGGAGAAGGGAAACTGAGTTCCTTGAAGTCAAGCCACCGAGCTTGGAAAGCATTTTGTCTTCCCTCCCAAAGATGATGAACATAACAAAAATGGTGAATATTTATTTAGTGTAGCCCATTTATCTTGTCCATATGCGGGGCTTTGTTGTGCTTGTTTGTTTGCAAGCCCTGGAGAATTGAGATTTAGTGGCCCCAGTGTTAATTAGAAGTCAACTTCTGTAATCGCTCAAGAAGTGCTCGTACTCCCATCCAGACGTGGCATGAAATCAGCACCGTGTCACTCCGACAGCCGGTCTCAGCAAAGTAATTGCCATTCTCACGCAGAATATTCAAAATAATTCCCTAGAATGCAATGTAAGGAAAAAAACAAACAACAAAAAAGAAATGGCTGTTTGGTGTTGGACCTTACACAAATTGGAAAATGAGCTGAACTTGAGAAACACCCTATTTTATGTGAAAGTCTTGCCTGCATGCGGAGTGACAGACAGTAGGGCAGCGTGGCTGTGAGAAGGCGCCCCGGTCCCCGGGGCACGCTGCGCTTATCCCCTCGTCCCTGGACCAGGGCTTCCCCCTGTGAGCCACTGGCTGCTGGGCGCTTCTCCACAGGGCCCGTCGACTGCGAGGTTTTCTGAAGCCTCCTATCTGGTTAATATCTGCAAAGTTTGTGATTTCATTGTTTGATACAATTTTACTCAGTGAAGCTGCCTCATTGCATAAAGGTCTTGGTATTTAATATTTAATAGCATAAATCCCATGTGAGTCCTAGGCAGAGGATGAAAATTACATTTTAAATTAATGTGCACTCAAAGCCTGCTCTTGTTTCTTTCTGCATTTAAAGGCCAGCAGCCATTTTCAAGCATAAGGCCAGCTGGCAGAGATGACGTCCGTGTCTCCTCTTCCACAATGGCGAGTTACCAGCAAAGATACGTGGCAGCAGCTACTCGTGCGCGGAAGCAGAGAGCAGGGGAAGACGCAGATCCACTGAAGCAAGACGCAGATCCACGCTCCGTGCTCCTGCAGCCGGGTCTCTCCCTGTGCATGGCGTGTCCGGGGACGCAGCCCTTGGCAAAGGTGCCCCATTACCCACAGCACAAAGAGCTAATTAGCAGGATAACGGTGTGACCGCAATCCCTGATGAGTGGACTGAGCACAGAGTCCCCGTGGGACAGGAGCCCTCCCGGCAGCGGGCAGCCCCTGACAGCACGGTCGTGCCAGGGTAGTTGCCTCCCGGGGACGGGAGCAGCCAGCTCTGCCTCACACCTCACTGCTGCTTTGGAGCCAGCAAACCATGTCGCAAGGGGAGAAACGTGTTTCGACGGGCTGCTGGCGTTGCCGCTGTGGGCTGGGGAGCTCCTGGGACTGTGGCTTTCGGGTGACGTGGTCCAGCTTCTCAGGAAATCCTCAGCTACTACAAGCATTATAACGTACGCGACCTTGGTGGAGATACTCCACTTGCTGTGGTTTGGGGGCCAGGTCAAACACCACCACTGAAGTGTGCCATTTTTTCTGAAAACATGGGTAAATTTTTTTCTTTCTCCTGTACAGGTGCGGACAGCTGGCTCTCCAGGCGGGTGCCCTGCGTACCGGGTCCTCGCAGTGCAGACACCTGGGATCCACACAGTCTGTTGTTGCCCTTTGTGCTGGCAGCGTGGGTCGAAGGACACCGCAGCAGTGCCCGCGGCAAGCCCGGCGCAGCCCTCTGGTGCGGCTCTGGGGCTCCCGCGGGCCTCAGCCTGCCGGCACCGGCACAGCACAGCACAGCGCGGCACAGCGTGGCACAGCGCGGCACAGCGCGGCACAGCGCGGCACAGCACGGCACAGCACGGCACAGCGTGGCACAGCGTGGCACAGTGCGGCACAGCGCGGCACAGCGCGGCACAGCATGGCACAGCACAGCGTGGCACAACGCGGCACAGCATGGCACAGCACAGCGTGGCACAACGCGGCACAGCACAGCGCGGCACAGTGCGGCACAGCGTGGCACAGTGCAGCACAGCGCGGCACAGCGCGGCACAGCGCGGCACAGTGCAGCACAGCACGGCACAGCACGGCACAGTGCAGCACAGCACGGCACAGCGTGGCACAGCACAGCACAGCGCGGCACAGCATGGCACAGCACAGCGTGGCACAACGCGGCACAGCGTGGCACAGCGCGGCACAGCGCGTGGCCCAAGCAGCAGGTTTCAGGCAGCGCCTGTCTCGTGTCCGGGTGGCAGATCACAGCTCCTGGGCACTCACCCGGTACTGCAGCAGCAAAGGCTGCGTTTTCAGAGCGTTGTCAGCATCCATCGGATCTGGCCGGATTGTCAAAGGATTTCAGCCTGCAGCGCATACCTGGTATTTCACATTCTTTTACAGAT
>Ga0065711_1043211_pt1 | contig 14863 bp, 6 predicted proteins | sample Hoacrofraction12_FD_59098 | JGI IMG/M metagenome (GOLD analysis project Ga0065711, IMG submission 59098) | Hoatzin crop microbial communities from Cojedes, Venezuela - Epithelial fraction 12 v2 (version 2) | ecosystem: Host-associated > Birds > Digestive system > Esophagus > Crop | place... | reverse complement strand
CGGCGGGCCCAGGCTGCCGCGGTAAATGAGCCGCTGGGTGCCCCTGCGTGACATTTCGTGGAAAGGCTGCTGCCTGCCTCTGCGCTGATCCGGTGAGGGCAAAGAGTGGGGGAGATCATTGCTCGTACCACGGCTTCCCCTGCGAAATTAAAAGGCTGGAGGCCTGCGTTCTTTCCCCTTCTCCACGGTTTTAAAAGGACAGGAGACAATGGCGTTTGTAGTGAAAGGCAAAGCATCCCAAGTATTTCTTCAGGAGAAGGACCGAGTTTCTTTTGCGGGGGTGAACTAGGGGCACTTCCATTGTAAGCTCACGTTTTGTTTGTAACTGTAAACAGAATATTTCTCCAATATTTTCAGTCTCAATTTCAGCTAGTCTGGGTGAATATTACCTTTCATCTGTAATAAGCAGTTTATTTATATGCTAAATAAATAAAGTGTTTTAATTTGTTTAATGTGGCAAATGAGTGGATGTTAGGAAGCTCATGGCTAATTGTACTAGGTCATGAAGGACATGGGATATTCCACGCACAGGACGTAGTTTCAGTTGTCTGTTTCTCTCCCCTCCAAACTCTTGAGGCTAGCACGGTGCATTCCAGAGGGGGGGTGGGGAAGAATGGAAGGGACTCTTCTCAGCTCTGAGTTATTCAAGCTGGTCTTCAGGAAGATTTGAGGTGTTGGAATATAGGTAGACTAATACAGAGGCTTTTAGGATAAAGCTTGGATCTCTGGACTAGTCATTTGTTGCAGAAAATAACTGTGGGGAGTATACCTAAAGAATAAATTGATTAGTGCTACTTTTATCGTTTGTTGTATGCTGTAACATTGATGTAAACATTGAGTGCTAGAAACGATAATTGTGTTAAATTCAGTGGAAACTGATGTTGTTAAATAGCTTTAGCACTTTTCACAGCAGTGAAAAATTATACAGGAAAGCACAAAGATAAGAGACATCTGTCAGTGGTATAGTGTTAGGAATCTGCTGTGACCCAATAGTTCTGAAACTGATTAAATGATAAGCGTTTTGGTCCCGTAAGTGCATGTCATGACAAAGTATCTTGTCCATTAATGTGTTATTTCTGTTGGTAAGGTTTTAACGCTATTGTCTAATTAGACTGTACTGGAGGAATTAGCTCAGAAATTCAGTGGTTCCAGCTATGTAGGTGTGAACTGAGGAAAGTAAGTAAAAAAACACAAGTACTTTTCATACTTAGATTTGAGTATAATTGCTGTTGTCTGTGTAGTCTGAATTGAGAAAGAGGTACTGCTCAGATGTCAAAAACACTTGTCTCTAGTGTGGAAGGGGGGGGGAAGCATGAGCACGTTCACATAAGAAGCAACTCTCTTTGGTCTGAAAACTCAAAGAAATCAAGTAGGACAGTTTTATGAACCCTGGTCTTCACATGAAACATTCTGGAAGGCTATACATGCAACTCCTATGAGAAACATGATGATCTTAATTTTAAGTTAGGATTGCTTTGCTTTATTTTCTGCTTGTAATAATGTCTGTAGTCTTGTAACTGTCAGCTTTAAAAGTTGGACACAATTTTGCCAAATAGATTATCAGTGCATGTTTTGCTTTAATGGTTGTCTCATTTTCAGGAGCTAAGCTGAACCAGAATAGTCAAGGTGAATCAATGGTATCTGAAATTCTGGAGACATAGAAGGAACTCAGTTCTGCAGTTGTGGTGCATGTGCCCAGTCTGCAGGAAGGCCAAAATGAAAATTCTGTTTCCAGCTGCTGACTGTAGTCACCTGAATCCCTGGTTGGTGCTGTTAGTGCTACCTGCTGCAGAGAACAGCAGCAGTGAAGTAAGGATGCTGGCAATCTCAACCATCACTTAGGGCCTAAAGCTTAGGATCTCTTCTCTGACGTTTGCCGTCTTAAACGTCATGAACGTCGTAGATGCAGGAGATCGTGTTTGCTGGATTTTTTTCTTCTTTATTGCTTTGGTTTTTGAAGGGAAATCAGCATTAAGAAAAGTGAAAACTAGCTGTGATTAAAAAAGAATAGTAAGAGATAGCCCTTTTGACTCTTAACAGAAATACACGACAGGTAGAGACACATAGTTATTAAAATGTTTTGTTTCATTAATAAGAAATTTTGTTGTAAGCAATTTACTCTTTTTCAAACTGTACATACTGCTTATGTCTTCAATGTACAGCCTACTGTAGGTGACCCTGCTTCGGCAGGGGGGTTGGACTAGATGACCAACAGAGGTCCCTTCCAACCCCTACTATTCTGTGATTCTGTGATTCTGTGATCATGATCAAAAGGCAATTTTGGTGTATGTCTTCTGTGTACGGTATCACATCATGGACTAGAAATGGAGAGATACACGTAAATGCTGTGGTGTTACTGTGAGATGTTACTCCAGGTTTACCTGAGTTTTGCCTATTAGCGCTTAACTGCATATAACAATAAGCTTCCCAGGTAGTTAACTTGGGGTTGTTTTATACCATGCTATAATGTGTTTAGCTGTTAACTGTACTAGGTAAAGAAAGAAGACGAAACCTAGCATTAATGCTCCATTAATACTCTCTAAGTTTTATGCCACATTTCATACATGTGTATGTTTTCTGGTTCTAATACAGAATACGTCCTGCTTTTCTGTAATGCTTAGGACAACTATTTTAAATATATGCCTGTTAATCTATAAAACAGTGATTCTTTGTGATGTCACAGGAATAATGAGAGATTTGGTTACTGATTCCATGGTACTTTAATCAGATAAAGTGCAAGATAATTACAGTTAACCAAATGGTGCACTTCTGATTTTGACTTGTTTCTCTTTGTAGAAGCTGAATACAGAAGCTGAGGTTGGCTGTGTTTTCAGTGGGGAAGTAAAATATGATTTGAATGATGAAGACTGTATTTGTCCTTTTGCATCTGGAAATGCATTTTAAAAAATTACTGTGGATGTATTCCTACAGGGAAATTGATGTAAAAGGAGCAGCGAATTCATTTACAGACAGTTGTTGACCATTTCCTTTTTTGTTTGCCTTATCTAGAAACAGGTTTGTATCTTTTTTTTTTTGTAACGATTGATGACTTTGCTGAGACATGAAGAAAAACAAGGAGAGTGTAGTGATAACTTCTGCTGCTTTAAAGAATTAGTCATCAGCTCCTTTAAACTGAAACAGCAGTTCTTTGAACTTTGGTTTGTGTGGCACGAAATCTTTAAGTTAATATTTTTAAGTTCTTTCCTACAATGCTTGCATGTAGTGCTAAACAGAGCAAAAAGTCATTTAGTCTGTGATGAAAGACCACAGTGGCTTTTCAGTGTTTGTTTTTTGAATGCTGTCAAGGAGGAGCATTTAGAGTGCCACGCTTCTAAGAGTTATTTTCAAATATATGTTCAGATGAAATATGTCAAAGGAAAACTGAATGAAGGAAAATTGTATGTTAAATTTTGCAAATGTGCAGATTGTCAAAAAGTTGAAAAGGTTTTAACTGAAGTAGGAGTATTTTGAAACAATTTAGTGTTAAATTAGAGGAGGGAAAATAAATTCCGTTATGTAAAAATCGCTATAGCTGGTCTCTAGCTTAGAAATGTAGGTGTATTAAAAGGTTTATCTTGGTTGTTTCTGTTTACTCTGTATTACAGATCTTTCATGAGGGAAGGTTCTTTGTCTTCTGTATATTGCAAGGGGATGACAACTGAAACACGAGGTTTCTAAGTTCTGTTTTGTGAATCTTAGCGCATACTGCTTTATGCTGAAATGTGATATAGGTGCTAGTTTGAAGTGGGTTTTAAAAGTTAGTTTTTCCTTTTAAAACTCAGTGTTATTTCTAAAATATGTGGTTAGTTGCTGTTAACACATCAGTGTTAGGAAAGATGGAATAATAGATGAAGTAGCACTGCATAAGCTGTAGCACATCCAGGGTACAGTTCTGCAGTAGCTAAAGACAGTTTCTGTTCGGGCTGCGAGAGATAACTTGCAGTGTTGCTGTCACCAATGTGAATGTGAAATGGGCCAGTTTTAGTCCCAAGTTTAGTTGAAAACTAATCGCCTGTGAGGAATGGGTAACTATGATTTGGTTCACTTCCCAGAGTAACTTGCTGCGTGGTAACGTAAGAGCCAGTGCTGCTGCAAGAGATGTCATCCTCTGTCATTGTGGGCGCGCGCGGGAGCAGCCTAAGTGCAGGCTTACAGCTAAGAAAGAATAGTCTCGCCCTCGATTGCCAACTTGTTTTTGCTGTCTTCCTGGTGTGCCAGTGTATGCACTCATGTAGTTGTGCAAGACTGATCTTGCTGAATATGTTACCTTAAAGAGAAAGAAAACTAATGGGTAAAAGGCAGGCAGCACAACCGTTTATTTTGGTGGCAGCTTGCTTTTGTTTGTTGTAGAAATGGTGGAATTGCACTCTGACATGCTGTGTGTGTGTGCCTGGAGTTGTGGAGCCTGTATCTGGTGGATTGTTCTTTGTGCTGTAGATGAACTATTTTCCTCAATTGTTTGTAATGTATCTGGAAGCTCTTGAGAAATACTGTAAGTGAGCAGCTCTTATAAGTGCTATTAAAATATTTCGGAATCTTTAGAACATGTGACGTTGTCACTTTGTCTTTGAAAGATGACTAGGACTACATGTATCAGCTTAGAACCAAGACCTGGGTCCTGTCCTCAGATCTATGAAAATGCACTCTGTGGATAGTATTGGTTTTGGGTTTTTTTTTGTGGAAACCTCACTACCACCTGTCATTTTTTTGACCACACATAGGACTCAGAATTTGCTACAGTCTTATGATCAGATATTTTAATCTTCTTTAAGTTACCTAATGTTGTTTTGGAAATCATGTTTGAAACATGCTTCAATATACATTTGTGTGATGACACATATATAATCTCACTTTAAAGTGTACAAGAGAAACTTCTCATGTTTAACTAAAGCTAGTTTTTAAATTTATGTAAACTTGTTCACTTTTGCCTATATATGAGCCTTAAATCTTGTTCCTTTCCTCCTTATGTGCATGTGCAGTCGTCTTGTAAAAGCTGTGAAAATGCTCTGCTCAGCTGATCTTCTGATTTCTGAATGACTGTTTATTTTGAAATATGCATGCATGTATATATGTGTAATATGTATATAAAATCATTACAGTCACAAAATTACTTTCATTCACAGAAAATTTTTCCCCTGTTTTGTGCATGAAGGTGTCAACACAGTTGAGAGTTGATTTGTGTAGGGTTCATCTCTGCATGGCCGATATCTGTGATTATGCAAGTACGTTAAGGTTGTAATTTGAAGACTGGTTGCACAGGTGTGACTAGGGAATAATTTGGCTGGCAGATGTTGATGGTGTACTATAAAATTTTAGTCTGGCTTTGTTCTAGCTCAAGTATAAACATTAGAAAGGAATTTTTGCAAATAAAAAGTATGGATTCTATAATAGAAGTTGAGACGGACATTATTCTAAAACAGCACCTGTAAAGCAGTACTTTTAAGAGCACTTTTATACATACTAAAACCAGCTGCTGCCCTAAACAGCTTTATTTTAAAATCAGGTGTTCCATTTAAGGAAAAGTTGTTGTTCTTGTACAGTCATATTTCTTCCATGGAGCTACAGGTGCTCATCTACTAAAGGAGTTGAGTGTGAGGAAGAAGATTATTTCATGAAGCCTGTTCCTTAATAGACGTATGAGGAAGTAGGCTTAGGTTTGCTTGTGAAACTTCAAATTTTTTATTTCCTAATTTTTGAATGCTTGATCTTCCAACCTAATGTATTTTTGTAACAGTCCTGTAAAAGAAAAAGGCTAAAAAGTACTGAAGTTTACAGTTACATTCTAGATAGTGAGTCATTGTTAGGGTTTGATGTTTGAGATTCAGCACTGCAACGTAGACTTGAGTTTTGATGTAACTATATAACAGGAGAGAGGATAATATTATGCAGAGAAGGATGTAGTGATAGGTGTTGAATTTAGAAAGTGTTGATGAAGAGAGCATGAAGTAGCAGAAAGATACATCTGCTCCTGTCATTTCCAAACCATTTATAATATCTTGCGTTTTATTTTCTGATGTAGACTCAGGTCGGACTTCAGAATGATTATAGTTGAATTTTAATTTTGTATGCCATGAAGCATTTCCCAAGCAATACAAATAAGTGAAATAGCGCATTTGTTTTACTTAGCATTTGAGATGTACTGATCAGAATTTAATGGCAATAAAAGAGCATATGATTCTCTTGCCCGAGAGCTCTTTTTCTGCTGGATTTGAATCGCTTGCTTCAAAAGCTGGGTAGTTGTATCTTCCCAAAGAAAGCTGAGGGATTTTTTTTGGTGATACAAGGATACCTCTAAAGAAAGGTTACTTTATTTGCTATCCATAAAATGTCAGTGTGGAGTTGATGCCTCAGAAGGAGGCCTTCAGATTGGATACAATAGAATTAGCTAGAAGTGTGTTGCAAATGTCTCCCTAATTTGTCTCTTTGATGTACAAAATATTGGAATGAATAGAGGGCAGTTATCCATATGTGAGCAGGAGTTGGAAAGTAAACAGTGATTTAAGTTTGACTATTGCTGACTGTAAAAGCTGAGATGTCAAATAATTTAATATAATGTCCTTTAGTTTATAATGATATTTAGTTATTACTAACCCAAAGTAAATTTGAATAGGGTCTACAGAGTTAATTTAGTATCCTTATCAAGTTAATTCATTCTCTTTTGCATTAATGACTTAGAGCTACTAATGGTATTTTAAAACCTGCAAAAACCAGGGAAGTATTTGCCTGTGGTGACTCAGAAACTTGTGACAGAGCAGGAACTAAACCCAAGTCTTCCATGCCACAGACTACTGCTCTAGTACCACTAGTTTCGTGTGGGGGTTTTTTAAGGTTTCAAGAAATGCTCAGTCTTTTCGTGTAACGTGGTGGTCTGTGGAGTCAGCAGTTCAACCCGCTTCTGTTAGCTGTGCCTCGGTTTGCTAATGTTTGCTGGACGAGTGCTCTTATTTGTGAGATAAAGTTCCATTCTAAAAGTGGTGTTTTCACAAACAGCAGTAGAGATGTTGCTCTATGCAGGAGTGTGACCATGGTAGACTTGTCAGTAGCCAAGTTTGAGAATTTGAGTAACATTGTAATAATGATTTTAAAAAGGATTTTTACTGGTGGCAGTTGAATCCTTGTGCAACAATACTACAGAAACAGTTAATTTCAGAATGGGGGCGTGGGGAAAACTTAAGTCACTAAAGTAAACCATATTGGTTTTGGTGGAGGCACATGTACTTCAATGAACGGATGCTAGAAACACAAGAAGATCGTGTGGTGGTACAGCTCCTCCCCCTCCCAGACTGCTTTACAATCTCAGGAATTCCCGTCAAGCCTTTGTGCAGTGAGTTTGGTGGGTAAGCATCCCTTGATTTTACCAGGAACTCTTGCATGGCTAAGGTGGGGAGTAGCACTGACCATACCAGGAGCTCTGGTTGCCTGGCCAAAGTGGGGAATGAAAGTGGGAATAGTCAATCATCCCTTGACAGCCTTACAATGTATCCTACCTGGATTGTAACTTAGGTAGGTTGGTACCAGTGTTACTGGAATTCTCAAAATTCCAGTAATTACCAACTCAAATTGTGGGCAGGATGGAAATTTACTGATGACCAAAGTCAGTCATCTCACTACCCTAAAAACAGCAGTACCAAGGGAGGCCCTGGGAGCTCTCTGGGTCTGCAGCGGGCTGCGCCCAGCACCTCCCTCCGAGTGGGATGCCTCTCAGAGCACTTTGAACTCTGAAGTTCGAGGTTACCTTGGATGAACTACAGGGATCTCTCACTCCTTGAGGCTTGACATTTGCTCGTTGAGGAAAACCACTTGAAGAGAGTATTTCACTGAACTCGAGGGGAATTTTAACAGGTACCTTTATCTACGCAGATTGTCTCTGTGTGTGTGTACATGTGCGAATCGACTCAAATTGTAATATCCTAGTGCTGTGATTGTAGTAGTGAATTGTTCTTAATCACTCTGTAAATGCTACGTTAACCAACTATTAATTACTGCTAAATTTCTGTGATTTTCTCTCTCTCTCTCTAATGGTGAACGCACCTTGAATTGCGGCTAGACATACCCTTTAGACATAAAGTGTTGTGGTGTGAGGCCAAGTCTGGATCCAGCCACACCTGGGCTGCTCTCTGAGAAGGAGTTTAGAAAGCAAGGGGGTCTGTTCTGAACCTTGTGACTCAACGGATTTCCCTTACCGCTTATATCTTTGCTTCCAATCTCTGTATAAGTAATTTTATCTTAACCCTACTTCAATTTTGTATTCCATTCATTTGATAAGTAATAGAGTGAACACTGCCAACAAACTTTGTTAAATTACATTTTATAACATCTTAGTAAAATAATTTCTTACAAATACTTTCGACAGTGATTCTGTAAGTGACCTAACCACTCATTCACGACAGGTGGGAGTTTAAAAAAATGAAGTACTCAAAAGTTTGGAACCATCAGAAATGTGAAAATGCCACTGTGTTTTTGCACTTCTTTTACTAAGGTCTTATATTTGTTCCAGTGTAAATAATTTCAGTGCTCTTTATTTTTTACCCACAGTATATCAACAAAATACAAAAGCCTGTGTCCCATCTTAGATTTCCATAGCTTTCCTTTTGAATTAGGTATTCATAGTAGGAAAATCTTACTTCCAAAATGTAGAAATGTCAATAAAAATATGGACTTGATCCTTTACATTTAAAATGTGTGTTTTGTTCTGTGTGTGTGTGATAAAGGCATTATCTGACATTCTTTTAAATGTTCTTGCTTTTGAAGATTAAATATCTGGATTAAAAAACAAAACCAAAACACTTGTAAAAACTCTCCCTCAAAATGACTAGAGATTCTATGTAGGTTAATGCTAGAAGTTCTGAGAAATTTGTAATTTCGGATGAGTTAAAATTCAGGCTTCCAGTGTCACTGCTCTGTGGTGCTGGATGTACTTACGTGTGAATCTCATGTTTGACCTATCTCAGTTCTCCAGGCCCTCCCCTATGTGCTCGCCCTCCACAGGTCAGATTGCCATTCTTCACAGCACTCCACTGTCATCAGGACTGCATGCAGCAGGACAGAACAAATCAAGGATCACAAAAATAAGTTACTATTTAAGATGGAAATATGTATGAACCTAAGCAATGCACAAGATGGAGAGATCTTTATAAAAATAGTCAACGTACCTAATCCTGTCCTGACCCTCCTACTGACCGACTTTCTGTGTCGTGATCACTCTCTTTTATAGGCCAGGTCCTCCTTGATCAGGTCTGGTTATTTTGATGGTTTGCTCCCTAGTACTATTTAGATATGCAGGGAAAATATTGAGCATAAAATAGGTGTTGAATTTGAATTGAAATAATTGCAGAGAGACTTAGTGTGTGAAGACGCATGAAGGTACAGGTACTTCTTTTAGTTTAGCCTGGTGGAATTAAGGTAGGCACTTCCATGCCACACCCTCTTCCCTGTGTCTGCCACAGACACAGGAATGGTGATGCAATATTGCATGGCAGTTACAGTATGCAGTGAAGAATATAGTTTTTGCAAAATCAGACTGAGGAAAGAAACACAGCCCCCAGATTGTCACACTCGGTAGGATTTGCTGTTGACATTTACAGAGGGGTTTTTTTACTTTTTTTGTTGTTGTTGTTTACAAAGACAGTGTAATTGTATACAGAGCCCATCTATGGTATCTGGTGGAACAGGATTAAGTGCTTTCTGCTTTAGATGCTTCTGAATGGTAGTATATGTTACAGCATGAAAAATAACTTGCTTTTTTTTGCTTGTGCTCTTACTAATTCACTTTGTAGCTGATCCTCCTGTATGCCTGCCTTACTTTTTATTGCAGCATGGTTATGTCTGGAACTTTTTAAGAGGTGACTGTCTACCTGTGTTTATAGAAATTATTGGGCTGAATTATTGCTGGAAGATGATCCTGGTGCAGGTCAGTTCCGTGTGTTCCATGCACAGTGAAAGGAAATTAGATATTACTAAAAATAAAACAATGCTGTTTTCCCTGTTACTTATTGTTTGCATAGAGTTGTCTATATTTCCATATGAAGCTTTTCTTTTTTAGATTCTGTGGTTTCTGCCATCTTTATTTTGAGACCTGTACTTCTGCTTTATCTCGGTTGGCTTTACTGTGCTCAAACCATGGCAGGCTGCAGAAAAACACGTTCTGTTTGGTATCTGAGAGTACCAGTGTGGGACAGCTGCTGTTTTGAGTTCATACCATAGTTTATCATGCTGTAGGTTCTGTATGTGGGTGTGCTAGAGCTTCAGGGGTGCTGTGGCAAGGAGGGCTCTGGCCACTGACTGACTACCGATATGGGCGCTGAGGGTACAGGGCTGGTGAATGGAGGAAAGAAAAGGCTTTTGTTACGGAGCACCACTTCAGGTACACTGCAGGAGTGTGCAGGATACAGCTTTGAGCAGTATTGCTGTATCGTCATCTTCGCGCCTCTGTGGTGGGTGGGATTCAGCAGTATCAGCGAGATAAGTTATTTGCTTGTTTTTGAAAAGGAAAAATACAGTAAAGTCCAATTTGGAAGTGATCCATGATCTTTTTAATGCAAGTGTTTGGTTTTGATTTGTGTTTACAGAATTGTTCTTTTTCTCTCTGTTTGTTTAACTATATGTAATGGAAAAGGTTGTTTCACTAGCTAGTTTGCAGCTTAAATTTCATTACAATAGACTACCAAATATCAATAATTTTTTGTTATGGTTGCTTATACCAATTTTTTAATGTATTGCTGCATTTTCTTTTTCTAGCGGTGGCATTTGATAAATTGTTTTTAGTATAGCTTGAATTTTCAGGAATTTTCTTTGTAGTTCCCCTAGCTTTTGCTTTCTGTCCTGCTTCCTCTCCTTCTAAGCTCAAAAGATGGGGGAGATAAATATTCTATTTTGTTTTATAATTTGTGATGGTCTGAATTTACAGAGAAACCTGTTTTCTTATTTAATGCTGCATGTAAGACATGTAAAAGCTGTGATGTTCTCTGATTATACGGTACAGAGCAAGTGGTCCAAACTCAGTTTTTTGCTGTTGATTAGCCATTTCTAGTTTTCATTCTGGAATGAAATTTTGGATTTTATCAGTTAGTTTTTCTCTGAACTTTGTTCCTCAGCTTGTCTTTGCTTGCAAAACTGGAGTGTTGCAGCAGAATAGTCTCTGACATTCCATGCTAACTTGGATCTTGATTCTCTAGGATGTGGAAAATTCTGGTTGGCTAGAGTACAGATCATGCACTTTTTAAAACTGATATTCTGTGTTGCATTTAAAAATGAATGCTGTAGTCATGGTAGTAGTAGCTTGCTAATGTGATTTTTATGTGGTGGTTGTGTGTTCTCTATAGGACATTGTTCCTTCTTAATCTTACGTTATAAAGCTGTTGGAAATAAAATCTTTTGATAGCTAGGAACAAACACCTCCTGGGTTGATGTTTAATATTCTGGCATAGATAGGCAGGAGCAATAGTTTATGATAGCGATGAAGCAGAAGTCAAACAGAGCTAACCAAGGCTCAAGTTTTTGTACTGGATTAGAAACAGGTCACTATCGCTTGACGGGTGTAATAATACTGTTTGTGTTTACATAGTGCTGTTTGTATCTTCATCGCCAGGTAGTGTGCATTGAATTTGAGATGATCTGGATTGCCCACTAGCAATGACTCAATTGGTGATCATGTTGCATACAAGAGAAAATATATGATAGCATCAGAAACATTGAGCGTTACGGTCTGGTGGTTCACTGCAGGGGTAGCCACGAAGAGGATGGGTGATTCCATGATTATATAAATCCATTGGGATTTTCTCTCTTGGTGACTGGAGAGAGGCGTTGGTAGGGATTGTCATGAGGTGCAGGAAAAAAAGAACTACCTGCAGTTTCAGGCAGGCTGTGTCACTACAAGGTAGTGGAAACTGTTGTAATTTTGTGTGAAAAGGAGATGAACTGGGCAGATGACATTTGGGGAAAGGAAATCATCATGAGACTTGCCTTAAATTTGTAAAATTTTTTTGTCTTAAAATGTTCTGTTACAAGCACTGGCTTTTGGTTATTGTGCAGGAGAAGAGGAGCCCTGAGGTGTCTGAAATAACAAACAGCATATAGTTAAGGGCACTAAAGAAAACAGTGTCTGGAAGGGTTGAAAAAATTCGTAATTCGTGAATCAAAACCAGAGTCTATAGAGACTAAGTTGCGTTATGTAGTTGATTAATAATTGTATGTCATGAATTGTCTTCTAAATGTTTTTGAAGTAGGCCAGTAGGTACAGAGGCTGTCTGTAAGCGGGGATGTACATTTCTGTGTCCAGTGTTGTCAGATTTGCAGAAGCAGGCATGCGTTTGATACTGACCATGCCAGGCCTTTGTGATCTAACATCTCCCACAAGCTGAAAGAGATAAATTGATAGACTTCAAAATGGAAAAGCCTTGGACCTTAAAATGTCTTTTAAAATTTAAATAGAAAATAAAAATATTAATTTAAAAAAATATGCACAAGGTGTTCTCTGAGACACTTGTGCATAATGCACTTAATGTTATACGTGCTTAATTGTTGAAGTGTCATTTTGGTGGTGGTGAGGACAATATGTAATATTTTCACTAGAGGCAGCTAAAACCTGTTTCCTTTCTGTTCTGCTGTACATCGACAATTATGAGTGCAAGAGGAGACAGAGCAAAGGTGGATTCCTTGGAAAATTATTTTCAGTACGCGTAGTTGAAAAGCTGGCTTTTCCATAGGTCTATAGATGTTGTCCTCAGCTGTTGAAGACTTTTCATCATTGAGCAGCTATGGTACAAAAATATGGTATCCGAAGAATTTTTGATACAAAATTAACCTAATGCTATTTTAAAAATTGCGAGAAAGTTCATTACTGAAAATACAGTGGTGCTCCTTTTTAATCGGAACAAAGTGTGCTTTTTAATCACCTTCATTCTCAAGATAATTCTCACTTGGGACTTCTGTATCAGTAACACTTGCAGTTTCTTGGGCACAGCATTATGTACTTTGTGTGTACTTGTATATGTGTACACACACACCCCATTCTTGTTTCAAAATATACCCACACGGCTTTTTGCTGTTGCATTCATGAAACCTTCCTTCTGCTGCCAAAGAAATGTTGGTGACTCTTTAATATTTTCGATTTATTATTTATAGTATTTTACAAAATATTTATTGTTTGTAATATTTTACCAAAGTTATCAGTATTGTACAAATATCTGATGATACTGGATAATATTTCTGTATCTTCTTTTAAGTTCTCATTTACACCTGTTTAATGACTATTTTCAACAGTTCATTTAGCTTTTGGGTTTTGACATTCTTTGACTGAGATTGCATCTTGAAAAAAGGAACCTGTCAGTGTTTTCACAACTTCAAACACTGTCATGGAATGTTCTCATTTCCAGTGCTCTGTAACAGGGCATTGCATTTAGAAAAGTCTCATTTTCAAGTATGATTGTACAGTTGAAAAAGTTGAGACTTTGTATTACTACTTTGATGGCTGTAATGCATTAAGAATGCATTGTGAGTGGAAGTTTCTGAATTCAATTAGTTCTGAAACATGATTGAAAAAAAGATTTTATTGCATCACATACAGACATTTGTGATAAGGCATTTTTTTCTGTCCTTGCATCACTTTTCAGCATTATATAATTAGGGTTTTTTTCCCCTTCCAGCCATTAAGATGACTTACATATAAGTTTGGTGGGTTTTTTTCCAAAACTAATACTCAGTTACCCTCTCAAAAGCAAATCAAGATGTTATGTCAAATAGATTAGAGTTGGGTTTGAGTGAAGATCCTGGAGAAGTGGATGGTGTTAGCTTGAATTTGTCGAAGGCACCCCGCCCCGTATTTCAGTGAAATGCAGGAGATGTGATGTCTAGGATGGTGTCTGTAAGCTAACGCCTTGGAAAGACGAGAAGCTGAAGGGGTATCAGGCTATTCCTGCATGCTGCTGTTAACTGTCTGGCATCTGAGGTGCGTTGTCCTTTGGAACGTCTCTTGAAACTGCTTTCCTTACCGTCTGCACCTCAGCTGAGCTTTTTAAACAGTGGATTGATTGCGTCTTCCCATTCTTGCTTTAGGTTTTTTTTGCCCCTCTGGGGTTTCAGAGGCTTTTTCTCGTCAGGCATCGTACGTTCTGTCACAGCGCAAAGAGCACACAGCGTTCGCTGACCTCCCGAAGGACTCGTCGTTTCTTTTTGGGGCAGGTGCTTTGCTGCGGCAGAGGAAGCCCAGGGCCCGTTTCTGACACTCGTGGTTTCTCCAAAGCCATTTCCGGGCTGGTTTTCTTCAGCTTTTCTGTTTTGCTTGGAAACTTTCTTGACTCGTAGCTGGTGGGACTGTTGTATGTTGCACTTTTGGGGGTGAAGCTGAAGCATACCTTGTATTGAGTGAGTAGTGTTTGTTAGTTGGGCATGATTTGCACGTGTTGTAGTGCTGAGACAAGCATATGCTGTGATGTCGCCATCATTGCATCTGTGTTCCACGATGCCGGAGCTTTTCCGAGCCCAGCGTGTGCATCGAGCAAGCCTGTTGACTTGGTTTCCAGCTCCTTTGTCCTGAAACTGTTCTGATGTTTTTAATAGTCTGTGTGGATAGTCAAATATGCCACATTGTTCCACATCTGTTGGTCTTCTTGAGACTGTTACGCTTTTTCATAATTGAATAACCTGTATACAAGTGGAGAAGATGGCTGTCGAGTGGGTGCCCGGTGGATCCACAGAGGGGAGCGCTGCCTTGAGCGGTGTCGTTGGAGTGGGGGTCGGGAAGCGTTCCGGCCGGGCTCTGCAGCTCTGAACAGGGCCGCGCGGCGCGGGCCCGCCCCGCTGTACCGGCCTGAGAAGGGGCGAGGTGCGGCGCGCGGGGAGCGCGTGCCGGCGCGGCCCCGCCTGG
>Ga0065711_1043210_pt1 | contig 14863 bp, 10 predicted proteins | sample Hoacrofraction12_FD_59098 | JGI IMG/M metagenome (GOLD analysis project Ga0065711, IMG submission 59098) | Hoatzin crop microbial communities from Cojedes, Venezuela - Epithelial fraction 12 v2 (version 2) | ecosystem: Host-associated > Birds > Digestive system > Esophagus > Crop | place... | reverse complement strand
TACATTCTAACTCTTCATCCAGGTCGTTGATGAAGAAGTTAAACAAGACTGGGCCCAGTACTGTCCCCTGGGGGACACCACTAGTTACCAGCCTCCAACTAGACTCAGCGCCGCTGATGACAACCCTCTTACTTAATCCCTTACTTAATCCTTTTACTTAATCCCTCTTACTTAATTCCTCTTACGGTGCTTAAGATTCTTGCAATTAAGTGCCAAATCCAGCTGATCTGCTTGATCTTAAATCTGCCAAAATGGCTAATCAGGCCTCAGGGGTCCTAGAGCAGGGGAAAGGCTGTGGCCCAGTACTGGAACCTGGACCCCATATTCAGTAACTGTGCTCCAAGGCTGGAGTTGTGTGGCTCGTCAAGGCAGATGTGCCTCATCACTTAACTCCACGCAACTGTGGCTGGTCTTGGAGAAATTTGCACTAGTGTAGACGAAACTAGAGGAAAAAAGAGTATCCAGCTACAAAGAGGGTCACATTACTTTGACTCGAGAGCTTAGATGACTACATCCCTGCCTCTGAAAGCAATCCAGGATCTGTGAATTCACTCGCACGTATAAACGTTTGGCAGATGCATCAGAGAAAAATACACAACTCCACTATACATCATTAATAGGTTAGTTTGTTTAAGGTAAGGGACATAATGCCGGCTAAGAAGGCCTTTTTCTGCTGTGTCAGTTCTTTGAAACTGATTTGGAAGCAGTTCGGATTTTCATGCAGATTCACTGTTCATTTCCAATAAATTTGTTTTCAGTACCCCTTGTATTTATGCTTCTTTCAGCCTGTTTTCCTTACTTTAGGCAATCTGCATGTGCAACTCTAGCTGTTAGCCGTCGGGCCTGGTTGCAATGGGAACTGGCTGAGGTCTTAAATTATGTCTGAGAGCTTGATCCCACTTGAATAAAATCAAAGAGAGCTTTCCTGTAACTTTAACATGAACAGCAGACAAATCAGAAATGAGGAATATTTTACTGCTTAAAAATACTCAGGAAGATCCACAGCCTGAACTTCAGTAGATGTATACAGCCAGGATGCAAGATGGGGTAAAAGGTTGAGAATTCAGGATTTAAAATTAAATCAGTAGAGATATTTACCATCAGAGGGACAAATTCTACCCTCACACACATATTCTTCCTTGCAAGTCTATTGCACTCAAATTTGGCACTATCTATACAAACAAACTACAGTTTGTTATAGTTTGTCTTGTTATAATTTTCTTTCTCACAGTTCTAGAAATTCTCAGGTACCATCTCCAAAAGTAGCATTTTCACACAGATAATGGAGGTGTTCTGGGAAAACAGCCTCTTCATACCAGCAGAACAAGTCAGAGACATCCTAAAAGTCAGGCTAGTGCTATGCTGTTTTGTAGCATCCCACTGATTTGCACAAAAAACCCTTTGTTGACTCTCCTCATGGTTTTTTGACCTTCAGCTGTGAACTCCCTGGAGGCAGAGACCCTCTCTTTTTAATTGTATGGAAACTCCTTAGCCCAAGAGGAATGCTACTATGAGCAAAGGACAGTTTTGAAACTTTGTGAAGCTGCAAATGTTAGGTGCTGAGACCTTTCTCTGTGGCGATGTGTGCTTTCTCACACAAATGGAACCCCCCAAAAAGTTGGCTGGACTCCTGCTGAGAATAAATGCTTACCGTTGCAAATAAAAGCTGCAACTGAGACCTTAAAGCTTTACTGTTGGCCAGCCAGACAATAATTCATTTGTACTTGCTTTTTATTAACTCCTTTTTTGCTGTTTAAGGGAATCTTCCCAGGGCTTTTCCTAGTTGCATTAACCCGAAGATCTTTATCTTCCATGTGCTTTTCTTCTATATGAAGGGAAAAAGTGAAACCACATGAAACCAGGCAATGCACCAGAAAGCACTTATGAAATTTCTGGTAAAGTGTTTTGGCATAACTACATAACAATAGCATACTATATTCATTAACTTGAACAAACAAACCTAATAGATTATTAAAAAACAAAATGAAGAAGAAAATACAGATGTGGTGTAACTTTACACTTTGACAATGCAAAGGACAGATTTACCAGCTTGTTTACTGCTTCGCTTGATGAAGGAGCAGAGCTAACCCAACAGCCATATGCAGGATCTACAGCAAAGAACGTGGGGGGAAATGCCAGTCAATCTAGGTCTCACTGGTGCCAGTACTCTGGCAAGACCCGCAGCACTGTTAAGGATACAGCATTTGCTATCATTTCACTAACATCTAATTAAACATGATGATGGTAAAGGTAATGGATGCTCAGAGGAGCACCAGGGTGTCTCCTGAAGAGACAGGAGTGTATTCCTCATTTACCCTCCTGCAAATGTGGACTAATAATTGTTCTACAAGTATTTGCCTCTCTTTTCTTTCAGAAAATACACAGTTGCTTAATCAAGCATGATTTCAGTGTTGCACAGCACACAAGAGAGTATGCTCTGTGCAATAGTTGGAGGGAGAAACTCACTTGAGTGACTGATCAGTCCAAGCATTTTCCATTGCTGAGCTTAATTCAACTTACGTAGACAACCCATTGCTGTACAATCTGCCTCAACCATAAGCAAGCTTTCATGGACAGTAGAAGCAGCAAAGCTCAATTCATGTGGCAGTCCAAGGACAGTATTTTATTGTATTTCTGAGGATAAATTTATCTTCAGGTAAAACTGCAGGCTGATCTATTTTGCAGGCATCTCTGTGCTACATTGCCTGTGCTTGTTAACTTGCAGCTTTCTCAGGCCACCACACTGTGGGACATAGACGTAGACACAAATGTATGTGTAAGACCAGTTTCTTCTCTGGAGGAGGGAGAAAGAAGAAACCTCAGCTCCACACAGCTCTGGCTCAAAATCACAATAGAAGTGGAACCCGGAAGGAGAACCAGGAGCTCAAAGCTGTTTAGATGCAGGCTGACATGCCCAGTAAATGAAAATCAGATTGTTCAGATATGGATGCTGCATGATTGTGCATAGTGGAGGAAAAGGCAAGTGGAGGAAAGGACCGCTCAGGGTCACAGCTCCTCTGCTGTTGTGTAACGGGCATTGTGCCCACCTCAGTTGTCCCAGTAAATCCATCTCGGAGTTTTTAAAGGCATTTATTTATGCTTGTTCAGAATACTGGCTCTCATGAGACAATTAAAAAAGACTGACAGAGCATTTCTAAAAGTCCAACAGCTATTTCAAACATGAAAGAACAAAGAGTAGACTGGGGTTCATGGATCTCACAGAGGAAAAAAAGCATTTGCAGTGAAGGAAGTGCAAGTGGGCTGGGTTTCCTACATTAAAGAAGATTAATTGTGAAAGAGTGATGAGGTTTGTACATTTTTTATTCCTTCTTATGTGAACTTGTACATCCGTTAGATGTTTGTGTACTAGTTTATAAGTAGTGGAGCTATTTAAGCTGGTAAGACATACAAATACCCCAAAGAGAACAAGTATGTTAACATGTACAGATGTTATGAAAATGGCATTTTCTGTGCTGGGCCAAAAAATTCTCATCGTTGTGGCGTTTCCACTAACTCAGAATGAATATAAAGTTTGAAAATATTATTTGATTTCTCATAAAATGAAGATCAGATCTGTAAATTTTATTTTCCCTTTTAAATACAGATGGTGTTAAGGTTTCCACTGCACTTTGTTCCAGTGGTTCCTCCTGAGCTGAGTCGCACATCTTGTGGAACACCCTGATTTGATCTAATTGCAAGGAATAATTTCCCATTCTTATACATGGAGGTATTTTGGAAGAGGTTTTTGTTTTTGTTTTAAATGCAGTCCTGCTGTTCCAGGTCATGTTTTGTTTTCCCTAAGAGAAAAGAAAAATGACTAGAAAATGGGTATGAATTGCATTATTCCCATCACTACACTTTCTTTCTGCCCTTTAATTAATTACTGTGCTGCAGAGCCTGGTGACACTTTACAAGGAGCTGAAATGAGCTGACCATTGTGAAGGAAAAAAGGCTGACAACAGAAGACAGTGGCAAAATGGTAAGGCATGAGGGTGAGAGGCAGAAGAAAGCCATGAGCAAATTTAATCACCGAAGTCCAGCACGGTGAGTCCTCTGGCCTCTCCTGTCTAACCTAAAGTGCATGTACTTTGCTCGGTGAACCTTAAGAAAGCCTTGCAATACCATAAGAGAGGAAAGCCTGTCCCTTATAACAGAGGAGAGACTCAGGCTCCTGAGGAGAGCTCTTGGGCTGTGAATCCCAGCTGTGGCAGCAGGATCTCCATGCAGGAGTGAAGTGGATGCTGCACCCACCCCTGTCCCAGCAGGGTCCCTGCCTGCCTGCCTGCCTGTGGGACATGGGCTGTGGCCATCCATGCCCTGACAGCCCTCCTACTCCACTCAGGGTACAGTTGACTGGAACTCCTACCTTGGGTTTATGTATTTCTCTTCAGCCCCAGCCCCTAATATTGGCGGTGCTGAGCATCATGATGCTCAGCCGCTTGGTGTACTTGTCTTAAAGCAAATGGAAGTAGACAACCTCTTCACACAGGTGAGACTGAGAGGTAAATGTACGTTTTGTCACCAACTCAAGACTTCCAAAGGAAGGGCCTGAACTCCACAGGAGCCCAGGTGCCCAGCTCCACGTGGCTCCTGCATCTGTCCAAACTGCCTTCCTCATTAGCGGGAGAAGACGCACACTTCTACAGAGGTAATTGGCTCATCTGAGGTTGAGGTGGACCTGGGGTCAGCTGCTTCCAAGGCCCCTGGAGCCGTGGTTTTCCTTCCACCCCCTGCTCCTGACAGCTGGTAGGGGATGGGCAAAGGGCCAGGCCACAGGGTAACTCCAAGAGAGTTGGAAGAAAGCTAGGCATTTTTGTGGTAGAAATTTTTCTGCTTCCCATCCATTCCATAGAAAAGTCCATGCAGAAAATTTTGATTGTGACTAGTCAACAAAGAAATATGCCATTGAGTAATTTCTGATCTGGCTTAATTTGTAGATCTTGTGCTGAAACATAGCTTTTTTGAACATTAGTGAGAACACACTCTTGTAAGTCAGAAGTGGCTGGTGGGAGAGGAGAACTTAACTGTCTGAGCTCATCTTTATGTCTTGTACTTTTAACTCAAATAAGATATCATGAACCCCTTTTCTTAAAATCTGTGTGCTTATACCATCCCCCACTTCCAGCTGTGGACTAGCAGATTTCTGGGATTGGGTGGATGCTCATCTTAATCGAAAAAGAGACATGAAAAAGAAACTGGATTAATTCTGAGAAGGGGAGGTTCATTTGTGCTTGTCACAGTGGAATTAAGAAATCATAGTCCTCTCACATGACATACGGCTTATTCCTGCTCCCGTATATCTGTCCGGATACATGCTTAGGCAGCACACTTTCAAAGTGTCCTTGAGCGTGGCTCATCTCCTGAGCACGAGTTACAGGATGATAAAGTCTCTGTAATAATCATTTATTGTTTCCAATTTCCATCTGCATCCGGGCGTAATGTTCACAGATTCAAAAAGCTGGAACAGTCAGGTATTGGCTAAGTAGCCCACCTGGCTCCACTTATCCCCCTTTCAAATTAGAGGCAATGTAACCCAAAACCTCTATCTTCTGCTTTTTAACATTTCACACAAACTCATTTGGGAAATTTATTGTGGCTTTAAAAAGATCTGACTTTTTTATTTGGTGCGTCACACTGCAAGAACAGTACAGTACCTGTTAACCAGATGGTACAGGAATAACAGACCAAAAGGTACCAGATTTCTTATTTAGAGTCTGCTGTGAAACATGCATATCAGATTCAGGTGATATTAATGAAAAAATAATGCTGGAAAAGTTACAAGCCATTATTCCACACAGAAATGGCATTTTTCTCCTTTTACAAGCACTCTCAAGTTAAATAAGCTTTGAACTTTCAGTTCTTTCTGTTTGCGGGGGTTTGCTTATAACAGTCATGTAGCCAGTATGACGACAAGTTTGGAAGAGGCCCAGGTATTTTTAATCACTGAGACCATGCTGCAATGTATGAAACAGATTTAAACTGCTTTTGCCTTTACATGACCAGAATTTTCTCTAACTTAGTGTAAAATCAGTGTAAGCAACCGACCAAATTCCAGGAAAATTTTACTGCTCCTTAGCAGACCAGGCTGCATTATAATCTTAATTGTCAGCTCTAATAGGATCTTGCAAGGGTATTATGAAACTCAATTTAGTTTTAGAGATCGTAAATGGTATGGCGGCTCTGTCAGCATGAGCACTATCAAACTGCTTTACTGTCATATCAAAATTAATATCCATTTTTCTTTCTTGTTGGTATTAAACCAGTCCAGATGTTTTCTTTGAGTTTGCAAACCCCTGGTAACAGTGACAAACAGGATGAAAGTCATCGGGGAAAACAACCCCAGCGCTGGTGCTTGGAGCCAGTCGGTCCCCACCCCGCTCTGCTCCCTGCTGCGCACGAACAAGCCATCCCTCCCACGGGGTTGTTTGCTCGCTCGTTGGGTTGTTTGTTTGTTCGGGGGGAATTGGGTTAGAGTAGCTCAATTTCAAATGAAAAACACATCCTAATCTAGTGGGACCTGCACTGGAAATAATGCATCAGAGCGTCCTGGCCCTTTCTGAGGCCTGATCCACACTAAAGTTTGGCCGCTGGAGCTGTGCTTCAATTAGGAGTTTCCAGACTTGCTGACACAGTCATGCCAGCAGAGCCCGAGCGTAGATGGGCTCTGTTGGGAAACAGCTTCTTTCGGTCATCTTGTGTAGCTCCTTTGGGGAACGCTGTCTGCTTTTCTCCTTAGAAGGTCTTGTTCCTTTAGACGTGCCCTCAGATCCTGCCCAGCCCAGCCAACACCACAATTCACCATGTCCTCACACCCTGTGGCTTTTCCCCTTTTCACATCCATGGTGGCAATCACAGCTGACACGGTGCGGTGCTTTGGGGCACATCTTCTAATCCCAGGGACACACCGAACCCAAGTTACAATGCCATGACCATGGAGTTGGCAAGGAGAGGTGAGGAAGCTGCAGGGAAATGTAAAACTAAGAGGAAGCTCTACGTAGACCTGATCCAAGAGGTCTGATCTTCCCCACTCTCAAACAAGCCAGCACACTGCTTCATACACCAGTATGTCAGTATCTCCAAACTGCTGGCACCATTTCTTGCTTCTTTGCTCCTAGAAAGTCCTTTGGCGTTTACACAGAGTCCAAGACCAGCATTAGTCCCAGGGACCTGTCTCAGCCCCCTCAAACTATCCTGCTGCTGGGCCTTTCAGCCTTGGCACGGGCAGGTCCTCCTTGCTGCGGAGGCTGACCAGCCCCTTTCAGGCCCTTTCTTTCTCCATCAAGCTCCCCGCAGATCTTGCCTATTGGTCTTACAATTCACCACCTAGGCAGCAGCCAGTTGCAAGCGACACCCACACATGGGATGACTCTGGGGTTTTTGGGCCTACCATAACACATATAAAATTAAATTAATGCATAAATCTACCCAATACCTCTACTTAAGAGAAGTAGCAGAGGTATGCAAAATAACTGCAAAACCTAATCACAGCAGGAGGAAGGGTACAAAACTCCTGATCTCAGCTGCTGTTAACATCTGTGTAGGATATTCTTACTATGTTACATGAAAAATTGTAATTCCTATAATTTTCCTGTTTAGTAGGAGCATCATAGCTTACCTGATTTGTGAGATGACATAATGAGCTGAGGTCTTAAATTAATGTAGGAAACTGCTAGTTTCAATACGGACAGAATTATATCTTTAACTGTGAATTTGCAGTGTTTTCCAAATTTAAGACAGGCTGTTTTAAACATGACCAAGACAAAAACAAAGATGAAAAAGGGGTGCCTTTTAAACTTAATTATTGACATAGTTTTCTTGGATTTTCACATTATTTTGAAAAGACCTTCAAAGCAGAGCTTTCAAAATGTCATTAATAAAGTGTAAGATGGCTCACATGTTAACTTTCTTCACATTTCATTACAAACTAAAGAAAAGAAAAGATAAAGAAAAACCATTTCTGCAAAGTAAAATTTGCCTAAGTACATTATTAGCTTTTCAGCAAAATGGGTCAGTGGCGTAAACCTGTGCACATTTTTTTGTTTTCCATGGTTTGATGAGAATTAGACATATTCCATTAAACTCTTATGATGAATGTGCAAAATCATTTGAAACAGAAAGGAAAAACATATCTGAACAGGCTTTTTTTTCGGCATGCTTTAAACTGCACACAGCTTCAGTCAGAAGACTTGGAAGGCAGCTTAATTTCTTTGAGCTATGAGACAGAAGGCCAAAGCCCTCAGCAGAAGTAAATTGGTATTTCTCCACCGAACACACTGGAGCTGTGCTAATGGCAAAGGAATTATGCTGATTGACATCAGATGAGGATTTGGCCCCATTTCACCTCCTGGATGAAGAAGATTATCTGTCTTAAAGAGAACATTATTATTCCACTAATGGCACTGCACTGTCACCCTTAACGCTAACCCACTTTTCTAAACTGTTGGTTTCCCAAAGAATCCTTAATCTAAATCAAGGTAAACAGGGCAAAACAGCTTTCTGTCTCCTAAGGTCATGATGTGGCGCTCTTTGTTGCTACTCTGAGCTTGCACAAAATCACTGTGTCTGCTTGAACAGGGGCTCCTGCTTGCAAATGTAGTCTGGACACCAGACTGATACTCCTCAATTTTTGGTAGAAAAAATAGATACATTCTTAAGAAACCAACATTTCTTGTTTTAGAGGTTTAAGTGTTTACAATTAACAAGTACTATTCTCTGCAGAATTCTGCAGCTTGAGAAAAGAATAACCACACATGTTTAAAAGTCTGTGAAATGATGCTGATATCTTACTAGTTCAGTGTTCTGCAAATCCATCTTGTCTGCTACCACCTCACCTGCCCCGCACAGTCCTTAACTCTTAGTTCTGCTCTCTAACATTTGCAAAAATATACAGAAAAGTAAAAATAACAAATTATAAGGTGACAGTGAAAGCTTATTTTCCATGCACAGTGCTAATCCATACTCCAGGGGGGTGGATATTTCTTGGCTGCAGGCAGATGCTAAGCTTTGAAGTGTGGCTCCAGTGCTGAGATGTATCTTGTGCTTGACAGCAGGCTGCTGGCATGGAGGCTACAGTAACCCATATCTCTAGTGATGACTTGCACATTTTTCAGTGCATCTGGGTGGTAATGATTGTATATCCTTCTTATAATTTGTCACACTCTAGGCTACAGGTGACCGCTCGAGCTCTGCTAAGGGTGTAGCGACAGCACTGCAGTGATTGGAGTAACAAGACACATACCACATACAAGATATGTCCAAGACAGATACCCTGGAGCACCAATGGAAAGTAAAAGCCTGGGGTCACATTTTCCACGTGTCCTACAGCTCTGTTGCTGCAGAAAACTGTCATGCACGTATGGACATGCCTCAGGACAACTTATTAATGTTAACTAAGGTAACCCTTGCTGACTTGCTTTCTTCTATCACCTGGGTTTCAAACTGCCCAGCATTTTCCATGCCAACATAGTTTTGCTCCCAGGTTCATGACGAAGTCCCAAAATAGAAAGTGTAGCTGAACTACACTTTGCAGCCTGTAAATATTTTAGCTATTCCCTTCCTTGCAGCCTTCTCTCTCTTTCTGCTGCCTATGAAATTAATTTAGTCATAACGCCTGTGGCTTTGCTGGTTCCCCATCACATCTTCATGTGGACAAGTCACTTAAGTCCTCAAGATCCACAACAGTATTTGTGTCTCTTTCTCAGTCTCACAGTTGGGCCAGCTGCTTCAGACCACAGACCATATACAGTGCTCTTATTTCCAGCATGGTGTGAAGTCAGTGTAGCCCCATTAGCATTCCTAACTGTACATTACCTGGATATCCAACTCATAACAGGGTTTTGCCACAATCATTCTGTCGTCAGCATAAGCCAAACTCTTCTAGACTTTTAATCTTTTTTGTCTAAGCAGCCGGCTGCAATAACCCAGGTATCTGGTAGTCGAGAGATAACAAACCCTTTTCTAGGGACCAAGAGAGTGAATCAAGAAGCCTTAAAGTAAATTGCCTCACTTAAGCTCTGCTAGGGTGAGTAAGAAATCTGTGCAGGCCTGCCAGGTGTGACGCAGGACCCAAGGGATACACATCATCTCGTCAAGCAGCAACTGAAGCCCAGGCAGAAGATCTCAACAGTCTAAAAGGCACCGAACACTTCGTTAGGTGACGGAATCCCACTTAATTTACCTAATCTGAGTTTGATAAATAGATCCACTGAAGTCCAGAACAGATCAAGAAACCTCTATATTTTCTCTATTTGGAGACATCGACATGTTTGTGATGTGATGGTCACGGTTTGTAATGTGTAATAGTACCTAAACTACGTTCCCCTGTGAAATATTCTCTAAACAGTCAGTCTGGTGATTTGCATTTCTTCAGTAAATGTCAATATTAATTTCTGTTTTCATCTCTTGTACATATTTTGTTCCTGCCTACGTAGTTTCAGGCTCTCTAATATGTTCCTATTCCGATACAACTTAAAGTGACAGTCGTCAGACAATAGGCATAAAGTCAAAGCACGGATCTGCAAGCACAGAAAATTTATACCAACTATATCACCTACTGTTTCAAGCTTCAGGAATGGCTGCTGTATGACCAGAAATACTTCAAGTGTCACTCTTGGAAGATACAAAACCCATTCCACCTGCTCACAAAATTCTCCACACCAGTATGAAATCCATGGCAGTTGTTCCTTTTACATAACATTGTTGTGGTTATTGCAGTTAGAGCCACACATTATTAAAATTGACTTCCATTATTAACATCAACTTATGGTCACTGCCATCCAAAAAAAATTAGTCTTTTGAGAATATTTGAAGCAGAGCCAATTTCAGCTCTGAAAAACTGCTCTTGAAGTCTTTCATCCACAACTTTTTGCATCTGTGTTACATCTCTTACTCTAAAGCCACAGGGATTTTTTTTTTCTCAGATGGTTTGCATATTTCATTGTATATATATTTTAAAATTTGTGTTTAAACAAGTTCACCACACTGTACTCCAGAATGGCCTCTTTATTCTAATGTTTAAATCCTTTTTCCATTGGCTGAAAGACTGAGAAATAACAATATGAAAAAGGTAATAGCAGGAAGCCCTCCATGTCACTGTAAGAGTCCACATGTAGAATGAGCACAGAATCTTAAATCACGGGGAAAGGTAATTCATTGTAATTGTTTGTGTGATGGTATTAAGCATGTCAGAGATAGCACATCTGGATCCTTTGTACCACGATCACAGCACCCAAAACCATATCTGACAGACAATTTCCTGCACTTAATGTGACGAACTCTTTCAAAATCTGGAATGTGTCTTAGAGCAGAGGACGTTCTTGAAATCCAACCACTATAAAACAAGCCCTCATTTCCTTCCCTTTCAGCACACTCTGTTGTGTTCAGTAGTCTGTAATTTCTCATTTGTGCTGACAAACAGTCCAGTCCTTGATCAGTCTGCAAGAGGCTCCAGGGATCCATCACGCTTCCCATCAGGTTGGGTTGTAAACTTCTGTCTTGACGTGCTGATCACATTCCGGTTCATGTAATTCACGTTCAGGCTCCCTGGATTCCACTCCCAGTTGCAGTTAGGTATGTTGTTCTCATTCAGTTCCCTTTCTGATGTTCTGAGCCTTGTTGCCACATGGTCTTTACTTTCCACTTCATCTGTTTGCCTGTCTATAAACATATATGGAGCTGCAATAGCCCGGGTTCAGAGGCAGCATGCTCCCCGTTCCTTTGCTACAGCAATGGGAGTGATTGCAATTAGCTTTCTATGCAGTAACACAGTGCCAGTATATTTCTTTGCTGTATTCATTCCTATTCTTGTTCACACCATTACTACATACTTTGTATTAAACAATTTCCTCAGTCGCTGCTTTTCATGAAAGATCCTGTTTTAACCCCGTGCCAGAGGACCTCAACAGTATTTACAAGCAGTAGACACTTGTCCAGGCAGGGAACAGAAATAAATGCTGGAGGTCCTGACGAACAGCCAACATTCATTTCCACAGCTCCACTTCCTACTATTTGTTACTTTTAATATATGGCTAATCAGTGATACAGATACTAAGACTTAGTCAAAGATGGTTTTGACAAATATTTTGAACAAAATCCATTGCATTCTAAAAGATATTTTTCGACAGAGACAGTAGTAAGTACATTCGATTCCTTCCTCATCCCCAGCAGAATCAAATCCATGAAAGATCTTTCTTGGTCTGAATTAACTGTAATAATAAAGAACTTCTTGTCAAGTTGAGTAATGATAGATTTAATGGTTCAGAGAGTAGCTGCTTCTTGAATTCATGATTATAATGAAGTTTAGGAAACATTTGTATTACAGTGAAGTAATATATTCAGCTGAAACTTTAGCAAGAGAATGCATTACAGCAACAAAATAATCAGTATTCATACATCAATGTGGGTTTAGCTGATCTGACAAATCTTTTAGATAACAAACAGCACAAAAGCACAGTTTGAAACAGCTTAGAAACACATTATGTTCATTTAATAGCAGATGTGAAAGTACTGACACTTTGGGCTGTTTAATACAACCCCTGGAACCCACTCCACTAATTAACCTCCTTACATTAGCAAGATCACAGACTTTCAGTGTAAAGAGCTGGTACACTGAAATGCCTTGAAGCTGTTTTATGAAGCTGTCTGAGCGTGCACCTGGGTTTGTCCATATTTGATGCCTAGTTTTCTTACCAGTTTCTTCCATAGCCTTTTGTGTACAAGTCCATTAGCACAGTTCAGTTCAGTTTTCATGAAAAAATGGCCCCAAAAGTCTTTTCCCATCTTGCATAGGTTAATGTAGATGAAGAAACTGGAGTCTCTCTGATGAATTATGCTAGCTGAATTTGAGCTCCTCACAGATTAGGAAGGAAGACTATTATATGTCTCTTATCCCTCTTACTGCCCGAGGAGATCTCTTGCCTTTTATTCCTTCATGCCTTTTCCACTTCTCTGGTTCCTGTCTTTTAAAGAATTCTCGACTGCTTGAGCAAATTTTACAAAATCTAGGGGTAAGGGGATATTTCTGTGGAGACTTGTTATTCTCTACAAGGAGAAAGAATTTGTAAGTGGATTTGAGATAGAAAGGGAGAGGCATGATTTTCCCATTCCTCTCCAGTGTCCAAGTTCAGATAGATAAAGGATTCAGCTCTATCAAGTGGTGAATGACATCACCCCTCTACCTCCCAAAGAAACCCAAGCAGGCTCAGCACTTTGCAAAATACACCAAGGGTCACTTTTCAGATCAAAAAATAAAGACTTGAAAAGAACAAAAAGCAATCTAATCCAAACCACTGAACAGAAAGAGAGCCCTTCAGTGAGAGGATGAGAATATTGCTGTTGACAGGGGTGGGGAAAAAACCTGCCAGTTTTCTTGATATATAATTATCAACAATAATCATATTTCCATGGATAAAGCCAGAAGAGATCCAAGATTTCCTTTGGTCCCTGAATGAAGTCCTAATGTAACATTTCCCCAAATTGGCACAGCCCGGTTCCCTCCTGCAGGAGCAGTGTCCAGGCAGCTTCCCCAGCCTGAACCTTTGCAGGGGAAGGTTTTGGTCCTGGTCTGGAGCAGGACTGGGTTTTTGCTCTGTAACTGGCTGACCCAAACAACCCAAAGTCGAGTAACCCCTCAGCTGAGTAGGGTTTAATCCAGACTAAATCAGCTGAGTTTCTCCCATGCCAGAAAACCTTTGGCTAAGCAGTTAGGACAGGTCTTATAGCAGAGCCGAAGAACCGGCTTTGTGGTTTCAATCCTATTTCAGAATTTAAACTGATAAGCCTCCATATTAATTTCAAAATAAACCCTGCTGCCTCACTTGATCATGTATCTAAACATACTTGGGCCAGATCTGCAGTGCACCGGTGATGTTCCCAGAGGGAAAGCCAGCAGTTCCAGCTCCTCAGACTGATTCTCCAGGCATGCCCCAGGGCAGTACCACTAGCAAAGCTGTCTCTTGGGGTACCCTTTGGCTACCAGCTCTGCTCTGATGAGCCTCAGATGCGACACCGGCTTCTTAGGGGTCCTGACAGCCAGCCAAACTTGGGGCAGACGTGGCACTGCATGAAGAAGAGGCAGAACTGGCTTTCAATATGACAGCCAGGACACAAAGGTGGGTTGGGACTAAAATCCCCTCGTGGTGAGCTGAGGGCAGCAAGCCCTTGGGTCTTGACAAGATCAATATCTTTGTTCTTGTCTCTTTCAGATTATCCTGCCCTGTTTTGCTTCATTCTTCTTTCATTTTTCAAAATCAGATTTCTTTCTTGTTTGTCTGCCTGCCTCTGTCTTTTCCTTCACTGTTTTTTGTTTCCAAGAATGGACTTATTAGCGCTGTCTTCCTTGTTGATGGCATTCCTGACATTGCTTTTCTGACTCATATTTTACCTTGTACTACAACTTCTTTATTTTTCTATTCATGCTGTATTTTTCCCCCAAAAGCAATCCTTTCTGAGAAGACCATGTTCCCCTGAAATCCCTTAAGTGATGTTACAAATCATTCTTTGGAGATAGTTTGACCCAGGTGCGACATCTTGTCTGTTACCATTAAATAGATGTTTGGCTTTGACATGATAAATCACCAATTTGTGTTAAATAGACTTGGTTTTAAGTTGCAATTCAGCTCCCCTAGGAAAGGTAGTGGGACACTGTCTTTCTTCCTACCACTCTTTTCTTATCCTATTTAAGATTATAATAATACATGCTTTTTCTCCCTTTAGTAAAGTACAGAGAAAGGTGACGTCTTTACAGTCACTGGACCCACTGCTGCTCTCCCTGGTGCACAAGGCTGTTGGCAAGTAGAAAATTAAACCGATAGTGGGAAATGAAGGTGACTTTAACCTTAACTAGATAAGAGCAACGGCTGCGTAT
>Ga0065711_1010955_pt1 | contig 14863 bp, 11 predicted proteins | sample Hoacrofraction12_FD_59098 | JGI IMG/M metagenome (GOLD analysis project Ga0065711, IMG submission 59098) | Hoatzin crop microbial communities from Cojedes, Venezuela - Epithelial fraction 12 v2 (version 2) | ecosystem: Host-associated > Birds > Digestive system > Esophagus > Crop | place... | reverse complement strand
CTCCAAGGCCGCACATTGCGCTCCCCCATCCTCCCCTGCCTGCGCATCACCCGCCACCCCGACGGCCACACCACCAAAACCCTCCTGCGATAAGTATCACCACTATCATAAAAACCGCCCATAGCTATCACCACGTTATGGGCGGTTTATTGTGTCCATTTCATCCATTTTGTGAGAAAAGGAAAGTTTTTGGGAGAATGTGAGTGGATTTTTTTTGGGAATACCAATCTTTTTGTTTAACTTTGTGGTCAGAGAAAGCCGAAACGCTTAAAAGGAAGTAGGCAATACACATATTTATATATAAGATTATGGCAGAAGAAAATAAGAATGGTGGTCTGCTCGACAACCTGCAAGAGATGCTCAATGGTATGGCTGGCGAAGGCAGCCTGCTCGACAAGGCTAAAGAGATGCTCGGCGACGCTGCAAACGAAGAAGGTAGCCTGCTCGACAAGGCTAAAGAGATGTTTGACGAGGAAGGTAGCCTGCTCGACAAAGCTAAAGAAATGTTTGGCGATGCCATGGGCGAAGGCAGTTTGTTCGACAACCTAAAAAATATGTTCACCAATGGTGAGATGAAGACCGAGGAGCTGGTTGAGAAGGCTAAACAGATGTTTGGCGAGAAGGCTGGCGCAGTGATGAGCGGTTTTGGGCTTGACGAGATTGCTGCAAAGATTAAGGATTTCACTCCCGACGCTCTGGACGACAAGGTTGACGACGTTGTCGACTTCATCAAGGAGAAGATGGGTGACGCTCCAGAAGCTCCCGAGGCCAACGACGAGACTCAGGCTTAATCCCTGAACGCTGAGGCTGCAACCATGCAGCATCGACAATACCACACGTGTGCCACTGGCTTGCCCCGCGCTGGCCAGTGACACAAGGCGTGTGGAATGGAGATAGCGGGACGGCATTTGCTTGTAATGGTCGCGCGTGTAATGGTCGCGGGATGACCGCGTGTTGTGATATGTTCTAGTAGCATGACCTCACCTCGTGTGGCACGATTACAATGGAAATGGTCACATGTGGCATGAATTCAAGAGAAAGGGGCGCGTGTGTCTGTGAAATGTGGCGTTCTCCCCTATCCTATTTTTTTTAATACTCAATTGATTAACCATGACGTGGGCTCGCGCTTTCAAGCCTCGCGATGCCTCAAACAAATAACCTGCACGAAATGAAAGCTGATAACAATGAATCACGACGTAATTTTCTTAAGAAACTGGGTGTGCTGGTAGCAGCTGCTATCGGTGGCGAGGGACTGTTCCTCGGCACGAAGGCTAATGCCGCATCCATGGAGAACGGAATGGGTGGCGGAAAATGTAGTACGTCGTATGACTGCAGCGGTGGCGGCGGCAAGTGTGGCTCGTCGTATAGTTGCACTGGTGGTGGCCGCAGTAGTAGCGGCAGTGGCAAGTGCGGGTCGGCATACGACTGCAGTGGCGGTGGCGGCAAATGTGGCTCATCATACGACTGCAGCGGTCGAGGCAGTAGCGATGGTAAGGGCAAGTGCGGGTCATCGTACGATTGTAGCGGTGGTGGTGGCAAATGTGGCTCGTCTTACGATTGCAGTGGCGGTGGACGCACGAGTAGCGGTAGCGGCAAGTGCGGCTCGGCTTACGACTGCAGCGGTGGCGGCGGCAAATGCGGCTCATCGTATAACTGCAGCGGTGGCGGACGCAGTAGCAGCGGTAGCGGCAAGTGCGGCTCGGCTTACGACTGCAGCGGTGGTGGCGGCAAGTGCGGCATGGCCTACGACTGCGGTGGTGGCGGCGGCAAGTGTGGCTCGGCGTACGACTGCAGTGGCGGTGGCGGTAAATGCGGCTTGTCGTACGATTGCGGTGGCCGGTAACCATGAAGGCAGGTCTTTATCACGTTCCACAGACGGTTCAACGCTTTGAGCGTCAGGGACGTGTCATTCTCATCAATCCCATTATTCCAGCTTGGATTGTGACCAACGAGGCGGGCGAGTTGATTGTGCGCCTGCTCGATGGCGAGCACACGGTGGCCGAGGTTGTCCACGAGGCGGTGGATGTGCTGGGCGAGGACTATCACAGCAAGGTCGAGCGACTATTGCTTAACGTCATCGACTCGCATCTGCTTGACGAGGAAGCACCGCAAGAGCAGCACCCACGCGACAAGCAACTCAACATGGTGCATTTGTCGATTGCGAGCGGTTGCAACCTGCGCTGTCGCTATTGCTACGCTGCCGAGCGCACCGAGCAAGGTCGCGCCCCACTCGATGCAGCGCAATGGTGCACGGTGATTGACGACTTGGTGGCGATGAATCCCGCCATGACGTTTACCTTGACGGGCGGCGAACCGCTGCTGAATCGCGACTGGCCGGTGCTGGCCGAGCGCATCAAGCAACACGGATGTCAACTGGCGATGCTCACCAACGGCACGCTCATCACACCAGCGATTGCGCAGGAAATGGCGCGCTGGGTCGACCGCGTGACGCTGAGCATCGACGGCAGCACGCCGGCATCGCATGCACGCACGCGCGGGGACAATTACGAGCAGGTCGTTCGCGCCATCGATTTGCTCGACGAGGTGGGACTGTCGCCCATGCTGTCGATGACGGTGACGCGCGTCAACCTCGACCAGGTGGAGCCACTTGCGCGGCGTTATGGCAGTCGCTTGAATTTTGCACCACTTTTCCCAGTGAGCGATGTGGCTCACGATGACTTGTCGATTACAGGCGACGAGTATTATCGCGTGCTCGAGAACGCTTTTGGCGTTAATCCGCTGGGCTATTGCGAGGCGGCGCTCGATTACAGCCAGGTGCAGCGCGTTCACAAGTGCGCTATTGGGGACAACGAGATTAGCATCTCGGCCACGGGCGATGTTTACCCGTGCCAACTGCTGCATGTGCCATCGCTGCTTGCGGGCAATGTGCAGGACCAGCCGATTGCCGAGATTTATCACCATGCCGAGGCGCTGAAACGCTGCGCTGCGCTCGATGTCGACAACATCGAGGGTTGCCGCGATTGTGCGATTCGCTACATCTGTGGTGGGGCTTGCCGCGCGAGGGCGTACTACGAAACGGGTGGCCACATCGACCGCACGGGCGATTTCTGTAGCTACGAGTTCAACGCGTTCCTCGATGGGATTGTGAAGATTTACTCCAGCAACGCGCTATAAATCAATTACTTTTTGCCGTAAATCATACCACTGCGAGCGAGCATGCGGCTGACGAGACCGTGGAGGTTGAGGTCGGGCGCGGTGCTGCGAACGTGCGCCTCGGTGGCGAGGGTCGCGAGGTATTGCTCGAGTTGTGCGCCTGGGAGGTAGATGCTTTCGTCGTAAAACAGGTCGTGGATGGCGAAATAGCCACCAGGCTTGAGGACGCGCAATGCCTCGGCGATGAGGGCGTTTTTGTCTTTCTGCTCCCCTACTTCGTGGAAAACGTAGTTGCTGACGATTACATCAAATGTATTGTCGTTAAATGGCAATTTCACGGCACTGCCATAAAGAAATTCTGTGCGAGTATCGACGCCATCGGCTTGCGCATTTTTCTCGCAAGCGGCTTTGCCGTAGTCCCACTTGGGTCCCCAGATGTCGACACCAGTGACGTGGGCTTGGGTGAAACGCTTGGCAAGGGCGATGGTGAGACCGCCGTTTCCACAGCCCACATCGAGCACGCGACCCTCGCCGTTCCATACGCTAAGTTGGTCACCCACAAGTTTATAGACGCGCTGCATGAAGCCTCGCTGAAAATAATGGTGCAACCACGCGAGGCCAACGATGGCGACCGTGACGATGGCCACCATGACCCACAGGACGATGGTCAACACATTGATGACCCGATTGCTGCCGGCATGGCACAACGCCACGTATGCCGCCACAAACAGCGCCATCCAACTCAACACCAATGCCATCAACCAACGTCGTGGCACCCAATTTCCATAATCAGCTTTCTCTCCCATAGACTCAGTTTTTTTGCAAAGATAAGAAAAATCTAGATTACCCTAACCCAATTTCAGTCCTTAAAGGAGAAAGGGTATCATGAATAGACAAAAAAAAGATTTATGACATAAGAATTATCTCGAAATATTCTCTATTATCTCATTATCTGCTGTTTACAAAATTCAAAAGATACAAAAATTTTAATGTGAACTTAAAATTTTTGCAAGAATTTTTAGGTTGATATTAAAAAAATGTGGAATTTCTAGGGCGGACTGTGAGGAGAGTGGTGGTGCGCCTCTTCGAGGAGCCGCGGTGGGTGCAGCTGTACCCCAGGGTCCTTCGCTCACTGCGTTCGCTGTGGTACCCTGGGGTTAAATCCGGTTTTCGTCTTCGATGTCATGATGCGGATGGGATTACGTCTGAATCAAATGACGGGGATGGTCTATCGCATCGAGTATCAATGAGAATGGTGGTGCGCCTCTTCGAGGAGCCGCTGTGGGGGTTGCTGTACCCCAGGGTCCTCCGCTCACTTCGTTCGCTGCGGTACCCTGGGGTTAATTCTGGTTTTCGTCTTCGACGAAATTTGATGGGGTAAAAAAAAGCGCGGGGGCTTGTGGGCTCCCGCGCGAGTGGTTATGGGTGGTGATTATTTACCGCCTTTGAGGATACCGAGTTTATAGTCGATGTCTTCGCGGTAGCGGTTTACGTTGCTCTTGAGGGTCTCGTTGTCGGGTTGAGCGAGTTGCTCGGCCTTGTCGAGATAGGGCTTGGCTTCCTCGTAGAGGGGCACAACGGTCTTGGCCAGTTGAGAGTTACTCAGTTTCTGGTTGTCGTTGATGAACTTTTGAGCCTTCTCGCAGAGAGCGCGGCCGTAGTTGAACTGGCAGTCGGGGTTGGTGGGATCAATCTCGATGGCTTTCTTGAGCAGGGGCAGAGCCTCGTCGGCTTTCTCGTCCTGGAGGTAGAGTTGAGCCTTGATGTCGTAGAAAATCGAGTTGTTGGGCTGCTCGGCGATGGCTTGGTCAACGAATTCCATAGCACCCGTGCGGTCGTTAGCTTCGAGCTTGTTTTGAACGACCTTGATGAAGGAGTCGTTCAGGAAGCCTTGGGTATTGTTGTCGGTGTAACCCAGGTCGAGAGCTTTCTTGAACAAGGGAGCTGCGCCAGCGAAGTCCTTGTTGTTGTAAAGCGAGTAGCCCTGGAGGAAGCGCACTTGACCAATGAGGGTGTCGGCCATGTTGACACCAGCGTTGCGTGCTACGTCGCTCGACGAGAGGTCGCAGAAGTAGCCGTAAGCCTTAGCAGCATCTGTCCAGTTTTCGGCCTCACGGCAAGCATCGCCGACGCCTGCAACGTCACCGATGTGGCTGGTGAGGGTGGCGAGGATGTCTTTGCTGTATTTGGTTTTCACCTTAGCGAGACCGGTTTTTTTGTCGATTTTGGGGGTACCGTCCTTGTTGACTTCAACGACAGTGTCGAGGGGCAACGCCTTATTAAAATAGGTGTAGCCGTTGAGCAGGGCGTCGGCCATTTGCTTGGAGTCGACAGCTTGACCCATGAGTTTCTTGGCTTGGAGCTGGTCGAACAGGCCGAAGGAAGCCTTACCAGCGGTGTACCAGGTGAGGACGTCGCTTGCGCTCTCGCCGTTGGTGAGAGCAGGCGTGATTTGAGTCAGCACGCTGGTGAGTTCTTCGATTTTGCTCGAGCCAGCGGCTTTAGCCAGGTCTTTAACCAGGCTCAGTTGAGCGGTCGCGCTTGCGGCGCACAGAGATGCGCAGGCAAGACAGAAAATCATTTTTTTCATTTTTTATGAGTTTTAGTTAATTAATGTGTTCGTTTTTTTATTCGTTGTCAGTGTTACTGTTCTCTTCGTTGTCGGTTGCCGCGGTGTCGTCGTCGCTGGGTTGTTCCTCGTCACTGGGTTGTGCAGGCGTTTCCAGCTCGGGAGCGGTTTCGGCATCGAGTTCAAAGGCTTGCTTAACGCTCTCTTCGTCAGTCGATTCGGGCTCGGTGTCAACCTTGCAAACCGACGCGATTTGGTCGTTTTTCTTCTCGAGGTTGATGAGGCGAACGCCTTGCGTTGCGCGTCCCATTACCCTGAGCGTGCTCACCTTGAGACGGATGACGATACCACTCTTGTTGATGATAACGAGGTCGTTATCGTCGTTTACATTACGTACTGCAATAAGCTTGCCAGTCTTGGGCGTAATGTTAATTGTTTTAACACCTTTACCGCCGCGGTTGGTCACACGGTAGTCGGCCAGTGCGCTGCGTTTGCCCATGCCTTGCTCCGAAACGACAAGGACATCGTCGGTGGTGTTGGCCTTCATGCAGACCATGCCCACGACTTCGTCGTCGGGACCGTCGAGCGTCATGCCGCGAACGCCGGTAGCGGTGCGGCCCATGGCACGAACTTTGTCCTCGGCAAAGCGGATGGCGCGTCCGTTGCGGTTGGCCATGATGATTTCGCTGTTGCCCTCGGTGAGGACAGCGCCCACGAGTTGGTCACCCTCGTTGATGTTGATGGCGCGGACGCCGGTGGCACGGGGACGCGAGTACTCGCTGAGTCGCGTGCGCTTAACCACGCCATTGCGGGTGGCAAACACGATGTAGTGCGACTGATTGTACTCGGGGTCGAGCAACTTGGTGGCCCTGACGAAGGCAAAGATGCGATTCTCGGGACCCAGGTTGAGCAAGTTCTGGATGGCTCGGCCCTTGCTGTTCTTGCCACCCTCGGGGATTTCAAACACGCGCAGCCAGTAGCAGCGTCCCAGGGCGGTGAAGAAGAGCATATAGTTGTGGTTGGTGGCTTCGTAGACAAACTCGATGAAGTCCTCGTCGCGCGTCATGCTGCCCTTGGCGCCCACGCCGCCACGTGCTTGTGTGCGGTACTCGCTGAGCGGTGTGCGCTTGATGTAGCCGAAGTGCGAGATGGTGATAATCATGGGGTCGTCGCTGTAGAAGTCCTCGGCGCTCATTTCGTCGCTGGAATACTCGATGACGGTGCGGCGCTCGTCGCCATATTTCTCCTTGACCTCGAGCAATTCTTCCTCGATAACCTTGCGGCACTCGGCGGGGTCGTCGAGGACGGCCTGCAGGTGAGCGATGGTCTTGCGGATTTCGTCCATCTCGGCGTGGAGCTTGTCTTGCTCCATGTTGGTGAGTTGGCGCAGACGCATTTCGACGATGGCGCGAGCCTGAACGTCGGTGAGGCCGAAGCGCTCGCACAAGCGCTGGCACGACTCATCGGTGGTCTTGCTGCTGCGGATGATGGCGATTACCTCGTCGATGTTGTCGCTGGCGATGATAAGGCCCTCGAGGATGTGAGCGCGTTCTTGTGCTTTCTTGAGGTCGAACTTGGTGCGGCGTATTACCACCTCGTGACGGAAGTCGAGGAAGTATTGCAGCAGTTGCTTGAGGTTAACGGTCTGCGGGCGTCCGTTGACGAGGCAGACGTTGTTGACGCTGAACGACGACTGCAGCTCGGTCATCTTGTAGAGCTTGTTGAGCAGGACGTTAGCGTTGAAGTCTTTCTTGACATCGATGACGATGCGCATACCCTCGCGGTCGCTCTCGTCGTTGATGTCGCTGATGCCATCGATTTTCTTCTCCTCGACGAGTCGAGCGATGTTCTCGATGAGCTCACGTTTATTGACGTTATAGGGGATTTCGTTAACGATAATGCGGTCGTGGTTGTGCTCGGTTTCGATTTCGGCTTTACCGCGGACGATGATGCGTCCACGTCCGGTCTCGAAAGCGTCTTTCACGCCTTGGTAGCCATAGATGATGCCGCCGGTGGGGAAGTCGGGGGCCTTGATGTATTGCATCAGGTCGCTCACTTCCATCTCGGGGTGCTCGAGCAGCTGCATGCAGCCGTCGATGCACTCGCTCAGGTTGTGCGGGGGCATGTTGGTGGCCATACCAACGGCGATACCGGTGGCGCCATTAACCAGGAGGTTGGGGAAACGCGTGGGGAGAACGGTGGGCTCGGTGAATTCGTTCGAGAAGTTGGGAACGAAGTCAACGGTGTCCTTTTCCATGTCTTCCATCATGAGTTCGCCCATCTTGTCTAAGCGGGCCTCGGTGTAACGCATGGCTGCGGGGCCGTCGCCGTCGATGGAGCCGAAGTTACCTTGCCCGTCGACGAGCGGGTAACGCATGGCCCATTCTTGTGCGAGACGTACCATTGCGAGGTAGACCGACGAGTCGCCGTGGGGATGGTACTTACCGAGTACATCACCGACGATACGGGCGGCTTTTTTGTAGGGGGCATTTGAGAAGTTGCGCAAGCGCGACATGCCATAGAGGACCCTGCGGTGCACAGGCTTAAAGCCGTCGCGCACATCGGGTAGTGCACGCGAGACGATGACCGACATCGAGTAATCGATGTAACTGGACTTCATCTCGTTCTCGATGTTAATGTCGAGGATTCGATCGTTATTCATCTGTATCTTATTAATTTTTAGGTTCCTAAGCTATGCACAGCGGGCAAACCATAGCCCCAGTGAAGCACACAGCCCAGCTATCCCACAAAGTTAGTTATTTTCCTTGGAATAGCCACAATTTTCGCTCATTTTTTTGCGTTTTTTAGCCTTGTAATGGTTTGCGGGTGAGAATCGGTGGAATGATAGAAAGGAGAGCTTTGCCCCAGGACTCGCAGTTCGCTGGCGCTCACTGCTCAGCCAGGGGGTAGGTTAAGTCAACCCCGGTGGGGTTGTCAACCAGGGGGTATGCTTTGTTCTTTTTTATCGACATCAACCAAAAAAAACGAGCGCGGGGTGTGGGCGCTCGTTTTTTTTTATGGAGGTATTTGGGATTAGAGGGATTGGGCGAAGGTTTTGCCGTACTCGCGGCAGGCGTCGAGGGCGGCTTGGTCGGGNGCCCAGGGGGTGCGGCAGCCGTCGTCGGCGACNTCAAAGCCGGCTTCGCGGAGGGAGGCGGCTATCATGCGGGGTGCTTCGCCGCTCCAGCCGTAGGAGCCGAAGGAGGCACCGCGTTTGTTCTTGAGTTTGAGGCCGCGAATCATCTCGAGGAGGCCGGCGATGGCGTAGCTGTAGCCGTTGTTGATGGTGGGTGCGCCAACGAGCACGGCACGGGAGATGAACACTTGCGTGAGGATGTCGTTTTTGTCGTCGCGGGCAGCGTTCATGAGGACCACGCGGGTCGAGGGGAGCACTTGCTCGATGCCCTGGGCGATGGCTTGCGCCATCATGCGCGTGGATTGCCACATGGTGTCGTAGACGATGGTAATTTGGTCCTCCTGATAGTTGGTTGCCCAACGAGTGTAGAGGTCGATGATGTGCGCGGGGTTCTTACGCCAGCAAACGCCGTGGCTGGGGCATATCATCTTGAGCGGCAAATTAAGTTGCTGAATTTGGGCAATTTTGCGCGTTACCATTGGGCTGAACGGAGCAAGGATGTTGGCATAGTACTTGAGTGCCTCTTGCTCGACAACGTCGAGTGAGCAAGCGTCGGCAAACAGTTCCTCGCTAGCATAGTGCTGCCCAAAGCCGTCGTTGCTGAACAGGATTTCCTCACCGCTGAGGTAGGTGAACATCGTGTCGGGCCAGTGCAGCATGGGAGCCTCGATGAAGGTGAGCGTGGTGTCGCCCAGTGGGAGCGTGTCGCCCGTCTTGACGGTGACAAAGTTCCAGTCCTGGTGATATTCGCCCTCGAGGATGGCCTTCCCCTTGGCCGTGCAATAGACGGGCGTGCCGGGGATTTCGCGCAGCAGCTCGATGAGTGCACCGCTGTGGTCGGGCTCGTTATGGTTCATGATGATATAATCAATCGTCTTGAGGTCGATTTCCTCCTTGAGACGAGCCACGAACTCGCGGTCGTAGGGGCCCCAAACGGTATCGATGAGTGCGGTTTTCTGGTCGCGCACTAAGTAGGCGTTATAACTTGAGCCGCGGTGAGTCGACAATTCGTCGCCATGGAAGCGTTTCAGTTCCCAGTCGATTTTTCCGACCCAAGTGACGCGGTCGGTGATTTTCTTTGCCATAGCTTGATAATGTATTAAAACTGTGGTGAATAAGAAGGTTATTGCAGCCGAAGGCGCTCACATTAGAGCAATTCCCCCGCTAGTCGCCTGCAAAGTTACTACAAACGCAGGAAAACCACAACCCCACCCCACCTTTTTTTGATAAAGCGGAAAGATTGTCCTAAAGGTCGCCGCTGAGATGGAAAAACTGTTAAAAAGTGCGGGGGGTGTGTGGTTTTTATATACCTTTGTGGCGTTAAACGAAAATTAATGAGCCGAAAAGGCGCAACGATATTGGATTTATGTTATTGACCCATTGCCTTAACAAATTTGGCGATTATTGCATGTTTTTGTGGCGCTCGGTGGGCGTGCCCGATAAGTGGCGGGAGTTTTTCAAGCGTTATGTCAATGAGATGTATAAGCTTGGTATTGACTCGATTCCGCTGATTATCATTGTGTCGCTGTTCATTGGTGCGCTGTGCACGATATTGATTAAGCTGAATGTGACCAATCCGCTGATGCCTCGCTATGCGGTGGGTTTCAGTACGCGTGAGATTATCTTGCTTGAGTTTTCATCGAGCATTTTGTGCTTGATTTTGTCGGGCAAGGTGGGGTCTAATATTGCCAGTGAGATAGGCACGATGCGTGTGACCGAGCAAATCGATGCACTCGACATCATGGGTGTAAATAGTGCCAACTACCTTGTGATGCCCAAAATTGCTGGCATGGTGACGATTACGCCGTTCTTGGTGGTTATCTGCATGGCCACGAGTTTGTTTGGTGGCTGGCTGATATGTGTGATTACAGGGATTGTGTCGACCGACACCTATATATATGGTATCCAGACGCAGTTTGTGGAATTCAACGTGTGGTTTGCGTTGATTAAGTCGCTATTCTTTGGGTTCATCATTTCGTCGATTTCGTCGTACTATGGTTACACGGTGCAGGGCGGCTCGGTGGAAGTGGGCAAAGCGAGCACCGATGCGGTCGTGATGAGCAACATCATGATTCTGGTGGTGGATGTGATTTTGACAAACATATTCTTGCAGTAAAAACTTACAAATCATCATGATAGAAGTAAAACACATCTCAAAATCGTTTGTCGAGAATGGCGGCACGCGGCAAGTGCTGTTTGACATCAGCGCGATGTTCTATGAGGGCAAGGTGAACTTGATTATCGGCCAATCGGGCTCGGGCAAGACGGTGCTGGTGAAGAACATCGTGGGTCTGTTTAAGCCCGACGAGGGCGAGATTCTGTACGATGGTCGCGACATCACGGTGATGGACCGCAAGCAGATTAAGGAGTTGCGCAAGGAGATAGGGATGCTGTTTCAGGGGTCGGCATTGTTCGACAGCGAGACGGTGCTGGGCAACGTGATGTTTCCGTTGATTATGTTTTCGTCGATGAGCGGGAAGGAGCAGCGCGAGCGTGCCCAGTTCTGCATCGACCGTGTGAACCTCACGGGCAGCGAGAACAAGTACCCCAGCGAGCTATCGGGTGGTATGCAGAAGCGTGCTGCGATTGCGCGCGCCATTGCGCTGAATCCGCGCTATCTGTTCTGCGATGAGCCTAACTCGGGCCTCGACCCCAAGACGTCGATTGTGATTGACGAGTTGCTCTTTGACATCACGCACGAGTTTGGCATCACCACCATCATCAACACGCACGACATGAACTCGGTGATGGGCATTGGTGAAAACATCGTGTTTATCAACAAGGGCCACGTGGGCTGGGTAGGCAACAAGGATGAAATCTACGACGTCGACAACGACGACTTGAACAACTTTGTGTATGCCACCGACCTGTTCCGCGACGTGCGCAAGTATCGCCGCGAGCATGGCTATGTGCGCACCCGTACTACCGAGATGAATCATCAAAAATAAGGGAAAACACTTCGTCACAGCACCCCCAAGTGACCACAACGAGCGTGGCGCTTGGGGGTGTTTCTTTGGGGGTTGGTGTTAATTTGCGTCAAATGGGGTTGAGAAATTGGTGGGATTTGTGTACCTTTGCGGAATCTATGTATATAAGGTAAAACACAGGTAATAAAATATGGCTAAAATCACGAAGAAAATGGCGCTTGACTATCATCGCGATGGCAAGCCCGGAAAGATTGAGGTTAATCCCACTAAATCCTATCAGTCACAAACCGATTTATCGCTGGCTTACTCGCCCGGCGTGGCCTATCCGTGCCTTGAAATCAAGGAGAACGAGCACGATGCCTACGAGTACACCAACAAGGGCAACCTGGTGGCGGTAATCAGTAACTGCACCGCAGTGCTGGGACTGGGCGACATTGGTCCGCTCGCTGGCAAGCCCGTCATGGAGGGCAAGGCGTTGCTGTTTAAGATATTTGCGGGGCTCGACTGTTTCGACATCGAGGTCGATGAGAAAGACCCCGAAAAGTTTATCAACACGGTGAAGGCAATTGCGCCCACCTTTGGCGGCATCAACCTGGAGGACATCAAGGCGCCCGAGTGCTTTGAAATTGAGCGCCGGCTCAAGGCCGAGTGCGACATCCCCGTGATGCACGACGACCAGCACGGCACAGCCATCATCTCGGGTGCTGGCCTGCTCAACGCGCTGGAAATTCAGGGCAAGAAGGTGCAGGACATCAAGCTCGTGGTGAATGGTGCGGGCGCTGCAGCCATCTGCTGCACGCGGCTTTACATGCGGCTGGGCGTGAAGAAGGAAAACATCGTGATGTGCGACAGCCGTGGCGTTATCACCACCCGTCGCCAGAACCTGAACCCGCAGAAGCAAGAGTTTGCCACCGACCGCCCCATCGAGACGCTGGCGCAAGCGATGGAGGGAGCCGACGTGTTCCTGGGTCTGTCGGTGAAAGACGTGGTTACAGCCGACATGGTGCGCTCGATGGCGCCGCATCCCATCGTGTTTGCCCTCGCAAATCCCGACCCCGAGATTTCTTACGACGAGGCTGTGAACTCGCGTGAGGACCTCATCTATGCCACGGGGCGCAGCGACTATCCTAACCAAATAAATAATGTGTTAGGCTTCCCCTATATCTTCCGTGGCGCCATCGATAGTGGCGCGACCGAGATTAACGACGCGATGGAACTCGCTGCCGTTCGCGCGATTGCCGACCTAGCGAAGCGCAACGTGCCGCCCGTTGTGAATGCGGCCTACAAGATGAACAAAATCAAGTTTGGTCCCCAGTATATTCTTCCCAAGGCACTCGACCCGCGCTTGATTACCGTTGTGTCGCCCGCTGTGGCGCGTGCAGCGATGGAAAGCGGTGTGGCACGTCGGCCCATCAAGGACTTTGATGCTTACAAACAAGAGTTGCGCAAGATGCTGGGTTACGACGACAAGTTGCTGCGTCGCTACACCGAGGCTGCCAAGCGTCATCCCAAGCGCGTGGTGTTTGCACAAGCCAACAGCGACAACATGCTGCAGGCGGCGGTTTATGCTTACGAGCATGGCACGTGCCACCCCATCTTGCTGGGCAACGAGGAGATGATTGCCAAGCGTGCCGAGCGGTTGGACCTCAACATCAAGGGAATCGACATCGTCAATCCCCGTCACGACCGCGAGAGTCCTCGTCGCAACAAGTTTGCCCGCCTACTTGCCCGCAAGCACGAGCGTGATGGCATCAACCTGCGCGAGGCTGGCGAGAAGATGTACGACCGCAACTACTTCGGCATGATGATGGTGGAGACTGGCGACGCCGATGCGTTGATTACGGGCACCTACGCTGGCGGTGGCAACACCGTGCGCATTGCCCGCGAGGTGATTGGCATCCGCGAGGGTTACAAGCACTTTGCCACGATGCACATCCTCAACACCAAGCGCGGCGCGTTCTTCCTTGCCGACACGTCGATTAACTTTGACAACGACACCGACGAGCTCGTCGACATCGCTCGCTTGACCCACGAGGCAGTGAAGAATTTCGCTCACTTCCCCGTGATGGCGATGGTGTCGTACAGCAACTTTGGCTCCAACCCCGAGCCCGGCCCGCGTGAAGTTCACGAGGCGGTGCGCATCCTGCACGAGCAGTACCCCAACATCACCATCGATGGTGAGATGCAGATTCAGTATGCCCTCGACAAGAAGTTGCGCGACCACCGCTTTGACTTCAACACCCTCAAAGGCAAGGATGTGAACACCCTCATCTTCCCGAACTTGAGTGCTGCCAACACGGTGTACCAGATGCTGCTGAGCCTGGGCGCTGCCGAGGTAATTGGCCCCATCCAGATAGGCCTCAACAAGCCCATCCACTTCACGTCGATTGATGCCCCCGTGCGCGACATCGTGAACTTGACCACGATGGCGGTTATCGACGCTGCTGTGTGGGAGCACGAGCATGGTCAAGACGCCGAGAAGTAATTGCCNCTACCCTATCCCATTGCAACAGCAACATGGCAAATTCAGGGCAGAAACAGCAAAGTAGCGTGGGCGTCCAGGTCCAAACGGTAGAAAGGACGCCCCGCAACTACCATGTCGTTTTCTTGAACGACGACACGACCACGATGCAATTTGTCGTCGAGGTGTTGCGCACCATCTTCAATCACACGGCTGGAAAGGCGTGGACGCTGATGCTGCGCGTGCACAAACAAGGTCGCGCCATTGTGGGCACCTATAGCTACGACATCGCGATGACCAAGTGCGCACAGGCCATGGCGGCAGCACGCAAGCAGGGCTACCCGTTGCGCGTGATTACCGAGCCTGCCGAGTGAGCCGTTACAACCACAATAACACCATTTACACGATAACAACAAGCAACCCCCTTCATAGCAAGTGAAAGTTACCATTTCAAGTACTGTCGCCCAGATGCTTCACGAGGCCATTGAGTTTGCTCGCAAGCATCGGCAGGAGTTTGTGACCCCCGAGCACGTGGTGATGCAATTTCTGCAATTGCCACTGATCGACAAATTTGTGTCGGAGTATTTTGATGAACGGCTGCAGAAACTTGGGTTCATCAAGGACTTCATCATCGAGACGCAACCCGCAGGCGCGGC
>Ga0065711_1043208_pt1 | contig 14864 bp, 9 predicted proteins | sample Hoacrofraction12_FD_59098 | JGI IMG/M metagenome (GOLD analysis project Ga0065711, IMG submission 59098) | Hoatzin crop microbial communities from Cojedes, Venezuela - Epithelial fraction 12 v2 (version 2) | ecosystem: Host-associated > Birds > Digestive system > Esophagus > Crop | place... | reverse complement strand
TTTTTTTTGGTTTTGCCTTTTTTTTTTTTTTTTTTTTAGGCTTGGGTAGCAAACTTTGAAAGACCACGAATGAATGCAAATTCCCTTCTGGCAAGCCCTACGGGGCTTAGTCCCTACCTCCGCTTTGGCTGTTTGTCCTGTCGTCTCTTTTATTTCAAGTTAACGGATCTGTACAAAAAGGTACGTCTACGTAGTCAGGTACACATTTTTAGATGCCATGATTTTTTCCCTACTTCTCCTAATAACATGTTTTCCTTTAATGATGATCTTCAGGTAAAAAAGAACAGCTCCCCTCCCCTCTCCCTCTATGGCCAGCTGTTATGGCGTGAATTTTTCTACACAGCGGCGACTAACAATCCACGTTTTGATAAAATGGAGGGGAATCCTATCTGTGTTCAGATTCCATGGGATAAGAATCCTGAGGCTTTAGCCAAATGGGCAGAAGGCAGGACAGGTTTTCCTTGGATTGATGCGATTATGACGCAGCTTCGTCAAGAAGGTTGGATTCACCATTTAGCCCGGCATGCGGTAGCATGCTTTTTGACTCGAGGTGACCTCTGGATTAGCTGGGAAGAAGGAATGAAGGTATTGTTTCTTATTTTTTAATTTCTTAAAGTGCCTGTTAAAGTTTCAGATAGTCATTCTGGAATAGTTACTGTGTTGTGTAAACTGAATGTTAAACCTTAAACTGTGGCCAAAGTTAAATTGGTTCTGATAAACCAGTCGTGCCAGAGTTTGCCTGTTGAATGCCCCCTTTTTATTGGAATATGAGAGTGTTTCTTGCAGTCAGAATAGATCTGCAGTTCTTTTAAACTTGAGACTTCTTCCTAAATCTTGACAAATAAACATGGATTACTCTTCTAATTGAAATATCATTCCAGTCATACTGTGTGGACAGTTTCTGTTTACATCTTGCATCTGCTTCCCTGTGAAGGGAAAGCACTGTGGGAATTACAGGGAAAAAACTAAAAGTTGAGAATGTCCTTTCAGCAATTTCTGTCTCTTTGCCAATGTTAGAAGTGTGAGCATGGGCAACGTGATTTAGCTGAAGTTTCAGCGCAATTAATATCTATGCGAGTATCCAAGAGATGCTGAAGTTCCAATTACAGATGTCAGTGTTTTGAAGAAAAGAATGGAATAATTTAATCTCAGCCTTTGAATCAGTTTTATGTTTTCAGAAGGGTAGCACGTCTTTTACTGAGCAATGATAATCAATTAAACAGTTTTTTATTTTTGAAATATAAAAAAATAATTTATTTGCTGTCAGTATTGTGACCATGTATACATATATAATCTTAAAAAATTTCACCTTTCTTAACAAATCAATTGTAAGCAGACACCTTTCATTTAAAAAAACACCAACTGTCTTGGTTACACAACAACGTAAGCTGCTTTAAGAATTTTCCTTTTGCAGTACATATATAGGTGCATCTTCAATGTCTTTATCTAGGTAACTCAACCAAACAGCAAAGCTCTATATTACAGATAAATGCCAATTTATTCTTGCTTTTGAAATAATACAGATATATGGAGGGCTCGGGCTTGTGCAGTGGAACAATGTTCAATTCGTATGTCCGTAGCTAGCAAAAGTTAATCTGGCCTCCTGCAGCGATGTTATTTCCGAAGTCTTACTACATGGCAGCATCTAGTGGAACAGTTGTGTGCTAACACTTAATGCTCATCTAAAGATCGTGTTACAGTATTAGTCACTTTTGACTTAGAATGTTTTTTAAAAGTGTGTTAAGATAAATCTTTTTTTTTCAGAATTATTTTTTTACAGGTAGTTGCAGATATATAGATAAAGATACTTTTGTAACCCTTACTCAGTGTATACTGTAGAATGAATGCCTTATTGAATGCGTGTAGAGAGAGACATACTTGTTTAAAAGTATTGCCTTATTTAGACTTTATATTGGAATAATATTAGTTGAAGTTGGGTGGCAGTAGTAAGATGTTAAGCTTTAGTGTCTTGGTGTGAAGAAAGATGATGGTTTCTTTGCAACATTTGGGGATGATGCAAGTTTGAAAGGAAAATCAGAACTTGCCAAAATATGTATTAAGTATCTGTTTTGAAAACTATTTCTCAGTGCAGAGAAACTTCTTTTTATACAAGTTGGTATTGTCTGTGTTAGTAACTGAAAAACAATCAGTGCTGGAAACTTGAATGTTAAACAATGATTGAGCTCCAGACTTAAAGTAAACCCCCTCATAAATCTTCAATTTTTAATATAATAGGGGTAGCAATTACCAGAGAAGATTTTTTTATTATTTTTTTGTCTTCAGACCAGAATTCATTATGTGTCTCACCATTCTTCAGCATGCTTGGTGGTTCATATGCCTCCAGGAATTTAAGGGTGCATCCTCAAAACTGTGACCTACTAGGTAAACTGTAGGCCTTCCAGAACACAACTTCTGAATGTTTGTGCTGCGCTGAAACTCTTGAATTCTACTCTTGGGACTCCAAGAGTTGAAAGGTGCTGTGCAAGTTGAGGTATTCAGACAGACAATTTGAGTTTGAAACGGGCTTTGTGTGTTCGTGTTTTCTGGAAGTTTGCAAATCTTACTCGGTTGCAATGTGATGAAGCAACTCTTCTGAAAGCAACAAATGCCACTTGCAAGCAGTCAGGCTCCAGCCATCCTTTGGGGATTTATTCTTTAAGGATGTGTTTACGCAACAATGTGCAACTGTTTGCTTACAGTTTTCTGAGATGTCTACAAGTTTTTTTTATAGGTTAAAAGCCAAACAGGCTATCACACTTTTGTTCTTGAGTTTGGCACCGAAGTAAGTCTCTGCAGCTGCGTACTGAGTATTCAGTGAATGTTGCCAGGTGAGAAAGAGTGTTGCTGTATTGAAGAGTTGGGTTTTGTCTGCTGAAATCAGAAACTCAGAACAACTCCTGAAAAAGTAGGTCTCTCACAGGTGTGCCATGTTCAGACTAACTTGTTGCTCTGATTTCTTAAGGTCTTTGAAGAGCTCTTACTTGACGCAGACTGGAGCGTGAATGCTGGAAGCTGGATGTGGCTCTCCTGTAGTTCCTTCTTTCAGCAGTTTTTTCACTGCTACTGTCCAGTGGGTTTTGGCAGAAGAACTGACCCAAATGGGGATTATATCAGGTAACTGACAATCCAGAAATTGCTGTGATGCATGGATGTTGCTTAAACTGTCAAGTGGCTTTATACTTAAAATTACCTTTTTTTTTTTTTTTTAAAGACGTTATTTGCCAGTACTTAGAGGTTTCCCTGCAAAATACATCTATGATCCTTGGAATGCCCCAGAGAGTGTCCAGAAGGCTGCAAAATGTATTATAGGAGTTAATTATCCCAAACCCATGGTAAATCATGCAGAGGCAAGCCGTCTGAATATTGAGAGGATGAAACAAATCTACCAGCAGCTTTCACGATACAGAGGACTGGGTATGGTTATAGGCTGTTGTCTTTATTTGTTTGAAAGCTTCTCTCACCTTCTAGCAATTAGTAATTTTGTCCTGTAGCAGTGGTAGTCAGGTATGAGCTGAGTGTGGTGAGCGGGGTTGTGTATCTAAATAAATGAAAATATTAGATGTAACTAAGAAAGGGAAGAAAGAGCTTGAGGGAAATGCCTCTTTCCAAACCTTACCTGCAATTTTTTTTTCTGTGGGTTTTTGGAAATTTTTTGGCTCAGCTAAGTCTTCTGTGCATTCTGATACTCAGATAGGGTTTAATACCAGTGATTAGTAAATTCATGTGGCTGATAACTTCAACCATACTGTCAGTATGTTCATATATTGGTTGTATCAGGATGTGTTGCCCTGCAATGCAACATAACGAATATGTGTAACTAATGAATATTGGAAGATTTGTGCAGGATATTATGTAGAAAATGTTTGTTGAGTAATTGTGAACGAAAACTACTTGGCAAGATCCTAGAAGTAGGCAAGATAGAGAGATACTCCCCTGTTACAAAAGTAAACCACTCAGGGTGAGGGTGGAGAACTGGCTGTCATGAGGAAAAATGCATCCTACGCTTAATCTTTTTTTTTTTTTTTTCTGTCTTTCTTTATGGCTATGTATTTTATTTTATTGCTTAGGTCTTCTTGCAACAGTGCCTTCTAATCCAAATGGAAATGGAAATGGTGGCCTAATGGGCTATTCACCAGCAGAAAGCATTTCTGGTTGTGGTAGTACAGGAGGTCAGTCAAATTCTTTTGATACATGAAATTATTGGAACTGAACTGCACAGACTTCTTTTATAGTGCCCTTGGCATTATGTATTATAAAAGAGCTGTTTTCACAAGGCAGTTTTGAGTGCAAATGACAAACATTTTCAAATTTATTCACTAGGTTTGGTAGTATTTGTATAAAGACATCTTTAGATTTGTTTTTATCTCAAACATGTAAGAATTTTTCAACCTGTGTTTTGCCCCTGGAAATTACTTGCTAACATGTATCAAACAGTTTAATTTCAAAAGCATTTGAATGTGATGTGCTTGTAGACTTCTACAAGCATATCTTGGTATTTGTAATAAGGAGCGATTTGCGAATTTTCAAGTCAGAAGTGTTAATTTGTAAAGCTTTCTAATACTAGCATTAGGTAGCTTACTGGAATTTAATTCTACTATAATGTCAACAACACTATGGTCGACTGAAAACTTAATATAGAATTTATCATACAGTTTTGATGAAAATTACTTTGGACTATTAATATTCTTACTGTAACATACAAAGACTAGCATTAAATAGTTACTAATGTTAACATTGTATAAATCTATGGTGCATCAACATCTTGAATACTATGTACACCTTGGACTCCTCATTGTAAAAGGATACAGCAGAGCTGGAATTTACTGGTTTTGTGTTCTCCTTAGGCTTTAGTCAAGCTTAGAAGCAGAGTGCGGAGGAAGATGGATCTTATTGTTCTCAGGCAGTACTGTTCCTCTCAAAGAATTAAAGTCTAGACTCCTTAAAGCTGAGTGCTTGCACTATTATTTCTATGAAGTTCAGAGATTTAGAAGACGGGAAAGGTTCGGTTTAAAAAATTAACGTTATGTGCACTCTTTTCTTCTTAAAGTGTACACATATCTACTTTAAATGTATACACGTACTCACACTTTTTGTATCAGAAATGTATCCATTTTGTAGGAGGTTACTGTGTATTCATTTGAATTTGCAAATGTGAATTTGGAAAGACGAAAGCATTAGAGCTTTGGACCTGTTCTGAGATGATGTAAAAAAAAAAAGCCACAATCAAAGTCTACCTCTTGAAGAGGGGGGGAAAAAGCCCCAACATTTAAACTTCCAGAACTGGAATTGTATCTTCTGTTATGTTTAAGTCTCTTTCCTGCCTCTCCAGGAGCTCAGCTGGGAACTGGTGATGGTCATACAGTTGTTCAGCCTTGTGCCCTGGGAGACTCTCATACAGGAGCAAGTGGAATTCAGCAGCAAGGTATTATGGCAGTGCCTGTCTGTAGAGGATCTCCAAATCTTTGCAACTGTGGAAAACCAGACAAAACGTCAAAATAACATGGATAGCTTTTTTTGGTGACAGCTGGTGTCTACGACTTGAACTGGCCTTGTTTTTGTTCTTGAAACATAAAAATTATTTCTTAGAGGGAACTTGCTTGTGTTGTCACTTTTATCTCTAAAATGCTCATCTAGAATAGTATTTCTATGTTTTGAGGGGGAGGGATCATAAATATGACTAAACAAAAATTAGTAAGCATTATCCTAGGTTACTTTAAATGAAAGATATTGAAAGAGACAAGTTCACTTTGTGCATTTGGTAGCAAAATTTGTATGTTATCTTTTCCCTGATTTTACTACCACTCTTTTCATATATAATCAATTTCCACAGTTTTGTGTGGATATTCTCATATTGTGGAGACACATTTTTGTTACTTACTTTATACAGAGACTTAAGCTATGGTTTGTGATAGATCGAAGTTGCAATCAAATTTAGCACAACTGTTTCTTTCTTTACAGTCTTAACAGAAGTTGTGTCTTTACTGTTTACTGATGATGAAAGACTAATCTGTGTTTTGTTTAAGCATCCAGAACATAACCGGAACACCACGACTGTTCAGAATAAGAAACCGTGCAACTGCTTTTGCTAATTTGCACTATTTATGCAGAGCGCTTAGTGTCAAGGTTGCCAGTATTTAGTTTACATGAACCAGAAAATAGTTTGCATCTTTTAGGTTACTTACATTTCTTTTTTTTCCACAGCTTCGTTATGCTAAGGAATCGCTAGTATTGCTGTAACAGAATAATAAAAAGGATAAGGACACTTGGCAGTAAAAATGTTAAAATTTATAACAACTTAAGAGTTAAAGTGTTTGGATAAATAAACATTCTGCTTGTTGTAAATATAATACATAAATATGTATGCACTTAATATTGTTCACTGGGTGTATGTAAGTGCGTATATATTTAATAGCTGTAGGCTGACATGAGGCTTTTTCGCATAAGAACTCTTCTGCATTCAGGATGGTTTCTGGCAGGATTTTTCTTTATGGCAGAAAAGAAATCAATTGGCTCCTTTTTGTTGTTGTAAAGAATGTAATTGTACACTTGCTTGCAGTTCTAAATTTTGTTATAATAAATATCTACTATATCTGAACAGGTTACTGTCAAGCAAGTAGTATCTTACACTATGCTCATGGAGACAATCAGCAATCACACTTATTGCAAGCAGGTAATTTAAAGAACAACAAAAAAGACGAAACACTTTTCCTTAATATATAAAGGTGTAATAGAGTCTTAATGTAAACATTGGTTTTAAATTATCAGGAAGAACAGCCCTTGGTACTGGCATTAGTGCAGGGAAACGCCCAAATCCAGAAGAAGAAACTCAGAGCGTTGGACCAAAAGTCCAGCGACAGAGCACAAATTAAACTGGTAAGAACTGAGAAACCTTAAAGTTGTCCTGTTAATGAGTAAATTCCTGTACAGATTTTGTGTCTATGATAACATTCATGTTGCTGCAATGGAAACGATCCTAAATTATTTTTGTAAACTTTTTAGTTTGAGGTACAAACACAAACCAAAATCCAAGCTCTAGAGAGTTTATGAAGTGTGATAGAGGAAGCAGCTACAAAAATAGAACCAAACTGAAGCTTACCAGACACAGATTATTTGAGGTGTTAATGAAAGGGAGATGGGTAAACTGATTTTGCATGTGTTAGCAGAGCTGCTGCTGTAGCTTCAGTTACTCTCTGCTCCTGCATCTTGCCTTGAGTTGTGCCAGCAGCACTGTTCGTGTGAATGTACGGTGACCTGAATCAGAAGACTAACGCAACTTAAAAGGAAAGGCTCAGGGCCTGGATTAGAGTTTGTCATACGTGTGGGCTAAGCAGAACACGTTGTAGAGAGACACTGCAGAAAACCTGCAAAATGCTGATGTAGTTATTGCATGCAGAGACGTAGGGACAAGAAAGATCTGAAGACTTCAGTGTTTGTCATTGGTCTGTAACCTAAGCAGGATGCTCAGATTGCCAAAGTTTGTCAAGGAAAGCAGTGGTGAAAAGTACTTGCATTTGGAGAGCGAGGCTTTGCTAGATAGATGTACACGAACCGGTGTGAAAATGTGGAGAGAGGGAAGCAGTAAACTGGAGAAAGAGTTTGATCTGTGTGAAATCATCAGCATAGAGAAGTGGGTTTTGTGTGTTGGATAAAGTTACTTAGGAACAGCATAGAGAAAAGAGAAGATGTTGCACTCCTTCCCCCAGTGAGCTTGATTTGAGAGGAATAAGGAAGATGACCTGAAAGACAAGTTAAAGAGGAAAGCCAAAGAATGGAGAGCTGTCTGAAACAGGAGGGGACAAGATTTCAAGACTAGGGAGTGTGGTTGCATAGATTAAAGGTGGTTGATGTGTCATTCCATCCTTATCTTTTACCAAAAAAATGCTACATGTTGGTCATTGTGGAGTTTGAAGACTAAGTAAGAATTGCACCCAGGCAAGATAACAGCACGTGGAGAGACTTTGGTGGAGTTGGAAGATAGGGAGTCCATAAAGCAAGTATAGTAGACGCATTCAGCACCTCTAGAGATAAAACGGGAAATTCAGTCCGCTTCATTTGGGTTTGACAGCAAGATCTAATTTTGCTTGTTACTTGGTGTCAGCACTTTGACAAAGTTATCGTGGTGCATTATGAACAGTTGTGTTGTACTGGTTTGATTCAGTGAAGAGCCACAGCGTTGTTTCTGTAATGCCTGTCTCTTGAAGTCAGCTGAGACCTTAGCGATTGATCCATCTGCTATTTTCTCACATCCTGAAAGCACTGTAAACTGTGCTTCTGTGTTCTCAGACTGATTTCTGGTACTTGGATGGGCCGGAGTGAACGCAAATCCAAGAGAGTCCGTGTTTCAGTAGCTGTCTAATCCTTAGTATGTGTAGATTCATTCAGCATCCATGTTTTGTATTGCAGAATTCCTTAGGTGCTCGTGTCTGTGTAGAAGTGCCTGCAGAGCGAACGTCTGGTTCCTGTCTAAGCTCTTTTTCAATTGAGACAGGTTGGAGGGGTTTCTGGTTTGCAGAGAAGACGGATTTTGTTAGTGGTGTTCAAAGCGTGCTGCAAAGGCATTAGTCAAATACAAAAATCAGCCGAGATCATACTCAAAAACGCTGCTGGAGAAAGGATGTGAACTTTCTGAATAGCACTAAAGCACAGAGGATGTTGGGTTTCTCTTTTCTTTTTTCTGATTTTTTTTCTTCCCCTTTTGGCCTCTAAGGAGTAAAAAATTAGAATTCTGAGTATTTGGGCCAGTACAAATGGGGACAGGGCTCCCTGCACAGAGAAGGGGGGAAAGAATATTGGTCCCGTGAATTATTTCTGCCTTCTTCGAAGACTCAGGCCAAACTGCTTAAGAATAATTGTTTTTTCTTTTTTCTTGCAGCGTTGTTGGAAGAGAAGATACTGCTCTAAGAACACAGAGGACAAAATTCCTGCTACTCTGTATTGGAACCGAAGTGTTGTGAGAGTAGTTGTACTAAAATGACATACTTTTTCATAAGTTATTTTCAATTGTTCTCAGTTGTCAACCAGTCCAGTTTTTTGAATGCGTTATTTCTAACTGGCATTTCTATGGTTTTTAACTTTTTAATGACTCTTTCACAAAGGGCAAATTGAGTTTTGTATATAAAGTATTTGGTGAGGAATTTGCTAACTTAATGTAAATACAAACATTCATGATTAGCGATAGACCCATCAATATATTTTTGATAATCTTTCATGCATATGGTAGTAAGAAAAGCTGTAGTGGTGGTAAGTGAAATGGGTGGATATAGAAGGTTTTGAAGTTTTTAAATTGTTATTCTTCTTAGATTCCAGAACTTCACCTCTGTATGATCAACTTCATATTTTCATAATATTAGTGCTTAGGACTGTGTTTAATCAAATACAGTAGAGTTGTAACCTTTATCAATTGCATCTGTATATAAGCCATATGCCAATTTTTTGTCGAGTTGTAAAATTTTCATGTATATGTCCAGTCCTTGTATTTCCCAGTTGCCTTGTTCAGTAATGACAAACCTTGTTAATAAAAGAACATTGTATATACAGATACATATGTCTGTCTTTTTTGTACGCTATTGCTCCGATGTGTATTTCCAAACAAAACAGTTCAGGAGAAAAGAAGGGAAATGTAATTTTTAGGCTTGATCTGGAAGCCATGAACAGTGAACTATATTACCTTTCACTTCCAGTTTCATGATACTGAAGCAAAACACTATCAAAGTTATTTGGGCCTTTGTGTTGAAATTGCATGCATGTATGTATTCTTACCATTAAATATTTTTCACCAATGTATTTATTAAGTGTTTCTTCAAAATTTAGGTGTTTTTTTCTGTAACTGCGATTTGCTTGATAACCCAGTCATCTTTCCTGCACTGCAGCTACTTTGTTGCTCTTTGAGGATGTTGATTTCTAAAAACACATCGGGTTTGCTGACTACTGGCAGTCAATACTGTCTCAAACGTTTCGAGAAGTTGTATGTAAATGTTTTCTCAGACCATTAAGGTCTCTGAGGAAGCAGTCTGAATTACTGCATTTTGCATATAACTGGGTCAGTTACCTACTGGAGTGGGGACACAAATTAATTCTCATGTGGGAGGAGTTAATTACCTTGTTCTTGGTATCACATGAGTGACTTCCAGTCACTTCTGTGTGTCGGTTTAAAATTCAGACCGGATTAATGGGCTGACAACATATGTAGCAGGGCACTTGCTGTGGAATAAACAGCTGTGGTTCTGCCTGTTCCTAGATTTTGGATTATAATAGTTAATGTTAAATATCTCTGCATACTGATTTGGATACAACAGCAAAATCAAAGTACTGCTAAGAAAATACAAGCACGCTTACTGTCTTGAGGCAGAGAACCTTTGACTGATCTTGAAGAAAAAAAAAACTCAGCAGCGAGAATGGAGAAGCAGATGCTAAGCATTTTCCACAGATGAGTCCGAGTAGAATGGAGAAGTTTCCTAGGGACATACATAATCAGTAGAATAAACAATTCTTCTGTTTAAGTAGTTTGGGGGGGGGGGAGAAAAAAAGACTATAGGCCTACACTGTCTTAGGAAATGTTGTATTCTGTCAAGGCAAGATCATAGTGGATTTTCTCTGCTGACTTATACTAAAAAGAAATCATACCATCTAAATGAAATAACCCACCTCGCTTTTCAGAATGAATAGGCTGTGCAACTCCTGCAGAGAAACTTCGTCAAGGTAAGAACATATGCTTAAACATCACCTTTCACCCAGCTGGCCTGGAAGTTCAATGGGTGAAAGAAGAAATTTCCCAAGGAGTTAATTTCTATGGTAAGTTAATTCCCCCCTCCTTAAATGATGAGAGGAGGATTCCTCTTCTTGGTGCAGGTAAGTCCTTAGGTTCGGGAAGGAAAAATGGCGATGAAGATGCCGTTTCTCTCGTGTGCTGGCTTGAATGTGTTTTGGTGTCAGGACTGCAGTGGAAGAAACGGTCTGCACGTAGGTTAGTGTGAGAGAGGGGAGAAGTTGCCTTCTGAGGAGCAGCAGTTTCATAAAAGCCCTTTGCTTCGTATTCCGCCCTCCCACTGGTGCTTGCTGTGACCACAAAAAGAAATAAAAAAGGCTGAGGTTTTGGCTGCATGGTAAAATCGACCAAAACAATTGTAAATGCGGCGGTTTTCTCCCCCTGCCCCCACTACCCCCTTGTGATTTTCAAGAAGTTGGACATGTGTTACAAATCCACTATGGGTAAGGGCCAGGGTATTGTTTCTCGTGAGACCTCTCCTTCAGGAACGGAGCTTGAAGTGTTCCTCAAGAAAGCTCTGTTCTGGAGGGGTCTAGCTGGCCCTTCCCTGGGCTGGTAGGGGATGGGGAGAGGAGCGTTGCAGACTGAGGCTTCTTGGAAACCAAACCCCAGGAGAAAGTATTCTGGAGGTGTGCAGAGGCAACTCCAGCTGATATCTGTGATTGAAAAAAATAAACTTCGAGTGTGTTTAAGCCTTCAGGAACCGAGTGTTTCCAAAGGAACTTGCGTGGCCTGTCTTGTACTGGTTCTACCTGCTCTCAGAGGTTTTGGAAAGGAGGGGAATGCAAGGAGTTAAACTGAGAGCAAACCTGCGGTGGCCCTGCAGAGGGAACCCTGTGCTAATTTGGCATGAGGAGTACTTGTCATTTAGAAATCAAAAATGAGTTTTACGCTGGGTTTCGCGCCATAGTTGGCTGGCTTCTGTTGAAGAAAAGTGACATTTACATGAACCTTCCTGTAACTTAGGAATCCTGTCTGTGCTTGGCAGGAGCACGGAGCAACAGCGAGCTGCGATACACGTTCGCTGCTTCCCCACCTTGTCAGGAAAAAGCAGCTTGCAAACGAAGCCGGGTGCCCGCGCTGCTCCCCGGGGTGGTGGCTTGGAGCCTGGCCTCCGTCACGTGGAGGATCGTGCCCCTGCGCTGGCGGGTAGCTCGGGCTACCAGGAGTGATGCTCAGAGGTAAAAAACAAAACCCCTTGATGTATGTTTTAAGTAAAACCGTTGTTGTTGCCCGTTTGTTAAGCTCTGTGAGCTTTATTATTTTAAAATTATACTTTCACATTTTATGGTGAGTTAAACTGAAACGTTCCGTGCCATGCATGTACTTGAAACAGTTTTTCATATTTGCTGAAACTTAAAGTTAGAGCAACTGTGTCATTTTTCTGAGTGCGAGATAGGAGGAGAAAATACATAATTTACCTATGTTACAAGCTGTACAAATACAGGCGCCCGGCCGGGTGCCGTTGTTCCCTGTGTGCAGGTCGTGGTTTAACCCCAGCCGGTCACTGAGCACCCCCCAGCCCCCCGCGGGGATGGGGGAGAGCGTCAGAGAGGTGAGAAAGCTCGCGGGTTGAGATAAAGACAGTTCAATAGGTAAAGCAAAAGCCACGTAAACACGGAATTCGTTCACTGCGTCCCAGGGGCGGGCAGGTGTTCAGCCATCCCCAGGACAGCAGGGCTCCATCGTGCGTAACAGTTACTCCGGAAGGTAAATGCCGTCAGTCCCAATGTCCCCCCCCTTTCTTCTTCTCCCCCCTCGCTTCGCGGGCGCTGCGGGCGGGGACCACTGGTACCCCACTGCCGTGTCCCGCCGGCCCGCTCCGCTCGCCGCCTTCGCTGCTCCGCGTCTGTAGATGGCGCTGTGGGCCCAGGCCCGCGGCCCAGCCCGGCCCAGCCCGGAGGGGCGCGGCCTGCAGGCCGAGAACGGGCGAGGTCGTCTTCTTACGGGAGTTTAAGGCTGCCCCGGAGCCAGAGCTTTGGCTTTTTCACTTTTTCAGAAGGAAAAGCCAGCTCTGGGTCATCGCAGGTACTCTGCTGGCAGCTGGGGAAGGGGAAGTGCGTAGAAGTGATGGAGCTGCCGCACGGCTGCCGTCATGGCTACCCTGTGCTTCCAGATCGGAAACCAGACCTCTTCCATTGCTCCCAAAGCGGCTCTTCAGGCGCGCTGCCCTGTGTTTGCCTGCAGAAACACCTATTGTCTTTTTCACTTCCCACTTAATAACTAGCTTTTGAAAACGTAGTCAAGCTGTTACCTACCCGAAGCGTTTATTAGTCGGTGTCCGTTCCCCGGGGCCCCTTGTGACCAGAGCACGGAGCTGGGACCCCTGAGGTCTGGGTTCTTGGCTCTGCTTGGTCACGGACCCGCTCAGCAGCCGCAGGGGAGTCTCTGCCCCTTCCCCAGCCCTTCGTGCCCAGGCTCGGGCTGGTGGCCGTGCCCTTCTGCTTTGTTCTAGGTTGGATTGGATTAGATTGGATTGGATTAGGAGAAGCAGGATAGAAAGAGAACCTCCTCTCCTGTTTGTGCTCCTTATTTTCAGTAGAAATTTGTTGTTTGGGCAAGAATTCTTTCCCACAAAGGACCAAGTAAACAAAATTCTCACACTTCAGCCTCAGCTTTCAACCTGGTTGCTTATTGCAATTTTTTTTTTTCAGAAATTCAGAGTTTCGAAGGTGGTGAAAATTTCTGGGTAGAGGGGAAATTTACAGTGGTCCAAAAAGCACAGGGAAATCTTAAGCAGACAAAGAGAGACAATTTTAATGTTGATTTCAAGGGATCTAAGATCCTGGTTTTGAACTGTGTGCACCACAAATGCAAATTGATTCAACATTAAATTTAATAAATGCAAATAGAGTTGATTTATGTATCTTTTACAAAATATCTTGCAGAACAGAAAGACAGAAGACGCAGTAAAGGAGATGGAATAGATGCCCAAAAGGAGCTTCTCCCTTCAGGATGCTGTTGCTTTGCTTGCTTGCAAGAGGTCCTAATGCAAATTTCACAATCCAAAACTCTTACAAAAGCGCTGCAAAACATGAAGTGCAGCCAATGGGCGGGATCACATCTGAGGACCTGTGGTTAGCTTGTGCACCTAATTCCAGGGAAATTATACTTTTCTCTGATTTTCTTATCTCTGCTAATTAGACCTAGCACATGAAGATAATCTTGTTAACTGTGATTATTCTGACTGAGAGTAGCGGGTAAGCACAGGAATAATTAATAAAAGAGCAATTTATAGGCAGCAATTACAGAGAGGGAGGATTTTCTTCAGGTCTGTTTGGCTTTCTAGAGCTTCAGAACATGTGGTCGCTGCAAGGTCTTTAATCACCTGGGTTATATGTGTTTCTTGAGTGCCTTTTACCCCATCCAAACTAGGAATATTCTAAAGCAAAGTCATCTGTACTTGGTGGTAGATAGACACAGAGCGCTGCTCTGAGGAACGTCTTGCACCAGCAAATATCAATAATATTGTGTTTGGACCTCGGGGTGACTGCTGCGCACACAAGAGCAGAGGGGATTTTGAGAAAGCTTGGTGAATGGATGGAAGAAAGATGATGGAAGTGGGTAAGGATTTTACAGAAACCTTAGAGAGGGAAGAAGGAAAATTAAAGGCATGGTGTAAGGAAAGTAGCCAACTGAAAGAAAGAAGCAGTAAGTCAGGTAAGAAATGGGAGTGCATTGGCAGATGAGGGCGCATGGATGAATTTAGCATCCGATGTGTCTGGACTAACTGGATAATTAGTCCTTTTATAACAAGCCTTTTCTGAGAGGGCGAAGAAGGGGAAGAAATGATCCTCTGCAGGTATTTTGGGTATTATACATTGTTATGATTTTCTGAAATACTTACCGTGCGTATGGCTTTGGTTTCCAAGTGTTTGGAGATTTTGATGGTTTTGGTCCTGGTTCTACTATCAGTCCCTCCAGGGAAGAGCATTATGGGGCAGCGCACCTGGCTTCCATCCCTTCTGCAGGGCAGCAGAGCCACTGCCCTGCCGGGTGCTTCAGCATCCCCCTTGTGCGCTCAGCCAGCTCGGCAAAGGATGACTGGGCGCTTAAGAAGGTGGCTCACCTCATGCAAAGTAATTGCAAATGCATTTTT
>Ga0065711_1008409_pt1 | contig 14864 bp, 8 predicted proteins | sample Hoacrofraction12_FD_59098 | JGI IMG/M metagenome (GOLD analysis project Ga0065711, IMG submission 59098) | Hoatzin crop microbial communities from Cojedes, Venezuela - Epithelial fraction 12 v2 (version 2) | ecosystem: Host-associated > Birds > Digestive system > Esophagus > Crop | place... | reverse complement strand
ATTGAAGACCCACCTGGACAAGGTCCTGTGCAGCCTGCTGTAGGTGACCCTGCTTCGGCAGGGGGTTGGACCAGATGACCCACAGAGGTCCCTTCCAACCCCTAACATTCTGCGATTCTGTGAAATGCACTTTAAATCTGTGATTGCTGTTTACACTGGTGTCTGGTCCTACCTTGGAACCAGCTGGCTTCTCTCCCTGGTTTGTTTTCTAAGGAAGATAGAACATTCCTCCTGAGCCGCTGAGGAAGACACTCTTTGAGTCACTTTTTCCCTCCTTTCTGTCAACACAGAGCCTGATTTCTAGAATAGCGTACTGAAATGGATAGGAAATTCCATTTTTAAGTATTTTTGGACCATATTCACCTCTCACTTAGCTGCAATAAGCTGGGAATAGTGTTTGTGATGTAATTTTGGTGCTTGCTCTTAGCCACCTGAATAGCAAGATAAATGCATTACTTTGAACCTCAAAGCAGATACAAGGTCACGTCTATAAAACATCTAGACAGAAATCTTGCAATAACAGAAAGCCCATGAAAACATCACCCCAATCGCATTGTGTAACCTAAACCTGCAGCTACTAAAAGGCAAAAGTAACCACTTTCGAAATTAAGCTTATTAGAATGAGCTAAAATATGAAATCTGTAGCTAGTATGAGTTCTTGCTCTGTAACAAATGCCCTGGAACAGTTTGTCCTCTGCTATACGTTTTTTTTCCCCTACAGAAGTAGTCATAGATAAACCTTCTAAACATTGTGCAGTATCAGCTACTGGAAGTCAACTTTATTTCTTTATTTTGATGGTATGGACGTTTACTTCCTTCAACTTACCAAAAAAAGAAGTAAGTTCCTCTTGTTTTCACCGGTTTTGAATTCCAGGTATCGGAGCGTATTTCACGCAGGAGAAGAGCGTGCATGGTGCAGGGTACAGATGCCATGGTACGCTGGCATCTGGGTGGGGTACGCCGCAGCTTCTCCTCAAGCCCTGTTCTCAGGTTGTTTTCCCAGGAAAACCACGGTGTTTGGGGGTTTGGGATTTTGACTGGTCTCCCNCAAGGTGTACTTGGGTCTGTGTCTGCAGTCTGNGTGCCAGGACAGAACGTCACGCTGTCTGGAGNATGACTTCCTCGACTNGGGAGCTGTGGNAGANGGTAGCGAGTCCTACTGGCTAAGGAGCTTCTCAAGAGCCGTGGTGGTGTGCATGCAACGGATAGAATGGGAGAAACGGGTNACACTGGTGGCAAACTGGTGCGGTGGCAATTTCAGCCCTTGCTGCACCTCTTGGCTTGCCCAAGAGATGCTGCTGGACGTAGGCTTCGGGGAAGTGGTATGGGGTTCCCTTCAGCTCCTGGCGGGCTCTTGCCCTGCTGGCCATCTCCTTGCTGCCGGTGGCTTTTCTGCTGCCCTGTGTAACCGTACATGTGGAAGGGACCAAAACCGCCCCGTCGCTTGCTTCTCTCCTACGGATTCCAGTACGTGTTGCTCCAGATCCAACCAGATACACTAGTGGAAATGAACTCTAGGAACAGACAGGGAAATATATTCCCACTAGGCTCATTAAAAACTTTTAAGGAAGGATGCGATTAGAGTGAAAGCTGCTGTTTTTTCCGAGTTCTTTTGTATTCAGGATTTCATTCTGCAGCCTTAGCTGTGGTGTCTATCTTATAATAAATCTGATAAAAGAGCCTCGTTAGATACCTGTTTAATTCTGAGCGCTCTGCCCTTGTTACAGGATGCTTGAAATACCAAAATGCTTGGTCTCGGTAGTGCTGGCTAGGAGAATGCAGGTGTGTTCTCTAGGGCGCGACTCCTCGAAGGGGACGTTTAGGGCCCGGAGGTCAGCGATTTGGTATGAGCGGCCTGTCCTCTGCTGGGTTGTTCGGGAACGGCATCCGCTGGGAACATCGGGGCCACCGCTCCGAAGAGTTGTCTTCTTTTCCACCTTCTTCCCCCCTCTTATTTTTTTTTCTTTTTTTTTTTTAAAGTTAACAGATTTTCTTAACAAAACCAGAAAAATGCAGTTTGGCAAAGTGCCGTGAATCTGACCCTGCCTAATCCTGCGCGGTGCCGTAATGGAAGGAATTCATGAACTCTGTGGATGGGAAGATAGCTCGACGTGGGATAGATTTGGCCCTTCGTCTCCAGCTACCCCTGGCTGCCCTCCCTAGGGCCTTCTTCGCCTTGGTCCCGCTCCGTGGCGCTGCCTCTGCTGAGTACAGACCAAATGGGAACAACCTGAAACACCCAGAACCCCCTCGTCTATAAGCGGGGACTAAAACCACACCAACGTAATGCTGTACAGGGGTAAGAACGGCTTTGTTTCCTCTTCTGATTTTTGTAAGCAGAGGAGCTGGCTTTGAAGTTAAGTCTTCTGGAACTCTGAGCGTTGGGAGCAGTGAGTTCATAAATACATTGAATTCTAATGGTTAAAATAAAACCAGTTTTCTCGGGCTGCGAGCCTGGCGTATCGCTCCCAGCAGTGTGCATCTGCAGCGGTGGCACATTTGCTGAACTCCTTTTAAGGTGGGACTTCATCAGTCACACTGTCACACTTCTGAGGATACTACAGGGTGATTATTTCACGAGGAAACAGATATTCAAAACGTACAGCAGTGTTCTCTCCTGGGTGCTGCCGTGCCCACCGGGATCGGCCAGGCGTACTCACACCGTGCATTGATTTCTGCACCCGCTGCAAAGGTGTTCGTCCCAGGTTTTTATAGATGGTGTTTAGATCCACGTTTAACTGTTATAAGCAAAAATATCTCAAAAGCCAAAACAGCTCTAGAAGTTGTAAGATATTTCTTGGAAATACTCTGAGTATTGTCTACTGTGTATAAACGTACAAACCTTCAGTTGCGCTGTAGTTTTAGATGTTTTTAGGAATCTGCTTTAAACCTGACACAAAAAGGAAGATTGTCTTTCAGACTGAAGAGCGGCAGATTGTTTAAAATGCATAGCAGGAGAAGGGGAGGCGATGAGAAACATAACAACATGATCTTGCCCGTGGAAGTTGTTTCCAAAATACTCAGTAATGCAAGCACGATAAAGAGCAGTAATACCAACTAGTTTCTACCTCAGAGCGACACAGGATGAGGGGATAATGATTTTTCCTGCTTACAAAGCTCGTTTAGGAATACGTGGATCACAGTTCTTGCCCAAAGGTGTGCGCTTCAGCTGATCTCCAAGGAAGCAGAAAAAATAACGTGAAATTACGGTGCAGCTTCTCTTTTCCCTGCTGCCACGTGCTGATCCACAGTCAGGTTTAGGCAGGATGATTTGAGGTGGGAGCCTCTCCAATCCAGTGAAAAGTGGCGGTAATGTTCTCAAAGAAATCCAACGACATTCAGAGCCGCAGTCACCCACGAAGGCCTTTGAACCTGGCGTATCCATCAGCAAAGGAGCTGTTTAGTCGACAGAGCTAGGTTACCTGATTTAACCCCGGTGTTAAAAATGCTGGTAACGTAACTTTTCAAAAACCCCATAGAAAAATAAACGAAACAGCTAATTTTTTATGTTGGAATATAACATATTAAAGCTTTCAAAGTCAGTTAATAACAAAAGTGTATAATGGCAAAAAGCAGGCACAAAATGCTGTAGCTTCTGATGCTGCTGCTTCTATTGAAGTAAGACCCCAAAGAATCCGGTGGTATCTGTGAAAAACCCCGTAGATAATAATGCAGAGACGTTCATAAATTCATAAATCATTTAAGATGCTTTAGAAGGCAAAGAACAGATCAGAGACCGAGTAAAACATCTTGATTATTTTGGTTCTCATTTGGAGGAGAACAACATAAATGATCACTTTTGTAAGAACTGAGGCACCTTTGAAGGATGTTCACATAGCTACTGAGACTGCACAGAGGTGTTGGGGCAACCAAGGGGAGAAGAAACACAGCTTTTACTCCCTCTTTTTTTTGTACCTTTCCTTATTTGTTGTTCACTCCTTATCTATGTAGTAAAGATGTTTCATATTTATGAGCTCCATTATGAAGAATCCCAGAAGAGCATCAACGGAAGGAGAGCGGCCCACACTGGCTAAAGCATTAGCTTTGCTGCCCTTTCCTCTTGGGAATTGTCTCCGTTAGCAGACACTTCCAATTCCTCACAATTTAAAGGCTGATGCTTTAAAAATTTACAAGTTTGTTTTTATTTTGTTTGTTGTTGTTTGTTTGTTGTTTTTATTGGGACTTGCAGGCTTTTCTCTCCCATCTGCCTGCTGATTGGCAGCATCAGCTAACTGGTTGATGAGAAACAAGGATAAGCCACAAAGGTATTGACTGTTTGGGTTTGTTACCTTCAGCAACAGGCTTTCAAACTCTCTCTGTCCTTCTGCAGATCCATAAAACCACTCTTCATGTAGGAGTTAACTCTTCATAGTCGTGTAGCAAAGAGCCCAGCTGTCACAGGGTATATGCCCTGCGCTCGTGGAAATGATGTAAAGATTTAGTATTCTTTACTGACTATGCAAATAATTGAAAGGATGCTTGCAAAACATAATTCATATAGTAGATTTGAAATATTGTAGTAGATGCACTATTGAGGGAGGGGATTCTGCCCCCCTGCTCCGGTGAGACCCCCCGGGAGTCCTGCGTCCAGCTCTGGAGCCCTCAGCACAGGACAGAGCTGGAGCTGTGGGAGCGGGGCCAGAGGAGGCCCCAGCAATGATCCAAGGGCTGGAACCCCTCTACTGGGAGGAAAGGCTGGGAGAGCTGGGGCTGCTCAGCCTGAAGAAGAGAAGGCTCCAGGCAGACCTTAGAGCAGCTGCCAATACCTGGAGGGGCCTGCAAGAGAGCTGGAGAGGGGCTTTGTACGAGGGCATGGAGGGACTGAGGGGTCATGGCTTCAAACTCAAAGAGGGGAGATTGAGATTAGATATAGGGAAGAAATTCTTTACGCTGAGGGTGGTGAGACCCTGGCCCAGGTTGCCCAGCAGCCCTGTCAGTGTCCAAGGCCAGGCTGGACGGGGCTCTGAGAACCCTGGGCTGCCCAGGGCAGAGGAGGTGAAACGAGATGACCTGTAAGGTCCCTTCCAACCCAAACCACTCCATGATTCTAGGATTCTGTGTTGCTTCAGGGTTTAGTTTTAAGGCGTACTGCCATAATGTTACCTGGACTAGGCATGCTCCTGTTAATGAAGGCTAGAGAATGGCTTCTAGTGAGTAGATCTGGAAGAGTTCATAGAAAAAAATATTCCTGGGATACCCAGATTAATACGTACAGAATTATTTGTACGCTGCACTACTGACTTTGTGATAAGTGCGCAAAGGCTGTTTTCTCTCGAGTGAACTTTGTACCAGGATATATTTCATGCACAAATCTGAGGAACTTCAAGTGGTAGTTCACAACTGTTTCTGAAGTTTTAACAAATAAGGAAAAACAAAGTCTTGCTGCACACGAAAGCCAAGGTTATGATCAATTAAAAATATGATAGTCTGACCAAAGTTGTAAGGCTTTGTAGCGCATACTGATTAAAAGAGATGGATGGTGCAACTGGGAATGCAATGCAAAATGGAAATAAAATTGACCGTATGAAATGACTTCGTTACTACAAATTATTGAAGTAGCTCAACATTAAGAAACTGAAGCATTTTGTCATCTTGTGCAAAGCCTCTAGAACAGAAGAAAATTGATTAATAACTATTGAATTGTGCAGTTGGCTGCTTTGCTAATTCTAAAGTTTGATTGATGCATCCAATGACTTAATAACTCTGAGAAAGCAGTGTGGTACATTTTAATATTCCAGTAATAACTTGGTAGAGAGAAATCGCTTCGCTAGAACCGAAACTGTGTTAAAAATACTGCGTTTGTATACATGTAGTTGGGAGGGAGTGTACATATATATACACACATAGGTTTTCATTGGACGTTCAACCAAAAGAGCAGGTTCTCTGCCCAAAAGCTTGCTCATTGTTACTTACTATGCTGGTTGGCTTGATAAAAGAGATTGCCTTTCCATATAGCCCTTCCTTCACATCAATCAATCAATCAGGCATTAGCTAGGAGGAGGACCATAGTGTCACTAAATACTGCCCAGAATTGTGCTCCACGATGAACGGTACACATTTCTTATAAGAAATAAGGTCTGTCAAAATCATAAGGAGGAGTTACTTGTTTCAGTATGTATTTGGGATTGTATGAAATGTATATTTGTTGTACAGGTAGGAAGGATATTGTACTTGGAAATTATAATTATTTAACCACAGATATATCTTCTTGCACTCCGGATTGAGATTTGGTGTCAGCGGATATTGATATAAGTTAATAATCTAATCTACTAATCATAAATCAAATTAACAGCTCATTACCTGAGCATTGCTGTATAGGGTTAAATTTCGTTTTCTCTTTCAGCCATTCAGCATTACTAACGTGTAATAAAAAGAGGAGAACTGATAGCCAGTTTTGTAGCCTCTGCTGTGAGTGACGCTGAATGCTCAAAGCAGCATGTTTTGAAAGGGCGTTATCTGCGTGTCACCTCGGAAAGCTCTGCCAAGCAAGATGCTCTGTGTGTGAAGAAGCTCTTTGAACGGTCTCAAGCTGTGTTAGTCCAAGTGACACAGGACAACGCAGCGCACGTGCGAACTAACAGGCTCTTCGTCCTATCAGCAGCTGCCGCGGCACAGCCCAGGATTTTATGTTTATTTTCTAGGAGGGAATCTAATCTTCTCTGTTAGGAAGGTAACTTCAAGGCGTTGGTGACTGGGAGGGAAGCGTGGCTGGATGGTTGCTTGTGCTGGAAGGAAGGGCAGGAGCACGCTTGCTGCAAAGGCGCTGAAGGGGCTCCTGGCCCAAGGAGGAACGCCTGCGTTAGGGTCACGGTGGCCTGGCCAAACTTCTCCTCTTCCCAGACAGAAAAATCACCCCATGCTATGGGGGTCTTTTTTCACTTCAGCTTTCTCACAGCATGGTCTCTGTGGAGTTTTTAATTCGATATAGAAGGAGACAGCACGAGAACACACAACAGAAGGATCCCAAATCGCAGGAATTTGTGGAGGGTGAGGAGAGACTGACAGGCAGTCGGCAGCTCCTGGCTGGGATCCCGAGTAAGAGCTGCTGAGCACAGGAACGGCGGCTCCTCTTCTCCCAGCTGCAGGTTGCGGTGATGGGAAACAAATATTTCTCAATCTTCCAGCGATGGACGGAGCCTGAAGTGTGTTATTGAAGCTTTAATTTGGGGGAGGTCGGATTCCCTCTCGGGACAAGGTATGTATCCGAGCTTTTCCTTGGGAGCGACTTTCCTCACCTTTGTGCTTCCCCAGGGTTACAAAGCGGTGGAACCGGCTCACCCAGACACACTGACGCTGCCCCGTTTCGGCTGGTTGGCTTGGAGACCTGGCTAAAGAACTTGAACTGGTTTTACGTTATCTACACTGGTTCATTTGCCTCCCACAGCAAAGCTGAGGTATCCGTCGCGGTTTGCTTCCAGATATTCTGTTCACCAATTTCCATAGCCGCGGCCGTTATAAAGAGTGTGGGTTTGAGGGCTTGGTTTGGGCATTTTTGCAAAGCCTCTTTTGGCATTCTACGAAGGATCAGAGGAAGAGGAGGTGTTTGAACAGAGAACCACGACACAACACCGATCTGGTTGACGAGTAGTAATCGATAAGAAAGCTGATGGGGCTCGGGACAATTCTGGTGAGCGTCACAGGAGTCGCACACCTCCAGAGCAGGTTCTGCATCCATGTGACAAAATCAGTCAGGACCCAAGAGTTCGGGTTCTTTTCATCCCAGTTCAAACAAGCCTGGTAAGCTTTCTCTGCTTTTGTGAGGATACAATGCAAATTTCTTTTAAATATCTCATTGTTGGCTCCTTGGGTTATATTCCTAGATCTATTTCAGCCATTCAACTTCTTAAGCACTAGCATTCAGTTAATTTATAGTTCTGTGCTTACTAATAGCTGGTTCCTTTATATTTGTGGGCATCTTATGCATCGCATTCACCTGGCTGTACCCAGAGGTGTGAGGGGAAGCGTGGCTACCGGGAGTGCAAACTGGGCTTCCTGAATCCCTCTTCCACCTCTCGTCTCTGCGTTCTCTCCTCCGGGTCTCACCGATTTCTGTCGTTTTGCGGTTAAACTGTTGTTAAGCTGCAGGTTCTGTGAAATATGGCCCTTTCTGTTTTCTGCTGTTTAATTAGTAATCCACCCATTTTGGTTGAGGCTGTGAAATCGGAGAATAAGATGCATGTACTTAACATGTAACCAGGTCCTTCAAGTTTGCTGTAAAATACCTTTTCTTTACCAGAATCACATGCACTAGGAAATTGTCTAATCCTCAAGAAACCTCCGTGAGCCTGCAGAATAATCTGCCACCCCACAGCTCCTCGCCTTGAGCTCCGCTAAGGACTGGCTTCAGCATCAAAGCCTGAGATCAGAAATCCTTTCCAACCTTTAAGGTGCGCATTACAGTAAGCGTAGGTGTTCTGAATCCCTTACAACGGCAGCATCTCCTGTGGGCGCATTAGGTACAGAGATTTCTCTTTTTTTAAATCACTACGGAATTTCCTTCCTTTCCTTTCCATTACATGGTCTATTGTACTTTTTCTACGAGAACTAGAAAACAGCAATTTCTTACCTGCCGCCTCTGCTCCATGCATAACTTTAGATAATTTATCATGTTCTTTCTTTTCTATAGTAAATAGCTCTGCTTTTTCAGTAGTAGTGTTTCAGCCCTGTGTCATTTTTGTTTCCCTTCTCTAGGGTTACTCCGTGAGGAGCTTGTTTTAAGATGGAGTAATCAACAATATTCTGCAAATGTCTACAGTACTTCAGGCAAGGTAAGGTGCTGGTTACACAGCTGTAGATGAACGATGGTTGTCTTATATTTACCCATTCTGCACACTAGTATTTGTAAGTAACAAAAACTACCTACACGTGGAACAGAAGTTTTGAACTGAGCTATTCAGGGTGGCAATCTCTTGAAATAATAATTTTTTTTAATAAAAGAAAAGTAAACATAAAACCTGGTAAGCTTTGCAAGTCATTGAGTTCTTCCTTCTGGCTGCCTGCCTGTTCAGTAATCCCAGCTGAACAGTTTGCTCTGTACGTCTGTTTGACTGGAAGGCAGAAAGTATTTTTCCCAAAGTGCTTCCAGTTTCGCTATGGTCAAGCCTCAGGAGAGCTGCAGCTCTTAAAAGCAATGCTAAATTGTTCCACTTTGGGTGGTTCTGGCTGCTTCCATGACGTGGAAATTTCTTGCCTCTAAAAAAGAAATTTGCACAGGTTAAATTTGTCTAAACAACGTATTATTAAGTTTTTAAAAATCATGTAATAGTTTTAAATACTGCACTTGAGTTTACTGGGGTGACAATTACAGTGCTAAATACTTTATCAGTGACATCCCTCAAATGTAATTTAACAGTAAGAAGCCAGCATTTCTCAAAGGTGAGATTGTATCACATAGACTTTGATTTTCTGTATGAGATCTTAAATCTACCTTTCCTTACAAGGTAAAAATCAGAATAAGCTAAAATAATTTTTACTACTACCCAGTGCTGTTTATACTTAATATTGCCTATGATATTGCCTGCTGCATAGCTAAGACTTCAGGAACTAAGTCAGAATAAATTTACTTTCCATCTGCTGTATGTATGAGTCTAGGAGCAGCAGAAGTATATTTAAAGAAAAAGAGAAAAAAGTTTCAGAGCTTAAATAAACAGACTTTGTTCACTTGGCTGACACTAGTGACGACTTTGAGAAGCGGCTGAGAATCTTCCACAATGCTTCTCGTGACTGCTGTAGCACTGAGTCTTTGGGGTCTTGATTTTGGGGGTGAGGGTGGCGTATGGATACTGTTGTGGTGACTTGTGATGGACATCAGTGTGCCCATGTAAACGTTTTGAACACTGTGAAATCCATAGCAGGGTTAAGAAAAAAAAAATCAGTTTTCTGCTAGGGAGAAGAAAGAAGCTGTATCAATATCCAGGGAGATGCAAACAGTTTTTAACATTCTTCATACACGCCTACAATACTGACAGGGTCCGATGCAGGGAGTTTGTAGCATGAAGTACCTTTCTTCTTTCCAAGGATGAAATAGCGATCCTAAATTTGAAGCATAATGAAGATCCAAAAAAGCCACAGTGCTGGCTGAAGAGACCAAATCTTGTGTGCAATTCCATTCCCTAAGAAGCAGATACCCAGAGCCATAAGTAAATACCGATAAAACCTGGCAAAATATCACTGAAGACAAAATATTCCAAAGGCAGCACTACCCAAATCCTTTGAAACTGATTTAAAAGATCATATGGACTTCCAAAGGCTGCGTGGATCAAGCCCTAAGAGAAGTCAATTCTTGACTTTAAGTTCCAACGGCCTTTGCCCTTTTGCATCAAGCAGGAGCTCCTTCCAAAAATAATTTCCTGAATGCAGATGACCTGTTGTAGCGCTTACCGCTTGGGGGATAATGTTTGAAGCAGAAGTGAATCTTAAGTTAGTTGAAGAATCCACATGAAACTTGCAGCTTCCAATAACAGTGAAGCGAGTCTTCCATATATTGTTATAAACTTCAGTCCGAGGTGATTAACGGGGCTCACAGGCTGCTCTTGTGAGATGATAGAAGAGATATTTTTGCTGCCCCTCTGAGAGGGCTGATGTTTCTAAATTATTTCCAAACAAGCATCGGTGTTTCTAAATTATTTCCAAACAAGCATCGTCCAAGCAGATGTTTCTCATTTTTTTCCTCACCTTAATAAAAGGGTGATGAATGCTCTTTTAACTGTGCTGTCATATGAACATCAAGCAAATGTCATGACAGTGTGATGTGATAAGTGTGTGTGTGTGATATCCATGAAATAATACGTTATATTCACTAATATAAGTCAGTAATTTATCGTTGCTGTCAGCATGTTTGAAATCGAGTGCTTGAATTGTAAGCGTGCAGGGCATCTCGGAAGTAAATTCAACAGATCCATCTTCATTCAAGTTATTTGTACTTATAGCGGGTTTCTATCTAGCATATTTTAAATCAATTCTATCAAAAGGCTTTAGAAAAAATAATTTTACAAAGCCCTTTATTAATTAAAATAATGCAAATAGTCAATTAAGTGGCAAGTTGTTTACAGCCATAAACAAGTTGTAGTGGCCCGGGATCTTTCTGTGTAGAAAAACGTGATTGTCAGAGCTCAAAGAGGCAATTTGGGCAATGAGGAAAGGTTATTTGGTGTCAAAATCTTAAAACTTTGGTCTTGGCTCTCCTGAAATCAATGATAATTCTGTCTCTCACACCAATATGAATTCATCTCTTCATTACTTGAAATCTTGCTCTAAGGAGTGACTATGACAAACTGAAGGGGCAATTTTCTGGGTCTGCAACGCTGTGTTAAGACAGCGGAGCCAGCTCCGGATGAGCTGACGCATCCCTACTGTCAACGCAAGACGGAGCCGTACAGCAGAGTACGACGGCGCGTGCCCAGTGCTGTACCCCAGCCTGCTCAGAGCCAGCTCAGATCTCTCCGCACAGCCCTTTACTGCGCGCACACGTTAAGCCTACGCATTTCCCACCCGTTCCCCCTCATTGTCCCTCATTTCCCCGCTGTTGAATACTTGCAGGATAGCTGCAAGACCAAAATGTGTGATGTTCCAAGATCTTGCGGTGACGAGACCTCTGTAGGTGTGTAGGCAGCAAGGTAAGGCGATGGCAAGGGGTACAGGGTGCAGAAAGTAAGCAGTTAATTAATTACTGATAGTATGCTGTGCTGTTCATAGATGAGAGAGATAAAAATACTAAATATTCTTCTTTGGCTGAAACTATTCATCCTGATTCATCCTCTCTGATTCAGAAGAACTGAGGCTTGAAATGCGTGTCTGTCTGGGGGTACTGTTGACGCCCGCTGAAAAGAATTTGTCAGACCATGTGTGTTTGTGAGCTCGTGGCCAAGCTGCTGAACAGCTCCTTCCGTTCACTAAATGCAGGCTTGTTTTGGAGCTGAGCGATACAAGTTTTGCTGTGGAAATTGCATCCAGTTGTTGGCTTCTCGTCACAGAGTCACTATTTGACTAAATTTTTCCAGCTAGTGCCGCGTACAAGTAGGATCTTGAACTTTGAACTATGCGAGATGAACAATGTTTAATTCAGACATCAAAAAGCAGACTCGGGGGCGAGGGGAAGAAAGGAGAGCCAGAAGGAGAGTGAAAAGTTATTCAAGTCAGTAGGAGTGAAGTTCCAATATTGAGCTGTAGGGTTTCTGGCAGAGCACCTGGGATAGGACAGCCTTGCTGGGCTTCTTGTGATCCGTGTGTCTCTCCGAGATTATAATTACCTTTCCTGTATTGACTACTTTATAACATCGGAAAACTTAACCATATAACGGTTTGCTGAAACAAAGTGCAAGACAGCTCTTGGGTTTATGAGCCCTTGGATCATCGCAGATTATTTGTGTACAAAATTGTATATCTATATAAAACTATATATACGTAACTGTGTATGTTTCGTTGTTGAAACTGGGAACTGCATCCCATGCTGACACGATGCAGGATGCCTGGTGCGTCTTGACAGGTGTGCTCTGCAAGAGCCAAAGCCTGATCCGGATAGGTTTAATTCTCATCTGCAACTTTATCTCACTTTTCTCACACATGTTTCTGCTCGGAGAGCAAAGGCAGCAGCAGTTGATACCCGCCGAGGTGTGCTCTTCTGTGAGCCAAAATTTTCTGGAAAATGGAGGGACACTGGAGCTACCGCCATCAAGCTTCTGGTGGCAAAATCTGTAGCTTTAGGGGTTTTTTGGCCGGCCCCTATAAACTTGATTTGGCCTGGTTTTATTCCAGTCCAAACCCCATTTGTAGGCCACTGCTTAGCCATCCCCTCTCAGTGCATTTTGGCAGTGTGCTTCTGGGCATTAATTTTTGCTGTAGCGTCTGGCTTTCCCCTAGCTCAAGCCCCTGCCCATCCCAAACCTACGAGTGTACCCACCGCCTGTCCGAAGAGAGCCCAAGATCTCAGGTAACACTGACAACTAAAACCTAGGTCTTAATCCTGGATTTATCCTGTCCCAACGCTTATTCCCCAAACCCTTTACTATTTCAACTCATACCCTAGTAGCATGCCAGCTCAATTGATATTTTTTTAGCAGTAGCTGATCGTAAGCTTCAGTGAGTTGTTTAGAGTGATGCATATCATCAGATCAAATATTTTGAGTCCTATCAGTCATAAAAACTTTTCTACATGTCATCAAAATTAGCTTTTCTTCAAAGCCCTGCTTTAATGAAATAAATTCGTAGGAGCTGTCTAACTTGGTCTTCAGCGAAAATATTCTCTCCACTGCTATATTTAAGGTAGGAATGGATATCACAAAAGTAACAAGAGACTGGGAAAACTGAGGCTTGAAAGCAGAACGCTAGGCCATCTCCTAAAAAAGGGCTCCTGCAGTGTGCGCTCGCACCCTGTTGAATCTCTCGGTGTAGAGTGAGCGTTACACAGACCATCCAGAACTGACGTTCCTTTCAGCTGAATTGTCCTGCGATGCTCATCATGTCCTCAGGACAGTTTTTCTTCCCCCAGGACAAATTCCTTGTACCATGTTAAAAGTTAATTTTTCCTCCTGAAATCAAACTGCAAAGTTAGAGGTATTGGGGTCTACGTATACCGTGAATGAAATCCATTTTCTTATTTTCTTCTTTGCCGTGATGTGGTTATTTCTGTTTATGACCTCCAAAAACATTCTTCTGGCATCTTGCTGTATCATCTACGTACTGTCATATATTTCTCTGTTTCATGAGTTCTGATTTTAGGATTACGTGGCTGAAAACCTCTTGATACAGTGGAAAGGCAAGCTAATATTGGGTAGTAGCTGAGATAAGATGAGATCATTAGATCATTTAGGTATTGGATAGTATCTGTAGGTATCAAAATATTTATCATGTGAGGTAATCGTGACAGCTCTTTGTCAGTAAAGGAGACTCTTTTTAAAATGAGCTTCAAATGTATCTTCTCGTTTCAGTGACCACTGAAGTCATTTAATGACTTTATAAAGGAATTTATTTGACGCTTGTGCTGCAAAAGGTGGTGTTGGTGTATGAGAGAGAGTACGTAGGGTGTGATCTCAGCCAGCAAGGCAGTTCAGGGAAATGAAAGAGGCTTCAGCAGCAATAGCTCTGGTTTGGTCAACCATAAATCTCCCCCAGGGATGCGTATCCGCAGCGTCCGTACCCTTCAGTCCTCTGTCTTTGACCTGATGTAGCCTCTGAGGGAGCCTCTGCCCCGGCTTCTCTTGAAGGCATCTTCTGGCTCGTTTCCTATGGAAAATCCATTTGCTCTGTGCTTGAAAGGAGCCGGTTTTTCTCCCCGCTTCGTTAGCGCACCGACCAGTTCGGACTGCACCACAGGGTGAGTCTGCGGTGCTCTCCCCACGGGCTGCCTGTGCCGGGCCGGCAGCTGAACAGCAAACGAAATAAAAGCTGTCCCTCGGAGTGAGGGGGCACGCGTGCCTGCCCTCAAGGAACATGCAGAGACCGGGCTCTTAAAGCAGCGGGAGACGTCACAGCTGCTCTCGTGGCAGCAAGAGTCCACCGTTTCACGAGTTTGTCTGAACAGCTTAATTTCTTGAGGTTCAGAAACTGATCTTCCAGGCAAAGGTGGTTTGGGGCGTCCTCGGAGACACTCCCCGTTTCATAGCCATGGAGCATCTTCAGCCTTGTCTGTAAAAACACACCAAGAGCGCATTTCAGGGAGCGTGTTAGCTCTTAGGGGCAGGCTGATTTACTTGGAACAAAGCTGGGATGAGGCGATCACAGAATCACAGAATGGCAGGGGTTGGGAGGGACCTCTGTGGGTCATCTGGTCCAACCCCCTGCCCAAGCAGGGTCACCCACAGCAGGCTGCACAGGACCTTGTCCAGGCAGGTCTGGAATATCTCCAGAGAAGGAGACTCCACAACCTC